>WNFI01356933.1_pt1 | contig 58679 bp, 57 predicted proteins | sample 5400471 | NCBI WGS metagenome assembly WNFI01 (sample SAMN13153348, study PRJNA577476) | soil metagenome | isolation source: 100 cm saprolite on Douglas fir-dominated hillslope | place: USA:California | collected 2013-09-17
AGCGTTGGCTCGAGCGCTCGCCTCTACGGCCGGTGCACGGTCGACAACAAGGGGTCCATCGCGATCGGGAACAAGCTCTTGATGTATGGGGGCACGGTGCGCGGGGAGATGGTGGCCCAGCGCGGCGGAAGGATCGAGATCGGTGATCGGGTCTTCATCAACTATGGCTGTTCGATTTCCGCCCACAACCTCGTCCGCATCGGCGATGACGCGTTGATCGGCCAGTACGCAATCCTGATGGACTGCGACTACCACTCGCCCGGCAGTCTGTCCAGTCGCGGACCGGCGCTGCCGATCATCCTCGGCAATCGCGTGTGGCTCGGCGCGCGGGTGATCGTGCTGAAAGGCGTGACAATAGGCGAGGGAGCGGTCGTGGCCGCGGGCTCCGTGGTGACGAAAGACGTGCCGGCGTGGACCCTCGTCGCCGGCGTACCAGCCGTTCCGGTGCGCGAGATCGAGCATTGATCGCCCGGGCCGCTGAGGGCCCCCAGGCGCTCCGTCCGCCGAGCCCGAGCCGCGCCGGCCTTTTCCAGGTCGAGCTGCTCGATGGCATCGACTCCTTGCGGTCGCTGCAGTCCGAGTGGCGGCGGCTGGCGGAAGCGACAGCGGGCGACAATCCCTTCCTCTCCTGGGAGTGGGCGTTCACCTGGGCCGAGGAGATGATGGGCGATCGGTTGGTCACGGCGGTCGTGCGCGAAGGCGACGACGTCGTCGCGATCGCGCCCTTCTATCGAAACCTCTATTCCTTGGGGCCCGGCCTCAAAGCGCGCTGCCTGCAGCTTTACGGACCGCGCGAGCTCCAGACGGTTTTCGAGCTGAGGCAGATTCCAATGCTGCCGGGCAGGGAGGCGGCGATCCTGCGCAGCCTTCTGGCCGGTCTCCTCGAGTCGGCGCGGTGGGACTGGGTCGAGCTCGCTGATTACGGGCCGAGGACCGGGTGCTGGCGTGAGGTGCTGGCCACGCTGCCGGCGGACCTGCGCCTGGTCGTGCAGGACGTCGTCCAGGTGCCCATCCTCCCGCTGCTATCGACATGGGAAGACCAACGGTCGGCATTGCGCCGGAACGTGAAGGAGCGCATCCGGCGTGGGTACAACAGCCTCAAGCGGGACGGGCTGGGCTTCAGTGTCGTCATCGACGCCGACGCTGCCAATTCCAATGCAAGGGTGGCGGAATTCCACCAGCTGCATGAACGTCGCGCGGAGGTGCAGGACCGCAAGGCGCACGTCAACAGCTTTCGCCATCCAAGGGTTCGCACGTTCCTGAGCGCTGCGAGCCGCCGTCTCATGGAGGCGGGGATCCTGAGCTATGCCGGTCTCGAGGTGAGCGGGAGCGTTGTCGCTACTCGAATGGTCATGCAGCGCAACGACTCCCTGTACCTCTATTACTCCGGGTTCGACCCGGCGTGGTGGAGCCACTCGGTGATGACCGTGCTTGTGACGGAGGTTGTCAAGATGGCGATCGCGCGCCACCTCGAGGGCATCAACTTCTCGCCGGGCCTGGACCAGTTCAAGTCCGGATGGACGGAGCCCGACGCCAACCTCACCGCAGTGGCCTACATGATCGGGCGGCAGACAAGATCTTCCAGGTTCAGGCTGGCGGCGTTCCGCCGCCGCAAGCGGCTGTCGGCCATGGCTCTCCGCCGGCTGCGATGGATCCGTGGCCGCATCGCCACAAAGGCGGCGGAGGGTTAAGGCTCTAGCTGGCCTGGCCCCGCAGCCGGTCGCGAAGGTTGCGCGCCTCGACCCGAAGCCTCCGCTCGTGCCGGCTCACCTTCTCGCGCCAGGTCGACAGCACAATGTCCCACACGCCCGCCCGCCGCACGACCTCGCCGCCGAATCCTGTCTTGAACCTCCACAGTCCGTGCATCGGATGGGCGGGGTCGCCAGTCGGCGGTATCCCCCACATGTCGTAGTGAGTGCATCCATCCGCGTGGGCCTCCTGCATCGCGGCCCACTGAACGGCGTATGACGGCTGAAGGTCGCGGTGGGAGTCGCTCGACCCCCCGAACAGATAATAGGCACGCCCGTCGTGATGTCCGATGAGCGCGGCGGCCAGGGGCTCGCCTTCGAAGCTGGCGACGTATGTCCTGCACCAGGGTAGGCCGTCGAGCAGGGCCCGGTAGAGAATGGCTCCGGGCAGGTAGATCCGCTGCCTCGCCGCGGTCATCGCCGCCAGACGGCCGAGAATCTCGGGCTCGCGACCTCTCTGAACCGTGACCCCGGCCTGAAGGGCACGGCGGATCGACGACCTGGTTTTGGGCCTGAATGAGGCCAGCATCACGTCCTCAGGCGCCAGAGCGATGACGAGCGTGTGCCCGCTGTCCTCAGCCGGCTGATGCTGGAAGCCCCGCATCTCCAGGTCGAGGCCGTCGGGCGGCCCATCAGGGCTGATCCGCAGCCGGCTGAACCCGCGTGCTCGGGCCCAGGCGACCAACTCGTCGATTGCCTGCCCGGTGGCGGGGACGGGACCGGCGAATGCGGTGCAGTGCGCAAACGGAGCGACTCCATGCGCCACCACTGCGGCAGCGCCGCCCCCGGGCAGTCGCACCCTGATGACCCGGTGCTTGAGACGGGACTCCGCCTCGCCCCAGCCCCATGACTGGACAATCGGGGCGGGGCTTGCCAATCGAGCAAGAGCGGCATCCCACGCCTCGGCTTCCGTCAGCCGAACAGCCCTCGGCGGGCTGGAGAGTAGCGCTTCGCTTGCCATGCTCCGGCCATCCTAGGTGCGCGTCGCCATTCGGGAAATGGACAAGCTCGAACCAGGACCCCGGCGGGTGTGCCCGCGGAGCGTGACAAATGGCCTACGTGCCTCCCGGACCGAGGGCGCGCCGGGACAAGGAATCCCATAGACCCTGCGCAGAGCGCTGCATACCCTTGGGAGCGGTCTTAGCCGAAAGATTGATGCATGCCACAAAGATGAGACACGAGATTCCGACCGGGCACTCGGGGACAGAGCTCTTTACCTCCGGCGCCTACGTCGAGCATTTCCGCCCGGAGGCGGGGACGAACCCATTCCGGAACGACTACGAGGCTAAGAGGACCTGGGTGATCGACCTCGTCCGGGGCCAGGGTAAACGCGTACTGGATATCGGAGGAGGGATGGGCAGGATGGCAATCCCGCTGTCGCTCCGCCACGACGTGACCCTTTGCGATCTCTCGCCTCGAATGCTCGAGCTTGCCCGGCACAGGGCCGGCACGCGCCTGAAACTCGCCATCGCCGATGTGCGCGCACTGCCGTTCGCTGACGGGGAGTTCGATTTCGCGCTGTGTATCGACGTGCTGCCACACCTCGCCATTCCGGGGCCGGGGGTCGAGGAGATCCGGCGTGTGCTCCGTCCTGGCGGCACACTCATCATCGACTCGACCAACTCGCTGTCCCTGTGGACGCTGGCCTACCCGCGATACCTGGGCCGGCGGCCAAACCGCTGGCTCAAGATCTGGCGCGCGGGCGGCGTGCTGCCGGAGTGGAGCTCGCGGGTCCATCACATGCGGTTCCGACAGTTCGTGGACGTGCTCACCTCAGCCGGATTCCGCGTGAAGTCGAGGCGCAACTTCGGGCCTCGCCTGTGCCCCAAGTGGCACGTCGTCGAGGCCGAGGCGATATGAAGAGTCCTGAGCTCGACCGCCAGCGGATCATGGTCATCGTCTACGGCCACATCGCGGACACGATCGCCGCGATCCCCGGCCTGAGAACACTCCGCCACGCGTATCCGGCTGCACGACTGGATGTGCTGACGTTGGAGCCCTCCGCAGCGATCCTCGCCGGCTGCCCCTACGTCGACGAGCTCGTGGTGTGGCAAGACCTGAGATTCAAAGGCAGCAGCCTCGCCCGCCTGGAGAAGCTTGGCGCGATGACCTCGCTCGCCGTCCGCCTGCGTCGTCGCAGCTACGACGCGGTGATCGTATTCCACCGCAGCTTCGGCTTCCTGCGAAGGCTGGCGTCGGCCAGCGGCGCTCGGGTGATCGCTGGACTCGACTATGGCGGCGACTCTTACACCCATCGAACGCCGCGCCCCGAGCTGCCCGAAAGCTCGCGCGAGGAAAACCGGCGAGTCCTCGCGGCGCTGGGGCTGGTCGAGGATGGCGGCCCCATGGAGCTGTGGACCAACGCGGCCGAGTGGGCCACCGCTGAGGACCTGACCGTGGGAGACCCGTCGCGACCTTTGATCGGTCTTCACCCCGGTTCCGACTGGTCGTGCCAGCAATGGCTCCCCGGTGCGTTCTCCGCCCTGGGACGCCGCCTCCAGGTCTCGCTCGGCGCGCGGCTGGTGATCACCGGCAGCGCGAGCGAGCAGGGCCTGCAGGAGGAGATCGCAGACGGCTTGTTCGAGCCCCCGATCCGGGCGGCCGGCGGGACCACGCTTGGCGAGCTCGTCGCCCTCACCCGCCGGCTGGACATGATGATCTGCGTCAACAGTTCGGCCGCGGCCATCGCCCGAGCCGTCGGCACTCCGGCAGTCGTCCTTCTCGGTCCCGAGGACTCACGCTTCACCGGCCTTCAAGCGACAGACCGTATGCGCGTGATCCAGGCGCCCACAGCCGTCAACGCCGGCGGTTGGTGCGAGTTCGGACGTTGGGGGCGACTCTCGAGCTGCGAGTCACCGATGTGCCGCGGACTCGGCGGCCTCGCTGAGGTTCAGCCGGATCGCGTTTATCTCACCGCAATGAACTTGCTCGGGTCAACGCCGAGACTCGCCGGCCTTGCCCATCGAATTCCACAGGAGGTTGCCACTTGAGGATCCATCAACAGTCCCGGTCGGCTCGTCTGCTCGGGCTGTCGCTCGCAGCAACGGTAATCGCGGCCCTGGCCACCGCGGGAAGCGCGGCAGCCGCCACGCCATTATTTTCCGACAACTTCAGCCAGGACACAGTCGGCAGTCCTGCGCCGGGATGGACGACGGTCACCGGCACTTGGGTCGTCGCGCTCGACGGCACCAACGTGCTCAAGGAGACCGACACCAACACGACCATCCGTAAGTCGGTCTGGGCGGGCTCCATGGCGTGGAGCGATTACAGCGCGAGTGCCCAGGTCAAGCTGGGTGATCCTTCGCAATCGAACGTGATCTCGGCGCGGTACCAGGACGACAACAACGCGTACGCCATCGTGCTCAAGAATGGCAACGAGTACTACTTCGGCAAGAAGGTCGGGGGCAACTGGACGACCTTCACGAACGGCACGGTCCCGCTCAACACCACCTCCTGGTTCACGCTCGAGATCGATTGTTCCGGACCTGCGATCAAGGCCCTGATCAACGGGACGTCTATCGGGTCGGTGAATGATTCGAGCCTTGCTTCGGGTGCGATCAACTTCATGAGCCGGACGACGTTCGAGGTTTCGAATGTAGTCGTCATGCCGTCCGGGTCCCCCCAGCCCAGCCCGAGCCCAAGCGCGTCGCCAAGCCCCAGCCCTTCGCCGAGCCCGAGCCCATCTGCGAGCCCGAGCGCATCGCCGAGCGCCAGCCCTTCAGCGAGCCCAAGCGCATCCCCGAGCTCCAGCCCTTCAGCGAGCCCAAGCGCGAGCCCATCGGCCGGCAGCGGGATCATCAGCGGCTCGGTCAAAGACTATTTCAGCGCGGCGCCGATTGTCGGCGCGCATGTCACGACCAAGCCCGCAACATCGACTGCAACGACCAACGCCGCGGGTCTCTATCAGCTGACCGTCCCGGCAGGCTCATACATCGCGTTCTTTTCGGCAACCGGCTACAACGCAGACTTCGCGGGGGTCTTTGCAGTGACCACCAGTGGGACGACGGTCAACCAGGCTCTCGTGCCCGTGCCCGCCAACACCGCGATGGACCTCTTCAGTCGCCCGGATCAGTCAGGTCTCGGCACGGCTTCCGACGGGCACAGCTGGACCAACGACCTGTCCACATATCCGAGTGCGCAGGCGTCGATCTCCAACCGGCGCCTGTATGTCCAGACCGCGAGCCAAATTACCGACTACGACAACTGGATCGGCAATGCGGGCAACTCGTACTCCAATGAGCTGATCGCGGTGGACTTCAACATGATCACCGTCGTCCAGGACCCCAGCTACCAGCATGGCCCTCGCCTGCTGGCCAGGGTGCAGGATTCGACAACCTGGATCGAGCTGGCCGTCAACGAAGTCAACGGAACCCTGGCGCTCTGGGTGTCTGACAGGAACAACTGGACCGAGCTGACCGAGGCCAGCCTGGCCACCACCACGAATCAGTGGTATCACGCCAAGCTTTGGGTCTGGCAGAACCAGGTCAACGCAAAGGTGTGGGCCTACGGGACCGCTGAGCCCAACTGGCAGATCACGGCCACTCAGAACATCCTGACCGGCCCGGGCGTTGGCGGCCTGCGCACCACAGCCTCGGATTGCTACTACGCCAACTTCAGCGAGACACTGCAATGAGCGGGCAAGCCGAGGCGGCGCCGATCGTCCAGGACGGAATCCGTCGCGTGTTCGACGAGGCCTCCTCCTACTACCGCGATCTTCGGTGGGAGAAGACACGCCTCACTCGATTTGAAAAAGCCCTGACTCACCAGACGCTCGAGGAGGAGCTGGGGCCGGGCCCCGTGGCCTCGGCGGTCGAGCTCGGGTGTGGGCCGGGGACGTGGACCGGCCTGCTGACCAAGAGGGCGGCGTCTGTCACCGCGGTCGACCTTTCACCACTGATGCTCGAGCAGGCCAGATCGGCTCTGGGCGACTCCGGCATCAACTACGTCCACGCTGACGCTTCCAGGTTCAAGTCCGACCAGCGTTTCGACCGGGCGATCAGCGTTCGGGTCATCGAATACATTCCCGAATGGCGGGCCGTCGTCGACAGGATCGGCGAGCTCGTCCGCCCTGGTGGTCGGGCCGTGCTGATCACCAAGACCAAGTACTCCGTTTGGCGCGGCACGGGGCGCGAACGATGGTTCAGCCCGCGCCGGCTGCGCGACCGCTTGCTGGGCAGCCCGCGTCCGGAGTCCAACTTCTGGCAGAAGTACATTCCCGCGCGCAGCCTGGCCGCGGCGCTGCGAGAATCTGGCTTCCGCGACGTGAAGGTTCGGCCCGTGATCTTCGGACTCCCGATCTTTGTCAGGGGCACCAAGCAGTATCCGATCGTCCCGAGTTTCGCCGAGCCTCCGCTGCTGACAGCCTTCCAGGGCGGGTGGGACTGGGCCTCTGCACGGGGCCAGGGCGTGCGCTACCTGTCGCTGGTCGTGTCCGAGTCGTACGCGGTGTCGGGAACACGGTCTTAGGCATCGACATCATGCGCATCGCGCTCGTCTCGCGTGAGTTCCCCCCAGGCTCCCGGTCGGGGGGGATCGGGACCTACACGGAGAAGACCGCGCGTGCGCTGAGCAGGCTCGGACAGGAGGTCCATGTCTTCACCGAGGGCGATCCCAACACGCAGGGCTCGCCCGAAAGCCCGGTCCGGATGCATTTCCTGCCGGAGATCCAGGCGAGGCCCGACGAGCAGCGGGTGATGCGGAGATCGCTGGCGGTGGCCAGGGCGCTGTGGACCTCGGGGCCGTTCGACGTCGTTCAGGCTTCCGAATGGGACGCCGAGGCCGTGGCCTACGCGCTGCGCCCAAGAAGCGTGCTGGTAACTCGTCTCGCCACCCCGGCGTACGTCGTCAACAGGCTGAACGGGATGTCGAGGCGCGCCAGGGTCCGGACGGCAGTCGTCGGCCGGCTGGAAAGGCTGCAGGCTCGTCTGAGCGACCAGGTCATCTCGCCTTCGAGGGCCCTCGCGGACATCGTCACCCGCGACTGGCGCCTCAACCCCGCCAGGGTCAAGGTGGTCCCCACCGGGATCGAGATCCCGACCGCCGGCGCCGCAAGCCCACCGCGAGGCCTGGCCGGCAAGCGTTACGTTCTCTACTTCGGCCGGCTCGAGCGAAGAAAGGGCGTGAAGGCCTGGATCGACGCGCTCCCCGCGGTGCTGGAACGAGACCGGGACATCACGGCGGTGTTCGCTGGCCAGGACCTTGGTCTGGCGGGAGTGCCGGTCCAGGACTACGCCCGCAAGACGCTTGGCGCATACATGAATCGGATGGTCTTCTTTCCCCGGCTCCCCCACTCCCAGCTCTTTCCTCTGGTTGCGGGGGCGACGCTTGTCGTCATGCCCTCGACGTGGGAGAGCATCGCCAACGCGTGCCTCGAGGCGATGGCACTCGGCCGCCCCGTGATCGCCACCAATGGTTCGGGCTTCGCCGAGATCATGCGTGACCGAGTCAGCGGGTTTCTCGTCGAGCCGGAGGACCATGAACAGCTCGCCCGCGTCGCGATCGACGCGCTCGCAGACCCCGCACGGCTGGCCGAGATAGGGCGCGCGGCATACGCGCGTGCCCGTGACTTCGACCTCGATAAGATGGCGTCTCGCCTCCTCGACCTGTACGGCGACCTCGTCAAGTCGCCGAGGGTCCGTGCCGCGGCCGGAGCACCGGGATGAGCAACTTCTCGGAGGACCTCAAGCGATGGGAGGACCGCGGCTTCAAGCCAATCGACGGGTCGCCACTGCCGATGCGCCTGAGCCGGGTCCGGATGATCAAGCTCCTCTGGCGGCACGCAGCGATCTGGGCCACCCTGATCTATCGGATGTCGAGCTGGTGCAGCCGGCATCGGGTGCGCGGGATGCCCGTCCTCCTCGAGCGGCTGAACCTCAACCTGTTCGCGATCGAGATCGGTTCGGGCATTCCAATCGGACCGGGCCTCTACATTCCCCACCCGGCCGGCACCGTGATCATGGCCTCGCGGATAGGCGCGAACTGTACGTTCATCCACTCGGTGACCGTCGGCATGCGCGACACCTGGGCGTTCCCCATGATCGGCGACGCCGTCCTGGTCGGGGCGGGGGCCCGCGTGCTTGGAGGCATCGAGCTGGGCGACGGATGCCAGGTCGGCGCGAATGCGGTCGTCCTGGACAGCGTTCCCGCTCACGCCACGGCGGTCGGAGTTCCAGCTCGCCTGGTTGGTGCTCGAAGGCGCGCGAAAGTCCTGGCTGCCATCTCAGGCTGAGAAGGCACGTGAGCGCCCGGCCCACCGCCCTGATGCTCGTGTCCGCGCGCGTCGACGCCCGGCTGCGGGACAGCGTGGCCGCGGGCCTGCGTCCAGAGCCTGAGTACCTGCGCCTCGAGCGTGACTATGGTGTGGAGATCCTTGACTGGACCGCGTTGGGGCCGGGGGCCCAGCGCCGGTCGCCTCGCCTTGCAATTCGACATGCCATGCATGCAAGCAGGCGCCTCGATGAGTTCGAGAGCCTCCTCTCGGATGGCGAGCACGTGGGTGTTCCGCTGGCATTCTGGATCAGGTCGCGGCGTGCATCGGTGAGACACGGCATGATCGGCCACCACCTGACGACTGCAAAAAAGCGCCTCCTGCTCGGAGCCGCCCGACCTGCGCTCCGACACACGCATTTCATCCTTCACTGCGGCGAGCAGATGGACTACGCATCGCAAACGCTCCGCGTGCCGTCGGATCACACGCACCTCGTGCCATATGGAATCGACCTCACGTTCTGGCGCCCGACGCAAACGGATCAAGGTGGCTTCGTCATGGCGGCCGGTAAGGACCATCGCGACTACGTGACGCTCGTCGAGGCTTGCACGGATGCGGTCGACAACGTTTTTGTGGCCGGCAGCAGCCTGCATTCAGCGAGCGCGACCTCGCGCGTCCCCACGAGATGGCCGGCTGGATTTGAGACCGGTCTCCTCGACTTTGCGACGCTCCGGGAGCGATACGCAGCATCCGCATTGTTCGTGCTCCCGCTGCTTCCCACAGGAGGATCCTGCCGCCATGCGCGCGGCAATTCTCGAGTTGATGTCTGATCCTTCGGAACGACGCCGCCTGGGACGCAACGCGCGCGACGCGGCTGAGCGGCGGCACGGCCTGTACGATTACGCGGCCAGACTTTACGCGGTGACGGAAGGAGCGGTCGGCACGCCGGTTTGCTGAACCAGGACAATCCCAATCGCCCGCGCTTGCTCCTCCTGCTTGCGCCGGCGGATCACGCGCACCGCGACGCCGTCTGCGCCACGGTGGCATGGATTGCGCGCGACGAAGGTGCGCTCTTCGAGTGCTACTTCGCGAGCGCCACCAGCGGCGCGCATTTCGGTGGCAACCATCCGGCGTATGCGCAGGTCGCCGATCTGCGTGGCGGAACCGTCGTCGGTGGACATCACCTCGAGCAGCTGTCGATCGTTGTCCTGAGATTCGAGTGCGAAGTCGTGTCGCTCGGCCCAAGTCCGTTCGACCAGTTCCTGCGCGACGGAGGCGTGCGATTCAGGGCCACGGCATCCAACGTGGTCGAGTTCTATCGAGAGCTGCTTGCGACCAGCGAGGTGCCTCTGCCGGAGAGGCTGCTCGTCGTTGGCGATGGCGGCAGACCGCAGCAGGTCTCCCTCTCCCCATACGCCTTTCCAGAGATATTCAACCGGCGCCTGCTGGCAATCGCCGATGGAGATCCCGCGACACTGAAATCGCTGGCGGCAGGGCGGCAGGTCGAGACTCTGTGGGCGGAGCCGGTCGACGGCGCGATGAGGATCGAGTCTCCGCACGACAGCTCCGTGGCTGCGCAGACGGCATGGATGGCGGAACGGCACGCGGGGTCAAGACGCACATTCCTGCTCGGCGACCCAGAGCTCGCGGCGCGGTGGCTCCCAACTGCCGCGCGGAACGGTTGGACGCCGGTCTTCGGCATACCGCAGTCCGAAGTCATCGAAAAGCTAGAGGAACCTCTGAAGACGAGTGACGTTGCCTTCGGGCGGCAGCAGGACGACCGCGACTTCCTTGCTCTGTCTCGGCTTGGCGTCGCGTTTCAGCTGATCGACCCCGGGCGTCCGCCCTTTCCCGTCATTCGCGAGGCGCCCGGCACGTGGCCGAGCCCGCCCCGAGCGGACGATTCGCCTTCCGACGAGCAGCTCGAGGCATGGGCTCGAGAGGGGAGGGTCCTCTCGACCCTTCTGTTCTGGACGGGCATGGTGAGGGAGCTGGAGAGCCTTTACGCCCTGAGCGACGTCCTTGGACTGAGCGGCCTGCGCTCGGGCCTGATTCTGACCACGGAGTCCTTCGCCTACATGAAGCATCCGCCGCTCAGCCTGCTCAACGTCGGGCGCGAGGCGGGAGGCCTGTTCCCTCGAGTCGAGACCCTCCTGGCCAGCGCCGGCCTCGGAGCCCTGCTCGAATCGTTGACACCGAAGGACCGGTTCGCGTCGCTGCTCGAGTCGGCGGTCGGCAAGCTCAAGCAGGAGCTGGGAGACAACATTCCGCGGGGCTGGTGGCCCGTTCTCGACTGTCCCCTCGAGCCATCGCCGAGGTCACGTGTTGGCACAAGCACAAGACCGCCCTTCGTGCGTATTCGCTACCGGCGTACCGATGTGCGCAGCAGCATCGGCGAGGCCGGCAAAACAGCCACCAGGCAGAGCAGGTTGCGATCCGCTCTGCGTAACAGCCCCGCGCGTCATCTCTTCGAAGCCGAGCGACCATTCGACGCCTACCGACCAGGACCTCCTGCGCGGTCCGTCCTCCAGACTGTCAGTGATGCGGGCTTCGACTACGCGCTGACCAAAGCAGCGGGTGGGGAGGCGCCCACCACGATCACCGGCGCCAATGGGCTGACCGTCATCAATCACACCGTCGGGAGGTGGGGCGGTTGGACTCCGTTTGTGACTGTCGACAGCCTCGCGGATCTCAAGCGAGCTGAACGCAGTCTCCTTGCGCGCCGAAGGCCGGGTTGGCTGCTCGGCACGCTCGATGCGTGCCTGTGGGCATTCACCGGTCCCGTATGGCGCAGGGGAGTCGAATTGCGCGAGATCTGCGACTTGATGGCGGCCGGCGGCGCCAGTGGAAGACTGATCAACGTCGCACCGGCCGCGGTCGCGCGGTATGCGCGCGTCCTCGAACGGACCGGGCAGGTCGCTACCATCGATTCGGTCTGATGCACCGCGACCAGCGCTCGTGCTTTAAGCTGCATCGGTCGTAACGAGCAAGACCGCGGTCGGGGCAGCGTTACACGTAGCCATCGCAGAGCACGCTGGCGTCGCCCTCCGCACCGCACCATCCGAATTCGAAAGGAGCGGCCAATGAGGAAACTCGCACGCTTCCTTGCGGTCGGGGCAGTGACCCTGGTCGCATTCTCGGTCGACAACGCGTTTCCCGCCCAGGCGGTCTCGGCTCCATATCAGTTCATGACCGGCATGGGTACACCGACGAGCCCGCAACCGTGGGACAACGTTCACCAGGGTGGCTGGGATCTCATCGTCCACACCCGCGAGCAGCTTGCCGACACAAACGTACCGAGCGTTCAGGCGGAGCATGGTGCCGATTGCGCGGCGCCTCCCGCCACCCACACGGTGACAACCACCGCCAACTCTGTCTTCATCTGTCGCGATCACCTCATGACCACGGTCGCCGACGACGGCTTTGGTGCGATCGTGATGAGCCCCCCGCGCCTCGTCGACCTCAGCCAGGGCGCCACGATCGACTTCAACGTGAGCACCCTTCAGATGTCGCAGGGAACGTGGATCGAGCTCTGGATCACGCCGTTTGGCGAGAACCTGACCCTGCCGTCCGACAACGTTCCCCCCGATCTGTCGGGGCCGCCAAAAGATGCGATCCACATCGCGATCAACGAGCCGACCTCAGCAGGCGTTTACGAGTTCAACAACTTCAACATGACGCCGGTCCCTGGCGCGTACCAGGCGTACTCGGACATCATCACCCCAAGCATTCAGTCGGCCACCAATCGCACGCACTTCCAGGTCCAGCTGAGCCAGACACACGTGCGATATGGCGTCGTGAACTACGCCGGCACCGGCGCGAATTTCAACTGGACCGACGCCGACCTGCCGACGCCTTTGAGCTGGAATGCGGGAGTGATTCAGCTCGAGACCGCGTCTTACAACCCGACCAAGCCCGGTGACTGCGAGACCGCTTACACGCGGGCTTTCAACATCCCGTGCACGCCCGACACGTGGCACTGGAGCAACTTCGCCATCAGCGCTGCGATTCCGTTCACGATCGACCATGGCTCGCCCGAGTTCCTCGGTGGCGCCAACGGCAACCAGGTGAGCTTCGAGGCGCCGACCCCCTCGTCGGGCTTCCTCCGATTCGTGGCCAAGGGCGCCACCGACGTGAGCTTCGACGGCGGCTCCACGTGGCAGGCGGCTCAACGCGCGGCCGAATCGGTCGGCTACAACGATTGCCAGTTCGAGAACTACTGGATGCCGATCTCAGCGGGACAGTCGAGCGTCATGCTGCGCGGCAGCGCGGACTGCTTCGGACAACCATGGACCGCCCGCGACATCACCGTGTGGAGTCAGAGCTCGAGTGGGGTCAGCGTCCCCAGCCCGTCACCGAGCCCAACCCCGACCGCGGTGCCCAGCCCTAGCTCGAGCCCGAGCCCGACCCCGATGCCCTTACAGCACACTCCGTGCACGGTCCAGGTCGGCGGACAGCCCGTCACCGGTTTCTGCACCGGGAGCTTCAGCACGACGTAGATCCGCGCGTCGCTTCAACAGCTCGATCATCGCCGGAAAGGTTGACGCGGCATCGAAGTACGCTTCCGCGCGACGGCGCGCCTCGATGCCCATGGAATGACGCAGGCCCGGCGAATCGATAAGCCTGTCGAGCGCAGCGCCCAGCGCTGCACCGTCGCCGGCCGGAACACGGAATCCGCTTCGACCATCGTCGACGATCTCGGCCAGGCCGCCCGCATCGCTGGTGACGACTGGAAGACCCGCCGCGTGTCCTTCCACCGCCGCGAGGCCGAACGGCTCGCTGCGAGACGGCAGGCAGAGCACGTCTGAGCCCCAGAAAAGCCTTCGCAGCTCATCGGAGTGAGGCTTGAGATTCGCGTGGACATAGATGCCTGGTTCGCGCAGGTCCCGCACCGCTGGATCGGCGCTGACAAGGCTGAGCTCGCAGCGGCCTCTTCCCCTGGCGCGGAACCAGTCGAGCAGGAGGTCTCCCCCCTTGCGATGAAAATCGCCTCCCACGAACAGGACTCGCGGGAGAGCGGAGCGGTCCCCGCGCCGCGGCCGCCAAATCTCGAGCTCGACGCCGAAAGGAATTATGTGCGTGCGCCTGGGGTCGACCGCGTATTCCTCGACCAGCGATCGACGTGTCCATTCACTGGCCGGGAAATGGAGCGAGGTCGAACGCAAGACGCGGCGGTTGATCGCATGCTTGGCGCGCGCGAGCGGACCCCGGCCATCGGCCACCTGCCCCGCGAAAAAGCGGGCCTCACGGTCGTACTGCCGCGGCGTGACGTCGGTCAAGATGGCCGTTGTCGTGCGTGATGTCCATGGCGCCGCCATGACGGCCAGCCATGTGGCGTTGAAGAGGATCGCGTCATATCGCTGGGAGGCCAGGGAACGCGCGATGGCGGCGGTGGCGCGAAGGGCCCCGCGGCGCCGCTCCCCGAGTCCAGGCAGGCGCTCGACCCATCCCCCCTCCGATGCATAGGAGATGGGAATCCAGGTCTGGTCGAGCTCCGTGTCGTCTTCGATCGAGCGCCTGAACGTGCCGAGCAGCGAGGCCCAGCCCAGGACCTCCTGCACGACAATGCCAAGCCGGTAACGTCGCGTCACGAAGCCGTGCCGATCCTGAGAGAGGCAAACACGCGCAGGCGGGTGTCGATCGGCAACCTCATCGACGCCATGCCGACCCGAAGGTAGGCGGCCAGGCTTCGCGCTCCGAGCGGGCGCTGCCGCGACGCGAGCCGGAGAAGGACATTCCGGAAAAGGCCGGCGCCTTCGCGAAGGAAGAGCTCCACCGCAAAGCCGTCCCCGCATCTCGCGTGCTTGAGATACATCGCGGCGATGCCTCCCATGTAACCGGCCACCAGCCTGGAGGCTTCACCTTTGGGCCGGAAGCCGTGATGCACCACCGGCGTTGCACCGGTGTGCATCACCAGGTATCCGGCGCGCACTGCGCGAAAGGCGAAGTCGGTGTCTTCGGCCGCGGCCAGCTTCCGCCCGGACCCTAGCGATTCGTCGAATCCGCCTAGCGCCTCCCACGCGTCCCGGCGAACTGCCATGTTCGCCCCCATCCCTACGGCGCCAATTCCTTTCTTGAAGAGCTCGGGTCCATACAGGCCTGGCACTAGCTCGAATCCAGGGATGAAGCCCTGGGCGGGATCGTGCTGTGCCGTCGCGACCTCGCCGAATCCCATGACAGCCGTGCCGGGAGCGGTAAATGCTCCTTTCCACGCGTTGACCCAATCCGGTCCTACGATGCAGTCGTCGTCGGTGAAGACGAGCACCGGGTTGGCTGCATGTGAGGCACCATCGTTGCGAGCACCGGACAGACCCAGTCGCCGGCAGCGCACGTATCGCACCAAGCCTTCAGGCGCGGCGAGGTCCTCGATGATTGAGCTGACTGAGTCATCTCTGCCCTGGTCGACAACGATCAGCTCGGATCCTTCCGGGAAATGGAGAAGGATGCTGGCGAGCGCGTTCTTCAGCGATTCCGGCCGGTCTCGCGTACAGACGACAACGCTGACGTCCGGCGGTGACTGGAATGTTGGCGGCGCGGCCCGCGAAGCGAGCGCGTGACCAACGATCGCGGGTGCCGCAGACGGGTCGGAACGGATGAGCGAGAGCCCGGCGTCGGCAGAGCCGAGCTCATCCGAGATGCCAAACCAGTAGAACAGGTTGAACACCCCGCTGCACGCGTAGCGCGCGAGCCCGCGCAAACGCAGCTTGAAGGCGGCTCCGATCACCAGTCGCGACATCCTCGAAACGGCGCTGCGACGCACCCACCTCGACTTCAAGCCCGCCCATACGAGGAGTCGGGTCAGAGCATGCCGCTGATGAAACTCGGCGGCCACGGATTCCAGGAGATCGCGGCGTTTCCTCCGATATCCGATCGCGATGTCGTTGCGGCCGTACTGATAGGCAGATTTGAGCCAGCTCTCGAAAGACCGCTCCGCGATGTGCGTCCCCGCCGCCCGACGGTTAAACACAAATCGCACTCCGAGCTTCTGGAGGCGGAACGCGAGCTCCACGTCCTCGGACCGCCGTAAGCTTGTGTCAAAACCGCCCGCCGCAAGGACGCGCCGGCGCTGAACCGACGCATTGCCTGTGAAGAACTGGCGGGCAGTGGCGTCCCAAACACCGCTCTCCACATGCCGGTACTGCTTCTCCAGGATGGCCGTCTCCCAATCCACCCACGGAGATGTGGGGTCGGGCGCCGGCAGCATCGGTCCGATGACAACGGTATCGGTGCGATCGTGGTGGCTACGAGCATGTTCGAGGATGAAATCAGCCGCCGGTACGACATCGTCATCCAGGAAGATGATCAAAGACCCTTTCGCCTTGGCGACGCCGAGGTTCCGCGCCGCGGCTGGTCCAGCGTTTGCCTGCTCCAGCACGATCACTCGAAACGGAAACGTGGCCGACTGTAACCGAGCAACCGTGCCGTCTGTGCTCCCGTCGGACACGACCACCGCCTCAAAGAGTGCGGACGAACACGATTGAGTCGCCAATCCATACATCACTTTCAGCAGTGACTCGAGCCGGTTGTACGTCGGGATGACCACGCTGTAGAGGGGTGCTCTCATCCTGTCGCCCCGCTCGCAAGGAGCCGGCCAATGAAGCGCCTGCTGAAACTGACCGCGGAAGCCACCTCCTCCGATGTTGGGATGCGCAGCAGGAATGCCAGCGCGATAAAGGTCACGCCGCCCGCCACGACCTGCACGAAGATGCCGAGCGGCGCGAGCAGCCAGGCCACGCCGCCCATCACCAGCGTCGCCAGCAGCGTGTTGACCAGGCGCAGGCCGCTGACAGCCGCAAGGCTGCTTCGCACCAGGAACAATGCTGCGAACGACATGAGGATCTCGGTGGCGAGGAGGCTCAGCGCAGCGCCGATCGCGCCATCGTGCCAACGGGACTGGAAGAAAGGGATCGCGGCAAGGTTCAGGAGCGGGTTGACCACCGTCGCCACGGCCATGATCGCGGTCCAGCGCAGCTGACGGTTGCTGGCGGCCAGAGCCTGGCTGGCGATGATGTTCAGGTAGGTGAAGGGGAGCAGCATGCCGAGGACGGCAAGCACCACGGCCGACTCCGCAAACCGGACCCCATAGAGCAGGTCGATCAAAGGTCGTGATACCGCGATGAGTCCCGCCGCGATGGGCAAGCTCAGGGTTACTGTCCAACCGAGCACCTTGCCCAGGGCCAGCCGGAACTGCTGTGGACCCTCGCTGTGCGCGATAACCAGCCTGGGGAACCAGGCAGTCGACATCACGGCCGGAATGAACAGGAGTGTCGCGAACAGCTTGGTCGGCGCCCCATACCAACCGACAACCTTTTCGTCGGTCATCACGCCGAGCATCAGGGAGTCGATCCAGATGTAGGCGGTCAGGAACAGGCTCGTCGCCCAGAACGGAAGCCCACCCCTCAACAACGTGAACAGCTCGGTCCAGCCGACCCGCCAGGCAACCGCGAAATGCGCCCGCGACCAGCGCAGAACCAGGACGAGAACGACCATGGCGATCGACAGACTCAGCGTCATGATCGCGACCACACCGAACCCGGTCAGAACGAGGACGATGCTCGCCACCGTCATCAGCGTCTTGCTGAACACGTCGGCGTAGGCGAGGTACTCCATACGCTCGATGCCCTGGAACGCCGCCTGGAGGACGTTGGTCACAAGCGCCACCTGCATGGCCGTGGTCGCCAGGACCAGCACCAGGATCTGCGTGGGACCGAAGTGCGTCGCGGCGATGTAGGCCAAGACCAGGACCCAGCCGAGCGGAATGCTGGCCAGCCGGAGCAGGATGCCCGCGCCGACGAGTGTGGAGGCTCGTGAGTGTTGACGCGCGATGTCCCTGGCGATGAGGACGTCCGTGCCGACCGCGCAGATCACATTGACAATTGCGACCGCCGACCAGGCGATCGTGAGCTGGCCCATGCCTGACGGTCCAAGCGACCGCGGCACGACGACGGTCCAGATCGCCGTCAGGATCCAGGTCGCCAGCTGGCCTCCCGCCAGGTAAGCGAGGTTTCTTGTCAGCGGCGAGCGAGCGCGGCCGGCGGCAGGCTCGACTACCAGATCCGGTTCGTCTATCGCGCGGCTGAGTGCCATGCCCCTCGGCTCGACGACCGGTTGCTCAGCTCGCGCCTCAGCCTGGCCTGGGCTTCGTCGGACGTGACGTCGCGCTCGATCCTGATCCTGGTCGGGTCGAGTTTCAGGCGCAGGGCGGCGGTGACGCCCGTCGGCCTATCAGGGGCCACGACCAGGGCCGAGCGCCGGGCCTGGCACCACTCGAGCCACCATCGCAACGACCATCTCGGAGGGACGTCCGGCCCGGGGTCGAGCACGGTTACCAGGCGGGCCGCGACGGTCCCCGTGACAAGCGACGCCCGCCCCCCGCGCAGCCCGGCCAGCACCATTTCCGGCCGCGCCTCGCGCAGGCGGCCGCGCTCGCTCAACGCATGCTGAAGGAGGCTTGCACCCATCCGAGCTGGAGTCTAGGTGGCGGGTTTGGGGCGGTAAATGGGATCTTCCGCTGAAGCGCGCGACCCGCCATCCGCGGATCGGGACTGACGCCCAGCGACGCCTGGGACAGCCCATCGACCCGCTCGCGCGCCTCGCCGCAGGAGTCGACCGAACACCCATTTACGTGTCTGGCGGCCGCCGCCAACATTTGAGCTCCATGAGCCGCCGCCGCAGTCTTTCCCTTTCGTTTCTGGCCGGGTTGATGGTCGGTGCGGTCGCGACCGGCGCCACCGGTGCCTGGATCCTGGCCGAGCACCCGCACTTCGCGTCCAGGATCGAGGCCAAGCTCCGCAGCCTGACCTCAGGCGGGACGCCGTCGGCGGTGGCGGCTCCGGGGCAGGTCCAGGTGATCGTCGACGGCGGGGCTTCGGGCTACAGGATCAGCCCCTACATCTACGGGGTGGCGTTTGCGGATACGAGCGTGCTCCTGCAGCTCGGCGCGACCGTCGACCGGTGGGGCGGCAACACGAGCAGCCAGTACAACTGGGTGGTGGGTGACGCGTGGGCGGCAGGTCGAGACTGGGAGTTCAGGAACACGTCGACCGACCTGACCGGAGCGGCCGCCGACAAGTTTGTGACGCTGGCGCGGGCGGCCTCGGCGACGCCGCTCTTGACGGTGCCCACGATCGGATACGTTGCGCGCAACAACAACAACCAGGTACAGGCGGTTGCGGTCCCGGATCAGGGCGGTGCGCCGATCAACGCTGCGGGCGCCATCCCGGGCTACGATCCGACTCACAACCGTTCGGTGACTAGCATGCCGTCGTTCCCCACCAAGGGCGCGGCATTCTCGGATCCGGCCAACCCGAGCGCGCCGGCGGTCTACCAGGACGAGTGGATCCACCACCTCGTCGACCGATTCGGCGCCAACGGGGTTCGTTTCCTGGCCATGGACAACGAGCCCGACCTGTGGTCCTACAACCACACCGACGTGCACCCGGCACGGATGAGCTACCAGTCCATGCTCGACACGTTCGAGCAGTACAGCGTGGCTGCGAAGGCCGCCGATCCCAACGCACTGGTGCTCGGTCCGGACGTCAGCGGGTGGACCGGTTACATGTTCTCGGACCTGGACCGCGGATCGGACAACTACCAGACGCACGCAGACCGCGCGGCTCACGGCAACCAGGAGTTCCTCGCCTGGTGGCTGGCCCAGGTGGCGAGCCAGGATCGGGCGCGAAATTCCCGCTCCCTCGACCTGCTCGACCTTCACTACTACCCCCAGGCCGACGGGGTCGGGTCGGATGCGGCAAGTCCGGCAGTCCAGGCCCTGCGCATCCGGTCGACGCGCAGCCTGTGGGATCCGTCGTACAGCGATGAATCGTGGATCGGCAAGCCGGTGATGCTGATCCCGCGGATGAAGGCCTGGATCAAGGAGAACTACCCGGGCACGGGAATCGCCATCAGCGAATACAACTGGGGAGGCGAGAAGGACGCGAGCGGCGCGGTGGCGCTGAGCCTCGTGCTGGGCGAGTTCGGCCGCGACGGCGTCGACCTGGCCACCTACTGGACCTATCCCCCGCCAAAGAGCCCTGCAGGTGCCGCGTTCAGGCTGTACCGAAACGCGGACGGCAAGGGGGCGACCTTTGGCGACATCGAGCTTCCAGCGACCTCGACGAGCTCTGGGCTCACCGTGTTCGCATCCCGTCACTCGGACCGGAAGGAAGTCGACGTGATGCTGATCAATCAGTCCGCTTCGGGACCTGCGTCGGTGCGCCTCAATGTGAAATCCGCCGCCATCGGTACCGCGGACGAGTTCAGGGTGCTGGCCGGGACGAGCACGATCGAGCACCTTCCGGTCGACCTCTCGGGTTCGATCCAGATCCCGCCGATGTCCATGGCCATGGTCCGTATCCAGACCAGCTGATGCACCGCTTCGTCTTCGTCCTGGAGCAGACACTCGGCCATGTCGCGCATTCGCGGAACCTGGTCCGGGCCCTCGGCAGGCGCTCCGACATCGACGCCACGATCATCCCGATCGCGTTCGATCCCATAGGGCGCGTCGAGAGACTGCCCGGGCTGCGAAATTGGTCTCTACGGGCGAGTCGCGCCACGCGAGCCGCCCTGGACCGGAGGCTTGCCGAGCGGCCAGCCGACGCGATCTTCATCCACACGCAGGTCGCCTCGCTCCTGTCGATCGGGATCATGACCCGCGTGCCGACCGTCGTCTCACTCGACGCGACCCCCATCAACTTCGACATGGTCGCGGAGGCATATGGCCACAACCGGCAGCCGGGTTTCATCGAGTCGCTGAAGCGCACCATCAACCGGCGCGCCCTCGACAGGGCGGCGGCGATCGTCACGTGGGCCGACTGGGCGACCACGTCGCTCGTGAGCGATTACGGCATCCATCCACGGGCGATCCACACGATTCATCCGGGCGTCGACCTGGACCTTTTCCAACCGACGCCGCGCCGCAGCAGCGACGGGCCCGTGCGATTGCTTTTCGTGGGAGGGGATTTCGCCCGGAAGGGCGGCCCCGACCTCCTGGACGCGCTGGGCCATCTGGGCCCGGGAGTCGAGGCGGACATGGTGACGCAACACGTCGAGGGAGCGCCACCCAGGGCGCGCTTCAAGCATCATCCGGGCCTACAGCCCCAGTCGGCCGCGCTTCTGAACCTCTACAGAAGCGCTGACGTGTTCGTCCTGCCCGCGCGCGGCGACTGCTTTCCGCAGGCGATCGCGGAGGCGATGGCCTCCGGCCTGCCGGTGATCGCGACCAGAGTCGGCGCGATCCCGGAGATGGTTCGCGACGGGGAGAACGGATTCCTCGTGCGTCCCGGCTCGCGCGAAGACCTGGTGAAGGCTATCCGCGCGCTGGCTGAGGATGAAGGTTTGAGGCGCCGCATGGGCCAGGCGGCACGCAAGCTGGCCATGCGCCGGCACGACGCAATCGGCAACGCAAACCGCATCTTCGACCTGATGACCGGCGTAAGCGCCGCCGACCGAAGCTTCAGTCTGGTTGCGTCAGCCCGTTCCTCGAGGGCTTGATCCTCCAGCGAGCCACGTCCGCGAGAAACACAGCGTTGCCCACGACATAGCGTCGGGCGAGTCGGCGCGGCTCCTGGATCAGACGGAAGCACCATTCGATGCCGAGCGTGCGCATCCATCGCGGCGCGCGGGGGTGCACTCCGGCCACGAAGTCGATCAGCCCCCCGACGGCAAGCCCGAGCCTGATCGGCAGGCCATCCCAGTTGCTGTCGAGCCAGGTCTCCTGCAGTGGCACGCCTCTGCCCACGAGAAGGATGTCCGGGCTCAGCTGCCGAAGACGCTCCAAAAGCTCTTCTTCATCCGCCGGACCGAGGTAGCCGTGGGCATGACCCACCACGCGAAGGCCGGGATTTCGCTCGGCCAGCCGGCGGGCCGCCTCGGCGGCGACACCGGGACGTCCGCCGAGGACGAACACCGTCCGGTTCTCGCGCGCGACTCGAGACAGCAGCAGCGGGACCAGGTCAGTCCCGTTCAGGTTATGGCGCAGCGGGATCCCGAGGATGCGCGAGGCGAGGAGGAGACCACTGCCGTCGGGCAAAACCATCTCCGCCCGACCCAGGCACTGACGGTAGTGCTCATCGCCGCGCGCGATGTTGATGCAATGGGCGTTGACGAAAAAGACCCTGGCCGGCCGACCTGCGGTGATCCGGTCAGCCATTGCCTCGACGGCCCTGGCCGGGTCGAAGCTGTCGATCCTGGTGCCCAGGAAATCAACGCTCACGGTCATCCCGCTTCGCCCTTGCGGAGGGACCGCTGCCATTGATTCGGATCGAAACCTCGCAGCAGTCGTAAATAGACGCGCAGCTTCCAGAGCAGGAAGCCCGGCACCGCCCGGAGCAACGCGATCCTGCGAACCGGTACGCCCGCTGCCTTCAGCCCGGCGAGGAGATGCACCGCCGCAAGCAGCGCGCATGCCGACCAGATGGCCGGGGCGACGGCGCCAACCCAACCGAGCAGGGCCGCTCCAAGGCTCACCGCCAGACCGGCCATCGTGAGCATGGCGAGTATGGCGACCGGGGGCACGGCGAGGTCGAGGACAGCGTCGAGGATCGCCGCGTCCGGGCTTCTGACCAACCGGCCAAGCAGCGAAGGACCCAGGCGCTTCAACACGTAGAAGCGGCCGCCCTCCCAGCGCACGCGTTGCGCTGTTCCGGCCGCGTAGCCGAGCGGCAGCGGACCTTGTACGCCGGCGGCCACGAACCGCGCCCCGATGCCGTCGATGCGGCATCGCATGCCGAACTCGAGGTCCTCCGCGGGCGAAAAGGCGGTCCAGGGGCGGGAACGAACCAGCTCGCGGCTGAGCATCATCCCGTTGCCGAGGAGCGCGGCGGGAAGTCCGAGCGCAGCCCGGCCGAGGTTACGCGTCCGGTTGTACAGCAGGACCGCCAGGGAACGCAGCTGGTCGCCCGAGCCGGCCTGTGGGTCTTCGAGGACGGTGTAGTCAGCCTGGGCCAGGTCGGCCCCGCCGGCAAGCGCCTGGGCCAGGTCGGAGAGCAGGTTGGGCCCGGCGATCGAGTCGGCATCAACGATCACGAACCCGTCGGGCGAGTCCTGCCCCGACTCGAGATGATCCATCGCCCAGCGCAGCGCGCGACCCTTGCCGCGGCGATCGGGCTCGTCGCGGACCATCACGGTTGCGCCCGCGCGCGCTGCTTCGGCAGCCGTCGCGTCAGTGCAGTTGTCCGCGATGACGATGACGTGGCGCCGAGCGGCCGGGTAAGACTGCTGAATCAGCGAGTCGACGCAGGTGGCGACGAGGGCGGCCTCGTCGTGCGCGGGCACCAGCACGATGAGGCGAGGGAGCTTACCGGCCTCGCCACGTGCGGACGGCCGATGAGCGAGGGCAGCCACAGAGAGGGACGCGAGATAGGACCAGCCGACGACGAGCGGGAGCGCGGCGGCTGAGAACGCGATCGTCAGGCCTGTCATGTCTCGGACAGCTTTGGCATCCGGTTGAGCAGCCCGAGCAGGACGCCGAAGACGATCAGGTTGCGATAGCTGTCGAGCTGGAGGTCGGAATATCCGACGACGATCTCGGCCACGATCGCAGCAATGGCAAAGGCTGCGACCGCGTTCAGCAGCTTGTCTTTGCTGGTGGCGAGCTGACGCGTCGCCTGGAGAACCGCCATCGCCACCAGGCCCCAGAACGCGGCGTAACCGACGGCCCCCATGCGCATGCCGACCCAGAGCAGCGTGTTGTGCGGGATGTAATTCCACAAGGGGTAGATGTAGGAGATGTCGGCCATTGGAAAGATGACGAGCATCGGGATCCCAAAGCCAACCCCGAGAAGGGGGCTGGTCTTGTAGGTCACGCGCAGGTTTGCGTCCTCCGCGACGCGATATATGTTGCTCAGGTAATCGCGCTGGTCGGGCTGGAAGAGCGAATGGATCGGCCGCACGAGCTCGCCGGTAACCCCATACGTGTGGTTCCAGAACGCGATGGGGTAGGCCGTTCCGCCCCCCACCACCGCCAGCGTGACCCCGAGCCACGTACCGCGGCGCGCATCGTCGAAGCGAATCGCGAGGACGAGGACGACTCCGACTGCAGCAATCAGCGCCAGCTCGGCCGCCCGCCTCTGGTTCACGACCATGGCGAAGAGGCTGAGGGCCGAGAAGGCAACCAGGAGCAGCTGCAGGCGGCGGGACAGGCCGCGGCCCCAGATCAGCGTCACTGCCGTGCCGAGGATGAAGAGTGCAAAGAAGTACGACTCTTCGTGTGCCATGATCGCCTCGTAACCGAAGGTGCTGCCGCGCAGCGTCACGAAATAGCGGAAGAGGGTCAGGCACACCTTGAAGCCGACCGCCAGGAAGAAGACGACCGCAAGGTTCCGGACCTGCTTACGCTCGGTGACGAGGTTGGCAGCGAGGAGGAACGCCACCAGCCCATAGGCCTGCGGGCGCATCTCCCAGAGTGACTTCCCAAGGTCAGCCCGGCTCAGCGCACCGTGGATCTCGGCTCCGATGACGACCAGGGCGAAGATCACGTAGGCGCCGACCAGCGGTCCCCCCTCCAGCTTGAACGTGCGCCTCGAGATCCCGGCCACGGCCCAGATGACGAGGACCGAGGCCATGAGGACTTCCGCCGGCGTGATCGAGATCCCGCTCAGCCCCGCCGAGGAGTTGGCGTTGTTGAGGTTCAAGAAGAACGGGACTCGGTCGGTCAGCGAGTCGGCGAAGTGAAGCGGGAAGATCTCGAAGATGAGCGTTGCGGCGAGCAGCAGGTACAGGCCCCGGACGGGTTGCTTCCACATCCAGTTCACGACCAGCAGCGCGGGCGGCACGATGGCCAGTACGGAGAGGGGCTGATACAGCGTCAGGCCAAGACCGATGGCGATCATGACCACCACGAGCCCGAAGAAGATCAGCGCCCCCGGCGGACGCCCGTCGCCCTCGACCCTCAGGCGGGCGTCGCTGACTCGCGTCGACATGTTGACCGGCGCTCAGCCGGTGCTGCGTGGACGGAATACCACAGGATCTGTGGAGGTCACTGGAAGTACTCGTAAACGGAGGCGCCCACGGCCACGAGGGCGACGACCGCGTATGAGGCACGGTTCGGTTTCTTTCCGAACAAGCCGAGCAGGAGGATCAGCCCTAGAACCGCGAAGAACGCCATGTTTGCCTAGAGCAGCCGGCGGAGCCAGCCGGGTGTGCGGTACTCCGTGCTGTTGAGCACGACTCCGCTCAGGCGCTCACGACCGAGGAGGAAGGCCACCTTCTCCAGGTCGTCGACCAGGGTCACCCCATAGCGCGCCACGAGGATGATCGACTCTGCCATCTCCGAGGCGAGGGACCCGTAGGCGATGTCAAGCACCGGCGGAAGGTCGATCACGACGTTCGCGAAGCGCGGCTGCAGCTCGGCCATCAGCCGGCTCGCGCGGAGCTGGTAAAAGAGCCGCGCAGGGTCGAGCGGAACCTCGCCGGCGGGGATGACGAACAGGTTGGGCAGTGGGGCCGCACGCAGCACGCGCAGCCGAGCCTCACCGTCGAGCCACTCGGTCAGGCCCGGGCTGCGGCGAAAGCCGAAGTACCGGTCGAACGACGCGCGCTCGAGATCGCACTCTAGGAGCACGGTCGGCTCGCGGGTGTCGGCCGCGATCGCGGTTGCGATCCCGATGGCGATCGAGGTCTTGCCCTCGCCATAGAGCGCGCTCGTGACGCCGATTTGCCGAGGTCCGGCTGACCGATCGTGCGGGACGCGGAGGTAGGCCTGCCGGCAGCGGTCGATGAACCGCGGCGGCAGCACGACAGGCTCGGCCACCTCCTCGTTCCGCGACACGTAGCCAGGCAGCGACGACCGCGGGCTGAGCGCGATGTCCAGCGACTCGGAGGGGTCCATGAGCTGCTTAGCGCCGGGGTCGGGGAACGCGCGCATCAAAATCTCTCCTTTGAGGTGAGGAGAGGCACAGTGGCCAGGACCGGAACCGACAGCCGGCTCACGAGCTCCCTGACGTCTCGGGCGGTCTTGTCCAGCCACACCAGGAGGACCAGGTACGCGGCCGCGATGCCGACCGCGACGATCCAGACCACGGCGGCTCGCCGCACGCTGCTCCCATCCCCGAGCAGTCCGCCGGCCGTGATGCGTGCCGTGTCGACGACCTGGGTGTTCGTTTTGATGAAGCTGTCCGCGGCGGCGAAGGTGTACTGGGCCTGGGCCAGCTGACTCTGGAGCTGAGCGACCTTGTCGCGGTCCTGGTTCTCCTGCGTCACCAGCCGGTCAAGCTCCGGATACAGGGTGGAATCCGCGACGGCCAAGCCTGGGTGCGCCCTCAGGTAGTTCTCAAGGACCGTCTGGGAGTCGTCGTACTTCTTCTGCGCCGTCACGAGCTGGCTCTGGAGGAACGTGGTGGAAAGCTGCTCCTGTGCTTTGAGAGCCTCGGCCAGGCGATCCTGGAAGACGGTGATCGTGGCGCTCAGCACCGCGGTGCAGTAAGCGGCCTTGTCGCACGAGAACGTCATCGTGACCAGGTGCGAGCCGTTCGGGGTCGTGTGCAGGTTCTTGGGGATCGAATAGATCAGCTTTGTCCGCTCGCTGGGGTTGGCCACGCCGTTCCTTTCGAGCTCGGCGCCGACCGAGTCCAGGAAGGATGTCGTCTGGAGGTACTGGTTCAGGTCATCGGTCTCGTTCTGAGCCGGGGTGAGGTACTGGTTCCAGCCAGGCACGCTGTTGGAGCCGATCACGTTGACGTCCGACCCAAAATAGGTCGGGTCCTGGACCCAGAGGTTAGTGGTGGCCTGGAAAGTGCGGAAGTAGACCAGGGTGGCGATGCTGGCAGGGACGGGCAGCAGGAACAGGATGACGGCGAACCGAAGCCAGTAGCGGAAGAACATCTCGAGGTATCGGGCCATTTGCTCTCTTTGAAATCAGTGGAATCCGCTCGGTCACGGCCCGCCGAAATCAACGGGGGCGATGATTGCCCATGCTATGGCCCGGTCCCCGAACGCACATGAGGCTGGAGTCCTGCCGTCGAATGGGACAGGTCGTACCTTCCTACCTGGAGGCGGCTCGAGCCCTGGCAACAGGGTCGGGAAGACACTCAAAATGGGGCCTTCACATGCCCGGCCGCTTACCAATGCCCGTCAGCCTGAGAGCCGTTGGCATCTCGCTCGTGGTGGTCTGCTGCGCATGTCAGCCGTCCTCCGTGACGCATCACCCGGCCGCGTCCATCGTTACGCCTGGCTCCGCGACCAGCGCCAGCCCGCTCTCACCAGGCGAGGGGCCGGCTCCCTCGGCTGGATCCTCTCCGTCGGCGGCCGTCAAACCGTCCTCCAGCCCGCCCGCACAGTCATCGGCAGCACCAAGCGACTTGCCGCCCAGTCCGAAGACGTCCGCCGCGGTCAGAAAGGGAGGCATCAACGTCGAGCCGGGAATGCGGCCGTGGCGTTACCTCGGGCCCAACCCGGACGGCTGGTGGTGCCTGGCGCCGAACTGCTTCCAGAACCCAGACCCGACCGTGACCATCAACGCCGAGCTGTCGCTCGCGCACGCCCTGCGCGTGGCCAACGTTCGAGCCGAGTTTCCCTGGCCGCTCATCGAGCCGTCGCGAGGCGTCTTCGATTGGACGCGCTCCGACGCCATCGTCGCAGCCGCGGCTGCCCACGGCGTGGTTCTCCAGCCGGTGCTGGTTGTCTCTCCGGGCTGGGCCGCCCCAGCCTTCAACTCATCCCCGTCCGCCGCCGACTGGTCGGCTTTCGTGACGGCGTTTGTCACGCACTACCGGAGTGCCTTCCCGGTGATCGAGCTGTGGAACGAGCCAGACAGCGGTCAGGCCGCGCATTACTGGCAGGACGGCGACCAGGCGTACGTCCAGAAGATCCTGATTCCAGGCTACGCCGCGGTCAAGGCGGTCAACCCGGCGATCCAGGTCGAGATGGCTGGACCGTCCTGCGCCACCTGCGGCTTCATCGACTCGATCTACCAGTACGGCGGCGGCAATAGCTTCGACATCGCCGCGTATCACGATTACGGGAGCGACCCGATCGCGGCTGCCTTTTTCACGCACGACAGCCTGGTCGCCCACGGCCAGGGATCGAAGCCGATATGGCTGGGCGAGTACGGCGTCCAGGAGAACAGCGTCAGCGACGGCCAGCAGCAGGCGCTGATCACCCAGGGACTGACCCAGACCGGCTTCCCGGTCGTGGCGCAGTGGTACAACCTGCGCGACGACAACTCGATGACCTGCTGCCCTGCGGCGGTTGCGGTCAGCGCTTTCTGGGGCCTCGTGCAGCATGACGACAACTCCCGCAAGGATGGCCTCGCCGTGATGCAGAACCTGCTCGGAGGGTCGGGTTAGCGGTCCTTTAGAAGGCCCCGCGCATGTTGAGGACCGCGCCGACTGTTCGGAAAAGGATGCTCAGGTCGAGCCACAGGGACATGTTGCGCACATATTCGCGATCGAGCTCCATCCAATCCGCGAAGCCGACCGTCGATCGCCCGCTGATCTGCCACAGGCAGGTTAGGCCCGGCTTCACGCTGAGCCGCACCATGTCGGTCGGCGTGTACTGCGCCACCTCTTTGGGGAGGGGCGGCCGCGGCCCGACCAGGCTCATCTCGCCCCTGAGCACGTTGAACAGCTGCGGCAGCTCATCGAGGCTCGTGCGGCGGAGCAGGAGGCCGACCCTGGTCACTCGAGGGTCGCTGCGCATCTTGAAGACAGGCCCCGACACCTCGTTGCTGGCCCGAAGCTCCTCCATGCGGTGCTCGGCATCTGCGTACATCGAGCGGAACTTATAAAAGCGGAAGCGCCGGCCGTGGATCCCCACGCGGTCCTGGACGAAGATCGCCGGCCCGGGGGAATCAAGCCTGATCGCGACAACGATCACCAGCCACAGCGGCAGCGTCGCGAGCAGCCCAAGGCTGGCGAGCGCGAGGTCGAGCAGGCGCTTGAGCGTGGTCTCGTACCGGAAAAGCCCGTCTACGGACCGGGTCAGCCCCAGGCTCGCGTCGCCGTGATTCATTCGCTCTGCTCGCTGCACCTTCGTGTGCAATGAAAAGTAAGCGGTTGACGGTCACGATTTGAATGGGCATTTCCATACGTGTCACGGCGCGCCTCATCGCCGAAATGAAGTCAATTGTCCCGGTCGCTCTGGGACGGTCAGGGTCTACGGCTGGCGGCGACAAGCGCCGCCATGATGAGGACGCCGAGCGCGACTCCAACCAGCAGGCCGACCGCAAACTGCCACACTGCGCGTCGCTCAGCGAGCCGGGACGAGCACCGCGGCCAGGCGCTGGATGTCCGCCGGCGCCATGTCGGTGAACTTGAGGCCGACATCGAATTTCGCCGGAGAGCCAGGACCGAGCGCCGTGCGCCATACCACCGTGGCCCAGCAGCGTACCGGCGCCTGGCTGTCGATCAGAACATCGAGGTCGAGGCGGCTGCCGACGACAAAATCCTCGTCGGAGAAGACACGCACCCCGCCAAGGCTGATGTCCTGGGGATTGCGTTTGTGGTGGAACAGGGAGTTCCCCGCAGGTCGGCACGTGATGTCTGCCTGGACCCGCGGATAGCGGCGGCGGTCTGACAAGGCGCCGACAGCATAGGCCGGTGCCCCGAGGCGCGCTCCTCGGTCAGGCCGTGACGGCCGCGGGGCTTAGCCGGACGCCGCTCGCCGCAGGACTCTGGAACCAGGACCACTGGGCCGCAAGCCCGTTCCGCAGGGTCACCCGGGGTTCCCAGCCCAGCCGCTGTCGCGCCAGGTTGATCGAGGCCACGGCGTGCCTCTGGTCGGCCGGAGCGGCCTGCAAGTGGCGGCGGCGGACTTGAGTGCCGGAGATGTCCTCCAGAGTCGACAGCACTGCGTTGATCGTCGAGCGGCTCCCTCCCCCGATGTTGAGCACATCGCCGGCGACGCCGGCGGTGGCGCTTCGGAGGGTTGCCTCGACAGCGTCGCCGACAAATGTGAAGTCACGGGTCTGCTCTCCGTCGCCGTTGATCTCGATCTCGCGGCCTCGCATGAGCGATCCCATGAATCGAGAGATCGCCATGTCGGGACGCTGTCGGGGTCCATAGACGGTGAAGTAGCGGAGCACAGTGACCGGCAGACCGAAATTCCGCCCGTAGAGCTGGACGAGACCTTCAGCCGCCAGCTTTGTCACCCCGTAGGACGACAGCGGGCGTGGGATGGACGATTCCTTTGTCGGCAGCATCTCGGCTTCGCCGTAGACGGATGAGCTGCCCGCGTAGACCAGGCGCCTGATCGGAATGATCACGAGCGCCTCCAGGAGCCGCTGGGTTGCCAGAACGTTGTCGCGGAGGTACTCGTCGAACTCTCCGCCAGTCGCCACCCCGAGCCCCGAACGACTGGCAAGGTGATAGACGACGTCGGCCCCGTCGAGTACCGGACGCAGGTCGTCCTCGACCAGGTCCAGGTGGCAGAAGGAGAAGCCTCTGGACGCCCGGGCGGCCGCCAGGTTTTGCTCTTTGAGGGCTCGAGAGTAGTAGTCCCGGAAGCAATCCATGCCGACGACTTCATGGCCGTCGGCCAGCAACCGGTCGCAAAGGTGCGAGCCGATGAACCCCGCCGCTCCCGTGACTACCGCGCGAATTGCCTTACCTGCCTTGCGTGTTCTGCCTGTGGAAAGAGCGGGGGCCAGGACGGACGTGTCAGGTTTCCCGACGCCGGCAGGCTGCATGAGTGCCCGCGTTCTGACACGTCGCCCCGGCTGGTCTATCTGGTTCTGGCGGGAGCGACAGGCTCTTCGCTGACCCTTACAGGTCGTGCCTCCCGTCTCGTCGGCCGCCGATTCCTCCGGTCTGCCGCTCCCTGCCCTGCATCCTAGGTATCGCCAGCGCGCGCGCCTATGGGTCAGGCAGGATCCTGGTGGGCGCCGGTCCCAGGCCTTGGGGCGCTGAAATCGGGTACCGACAGGGAGGATTTCAGGTACTTGTCACCTTTTGGGGGCCCGTCCTGATTCCTAGTCTCATTCCAGGGCTTGCGCGCTGCGAGCCACACCGAAGGGAGGCGGTCGAGATGGAGGCCCGCGAACGATCCGGCATGGCAGCACAGGAGATCCAGCAGCTCTCGCGACGCGAGTTCGAGGTCCTCGACCACATCCAGCTGGGCCTGACGAACCGTCAGATTGCTGAGCGGCTCTTCGTGTCGCGTAACACGATTAACAAGCACGTGCACCAGGTTCTCCGAAAGCTCAACGTGAGCAACCGGGTGCAGGCCGCCATCTACGGGCGCGGCCCTGGGCTGCTCCCGTCAGAGCGGGCCCCCATGCCAGAGGGCGCCGTTAATTAGATGACGCGCGCGCGACGCGTCAGCGCGGAGCGGTTGGCTACTGAGCTGTGGCCAGGCGCCTGGCCGCAGGTCGCCTTCGTAAGGCGAGGCTCGCAGCCTGTTTCCAGTGCAGTGCAGACCTGAGGCGGTCTCCCCGCTCCTCGAGCATTGCCGCGTACGACGCGTGGGCCTCGGCCAAACGCTCGTACAAGTTTTCCTTCTTCAGAAGACGAAGTGCGAGACCGAACTCTCTGTCAGCCGATTGCCGGCGACCTCCGCGTTCATAAAGTTGGGCGAGCAGCTCGTGACCGCTTGCCAGGGCAAGCTTCTCGTCCAGCTGCTCAGCCAGGGCGATCGCTCGCTTCGTAGTAATGAGGCCGTCCTCGTGGCGTCCGGTTCGCAGCTGAAGCTCGGCAAGGCTGAGGAGCACGTGACTCTTGGCTCTTTCGACGCCGGCCTCTTCGAAATGGGCCAGGGCGGTGTGGAAGGCCTCTTCGGCGCGCGAGTTGTGCCCCTGCCGCATCAAGAGCAGGCCGAGCTCGTTCTCACCGCGCGCGAGCAGGGCCTTGTCCTGTTCGAGGGCATAGAGCGCCAGCGCCTTGTGGGTGTACTCGATCGCCAGTCCGAGGTCGCCGCGCTCCTGGTACGCAATGCCAAGCCCGTGGTAGGTCCGGCCCAGCCGGGGAAGGTCTCTCATCGTGCCGGCCGCTCGCAGTGCCTCCTCATATAAGGTAATGGCGAGGTCGAAGGAGTGGTTCCGGACGTGGATGGTTGCGATGTGCTCCAGGATCCGGGCCTCAGTCCCGGGAAGACGCGGGTCAGTCGCCCGGCACAGCTTGAGCGCCCTCTCCGCGACGGATAACGCGCGGTTGTCTTCCTTCAGATAGAGGGCACAGGCCTCCCAGTCGGCGCATTCGACCGCCAGCCACGGGTCCGGCTCCTTCTCCAGGATTCCCTGCGCCTGGCGCAGGTGCTCCAGGCCCTCCTCAGGCCGGCTCGAGCGGACCAGTGCCTGGCCGACGTAGTGCCTCACGTGAGCTTCCAGCCTGGGCGGGAGGGGCTCGCTCAACATGGGAATCCCGAGGCGGATGCATTTGTCGAATTGCTGCTGCAGACACAGCGCTTGAAGGTCCATCAGCCGGGAGTCGCCCGGGTCAGGACGGTTGGCCGGCGCTGCTCCTGGTTTCCTGAAGAACGATTCGGCGGGCCTGCCGGTCCGGCCTGCGATCATCTCGAGGGTCCGCATCGACGGGCGAGTCCGGCCGGCTTCGATCAGGAAGATGGCCTGTCGGGTGAGGTCGCGACCTGCTAGCTGGGCCATGCTGAGCCCAGCCTCCAGGCGGGCCTGCTTCACCAGCCCAGGTTCGACATCAATGCCGGGGAGACGCCCGCGTGGTTTGGATCGACGTTTGCTTATGGGCGGTTTATATCACGCCTCAGGTCTGGAATCCATGTGAGTTAACCCACGCGGGCATCCCGCTTGACTAGATCCCTGGCCCTGTGCCGTCGGCCAGGACTGTGACCACTGTCGCAAGCAGCGCGGCGATGGTCAGAAGCGAGGAGAGAAGAATCTTGCGCATCTGGCGCCTCCTTGAATGAGCCGGGCACGCCCCAGCTGATTTCCGCCATATAGCAGTCGCCAGCTAGGCCGTCAAGCGGTTCGCTGGAGTGGTAATTAACGAGGGCGACCGGGCGATCGAGTGGTCGAGCCGCTGAAGTGCTAGCCGGGCGCCTGGTTTTTTGCACCGCACTGCTTTGCGGCGGATCGAACGTCCGAGGGTTTCTCGATCGAGACCGACCGCTTCCCTGGATCGCTTATGGGTTGGGGCTCGAGGGTCGAGACATAGATCCAGCCAGCGGTTTCGATTTGGCGAGGGGCAGGTCGAGAGCGAAGCAGGTTCCAACACCGGGCTCGGTTCTCTCTAGCGTCAACCTACCTCGATTGACCTCGGCGAGCTTTCGGCTGGCGTACAGACCGAGACCCGCACCAGGGATGTTCGTGAAAGCGGGGTCCTTGGTGCGATGGAAGGGTTCGAAGACACGTGCACGCTCTGAAGCCGACATACCGATGCCGTTGTCGATGACATGGACGACCGCCCGCTTTCCGTCGGCGACTGCATCCAACCTGAGGCGTGGCGGACGGGCCGCGTAAGTGAGGCTGTTGTTGATCAGGTTGTCGAGGATTCGACCAATCTGCCCGGCGTCGGCTTCCACGGGCACGGGTTCGGGTCCGAGAGTCGCGGCGATATGCGCCCCGCTCATCTCGATGCGTGGCCTTGCTCGCACGATCGATTTCTGGATTGCTTCTCGCAGGTCCAGGTAAGCACGATCTACAGGCTGCGCCGTGGCTTCGATCCGCGCCGCCTCGACCAGCTCGTTCATGATCCGGCTCACCTGCCACGCCTTGTCGCCCATCACGTTCAAGATCGCCCTCCATCTGGCCGGGGGCGGGCCAAGCATGCCGTCCGAAAGGACCGCCAGGTAGCTCGTCAGCACCGCGACCGGCGGCCCAAGCTCGTGGGTCGCGACGTCTATGGTGTTGTTCTTGGCAGCGATCGCCAGGCTGGCGGATTGGTACAGGCGCGACATCTCGTCGCTCCGCTGCCGGGCATCGGCAAACGAAGCGAGCAGCAACGAAGCAAGGCTGACGCTGATGTTGAACGCCTGCAGGGTGACCATCTTTTCGAGCAGCGTCTCCGAGGCAAACGGGCCCACGCCGTTGACCGCCGCCCACGCCGCTATCACCGATGCGATGAGGGCGGCAGGTGCGGCACCCGCAAGGCGAAAGCGCCAGGCCGCGATTGCGATCAGGGGAAGGACGAGATACTCGATCCGGAAGTCGTTTTCGAATAAGACGTAGGTCACCCCTCCGATGCCGGCCAGCAGGACCGTCAGCTCGGCGCTGCGTCGCCAGCCCAGGTTGCGAAGCCCGGGACGCGGAATGAGACTCAAAAGCATCGGGCTCACCAGGAGGACGCCCATCGCGTCGCCCGCCCACCAGACAGCCCAGGTCGAGGCGAAGTTGGTCATCGGCACCACCCCCGACAGCGTCAGCACCAAGGTGCCGATGGTGGCGCTGATCGTCATGCCGATCAGGGCTCCCAACACCACGATCGCGACGGCGTCGCGCATCCGATCCAGCTGCCGGCGAAAACCTGCGCGCCGGAGCAGCTCGGCCGAGGCGAGCGGCGCAAGTGTGTTCCCGCACGCGATGAAGGCTGCTCCAAGAGGCGAGGGGCCGAGCGGGAGGTTGACCGCGAACGCGCCGACAGCGATGGCCGGCCACATCCGGCGACCGAGTGTGAGGATTGCGACAACCGCAATTCCGGTCGGCGGCCAGATCGGGGTGACCTGTCCATGGACCAGCGCCAGGTTCAGGCTGAGACGCGCCGCCACCCAGTAGACGAGCGCGACGGCCGCGAGACGCAGCACGTAAGGACCGGGCTGGATCGCGTCACGATGCCGAGCTACTCGAGCGGACACCCCTTGCAATCGCGGAGCCACCTCCTGAATATGAGAACGAGCTCATCCCGGCGACCTTGCGATTCGTCGGTTCAGCGACCGCGGAACTGAGGCTTCCGTTTGCCGGTGAAACCCGCGTGGAACTCGCGGAAGTCGTCGGCGGTCATCAGCAGCGCCTGGGTGAACGCCTCCGTCTCGATCGCGCTCGAGTAGTCGCTCGAGGCTCCGCGGTTGATCATCTCCTTGGTCATGGCCAGCCCCCACGGCGCCAGCTCTTTCAACCGGTCTGCGTACTCGCTCGCCGCCGCGTCGAGGTCGTCGTCGGCGACAACTTTCGTGGCGAGACCCCACGCCATCGCCTCCTGGCTCGTGATCTTGCCCCCGAGCATCAGCGCCTCGGTCGCCCTGCCGAGGCCGATCATGCGCGGGAGCAGCCAGCAGATCCCCATGTCGCCGCCCGACAGCCCGACGCTCGTGAATAGGAACCGAAAACTCGCCGACTCTGCGAGGACGCGAATGTCGGAGGCGGCCGCAAGCACGGCGCCGGCGCCGGCGGCGACGCCGTTGACCGCGGCGATCACCGGCTGCGGGATCTCGCGAAAGTTGCGCACGCAGGCGCCGGTCATGACCGCGAACTCGTAGACGTCTCGAGTGCCCATCTTCAACAGCTCTCCGATGATCTCGTCGACGTCTCCGCCCGAGCAAAACCCACGCCCGCGGCCACGGATGACCAACACCCGGACGTCCTGCCGTCGGCGCAGCGAATCAGTCAGCTCACGGATGTCCGCGTAAACGTCGAACGTCAGCGAGTTCAGCCGGTCGGGTCTCGCGAATGTGACGGTCGCGACACCGTCGCGCTCGTCGTAGTCGAAGTGCTTCCAATCCTTCACGTGGGACGAACCGCCACGGCGTCGATCTCGACCAGGGCGTCCGGATCGACCAGGGAGCGAACCTCGATCAGGGTGGAGGCCGGGTAGTCGCTCCGGAAGAATTCGCGGTACGCGGCGCCGAGCCCTTTCCGATTGTCTCTGTAAGCCTGGATGTCGGTCACGTAGTACGTGAGCTTCACCGCGTCCTCCGGCTCGCAACCGGACGCTCGCAAGGCTATGGCTACGTTGCGGATGGCTCGCGTGTACTGGGCGACCATGTCGCCCGGCTCGACGACCTTGCCAGAGGCGTCCGAGCCGATCTGACCGCCCACCCAAACGGTGTCTCCGGCGACCGTGGCGTGGGAGAAGCCGCGCGCGGGAGCGAGCTCTTCTGGGTTCACGTTCATGCGGGTAGTATGTCGAGTACGCGGACGGGCACACGATCGGCGCATGTCGACACCTTCACGCGGGAGAACCTTCCTCCGCGAGAACAGTGGCCTGAATTCCTCTCGCTTCCCGACCTCGCCTACCCGCCCACTCTGAACTGCGCGGCGGAGCTGCTCGATCGCCAGGTCGAGGCCGGCAACGGGGCCAACCGCTGCATCGTCACCGACAGCGAGACCTGGACCTACAGCGACCTGCTCGCGAGATCGAACCAGGTGGCGCATGCGCTTGTCGACGCGATGGGCCTGGTGCCCGGCAACCGGGTGCTGCTCCGCGGGCCCAACAACCCGTGGTTGGTCGCGAGCTGGTTCGGGGTCGTCAAGGCCGGCGGTGTCGCGGTGGCGACGATGCCGTTGCTTCGCGCCCGCGAGCTGGAGACGATGGTGGAGATCGCCAATGTGACGATGGCGATCTGCGACCACCGCTTCATCGAAGATCTAGACACGGCAGCGCCGGACGGGTTCCAGATCTTTCCCTATGGCGGCTCCGAGCCGGACGACCTGACCAGGGTCGCGGCCACCAAACGCCCGACTTTCAAGAACGTCGAGACTGCCTCGGACGACGTGTGCATGCTCGCGTTCACCTCGGGCACGACGGGCAGGCCGAAGGCGACGATGCACTTCCACCGCGACGTCCTCGCCATCGCGGACACGTTCTCGCGCCACATTCTTCAGCCGGCGCCGCGCGACCTGTTCGCGGCCAGCCCGCCGCTGGCCTTCACCTTCGGGCTCGGCCAGAGTCTTGTCTTTCCGCTCCGGGCAGGGGCCGCCGTGTACCTCGTCGAGCAGCCCTCGCCGCCGCGCCTGCTCCAAGCGGTCGAGCGCCACGGCATCACCGTGCTCGCCCCCGCCCCCACCGCCTATCGCGCGATGGTGCCCGAGCTCAACGCACATCGCGTCAGGTCTCTACGCGCTTGCGTCTCGGCCGGGGAGACGCTCCCGCAGGCGACCTGGGAAGCAGTCCACGACGCGTGCGGCCTCAGCATCATCGACGGCATCGGCTCGCCCCAGATGCGGTACCTGCGGGGCGACCGCCAGGGGACGTATGTCCAGGACGGATGGAACATCACTGGCGACGTCTACGTGCGCGATGCGGACGGCTACTTCCACTACCAGGCGCGGGCCGACGACATGATCGTCAGCGCCGGCTACAACATCGCGGGCCCGGAGGTTGAGGAGGCGCTGCTCCGGCATCCCGCGGTCGCCGAGGCCGCTGTCGTCGGCGTACCGGATGAGGAGCGGGGCATGATCGTCAAGGCGGTGGTCGTGCTCCGGACTGGGGCGGAGCTCGGGCCTGAACCCGCGCGGACGCTGCAGGATTTCGTCAAGGGCGAGATCGCTCCCTACAAATATCCACGGTCGGTCGAGTTTGCTCTGGAGCTGCCGCGCACGGCGACCGGCAAGCTGCAGCGATTCCGGCTGCGCGAAGGGCGCTGACGGCCTCGCAGCCGGTGCACAGCATCGCGATCATCGGTGGCGGTCCCGCCGGGTTGTACCTGGCGACGCTCGTCAAGCTGCTGAACCCAGAGCACGAGATCGAGGTCTGGGAGCGAAACGCAGCCGACGACACGTTCGGGTTCGGAGTCGTCTTCTCCGACGAGACGTTGGGGGGAATCGAGAACGCCGACTCGGCGTTTTTCGAGCGCCTTTCCAGGGACTTCGCGACCTGGGACGACATCGACGTCCACTTTCATGGTCAGGTCCTCACGTCGGGCGGGCACGGTTTCGCGGCGATCAGCCGCCAGCGCCTGCTCGCAATCCTGCGCGAAAGGTGCGAGGAGTCCGGCGTGACCATCCACTACCGCGAACCGGCGCCTCCGGTCGGGGAGCTGCGTCGAACGCACGACCTCGTGGTCGGCGCCGACGGCGTGAACAGCGTGACCCGCGACGGCAACCCGGAGGTGTTCCAACCGCAGCTCGACGTTCGCAAGGCCCGCTACATGTGGTTGGGCACGCCCCTGGTCTTCGACGCGTTCAATTTCTTCATCGCCGAGACGGACATCGGGACGGTGCAGGCCCACGCCTACCCGTACAGCGACTCGATGAGCACGTTCATCGTCGAGCTCGAAGAGGGCAGCTGGATGCGGAGCGGCCAGGTCGACGCTTCGGATCGCTCGTGGAAACCTGGCGAAAGCGACCAGCGCGGGATCGATTTCTGCGGCGTACTGTTCGCCGACGCGCTCCAGGGGGCGCCCCTTGTCGCCAACAACAGCCGCTGGATTCGGTTCGCCACGTTACGCACGCGATGCTGGCGCGACGGCAACGTCCTGCTGATCGGGGACGCCGCACACACCGCCCATTTTTCGATCGGCTCGGGGACAAAGCTCGCGATGGAGGATGCGCTTGCGCTGGCCGCCTGCCTGCACGAAAACGCGAGCCTGGATGCAGCGTTGATCGCCTACGAAGCGGAGCGGCGGCCGGTCGTCGAGAGCGCGCAGCGAGCGGCGCAGGCGAGTCTCGAGTGGTTCGAGAACATCTCGCAGTACACGCGCCAGGAGCCGCTTCAGTTCGCCTTCAACCTCCTCACGCGCAGCCGCCGCGTCACCTACTGGAATCTCAAGGCGCGCGATCCGGAGTTCGTCGAGAAGGTCGATCGTTGGTTCGACAAAGGCGGCCCGCCGGTGCCACCCATGTTCGTTCCGATCCGGCTGCGCGAGCTCGAGCTGCCCAACCGCGTGATCGTCTCGCCGATGGACATGTATTCCGCGGAGGACGGGCTGATCGGAGACTTCCACGTGGTGCACCTGGGGAGCAAGGCGCTGGGCGGCGCCGCGCTCGTCATGACCGAGATGGTGTGCGTTTCGCGTGATGGCCGCATCTCCCCGGCTTGCGCCGGTATGTACCGCCCGGAGCACGAGGCCGCGTTCGCCAGGCTCGTCGAGTTCGTACACAACCACACACCGGCGAAGATCGGGATCCAGCTCGGGCACGCTGGGCGCAAGGGCTCGACCAGGCTGATGTGGGAAGGCATGGACGAGCCGCTCGAGTCGGGCAACTGGGAGCTGATCGCTCCCTCTCCCGTCTCCTACCTGCCGACCAGCCAGGTCCCCCGCGAGATGACGCTCGCCGACATGCGGGTCGTCAAGGATCAGTTCGTCACCGCGACGCGGATGGCGACTCGCGCGGGCTTCGACCTGCTCGAGCTGCACTGCGCGCACGGCTACCTCCTGGCCAGTTTCATCTCGCCCCTCACCAACCTGCGCCACGACGAGTACGGCGGCAGCCTGCAGAACCGGCTGCGATTTCCGCTCGAGGTCTTCGACGCGATTCGCGCCGAATGGCCGGCGCCAAGGCCGATGTCCGTGCGCGTCTCCGCGGTGGACTGGTACGAGGGCGGGCTGAGCGCCGCGGATTCGGTCGACGTGGCCCGCGCCTTCGCCACGCACGGCGTCGATGCCATCGATGTGTCCACCGGGCAGACGGTCGCCGACGAACAGCCGAGCTTCGGCAGGAGCTACCAGACGCCGTTTGCGGACCGGATTCGAAACGTGGCCGGCGTCGCCACCATCGCGGTCGGCGCGATCAGCGGCTACGACGACGTGAACAGCATCATCCTCGCCGGCCGTGCCGACCTCTGTGCCCTCGGCCGAGCGCATCTCTACGACCCCTACTGGACCTTGCACGCGGCCGCCGATCAGGACATTGCGGTGACCTGGCCCGTGCAGTTTCAGCGCGGGAGCCGGAAGCCGCCCTCCGGCCGCACCGACGGCCCTCGCCCCCGGCTGGAGCTGATTCGCAGAAGCGCGAAGAGCCGGCACGGGCGCTGGCGTCCCGGGCCAACTCACTAGCGCTACCCTTTTCGGCAGGGCACCTTCCGAACGGATTCAGGAGGCTGGGAGACGTGACCAAGAAGATCCTTCTCGATGAGAACGACATCCCTGAGCGCTGGTACAACATCTTGCCCGACATGCCGGGGCCGCCCGCGCCATACCTGAACCCGCAGACCCTGAAGCCGATGGGCCCGGCCGACCTCGCGCCGATCTTCCCGCAGGCGATCATCGCGCAGGAGGTCTCGGCCGAGCCCTGGATCGAGATCCCCGACCAGGTGCGAGAGATCTATCGCATCTGGCGGCCCACTCCGGTCTATCGGGCCGATCGGCTGGAGAAGGCGCTCGACACCCCGGCGCACATCTATTTCAAATACGAAGGTGTGTCGCCGGCGGGCTCGCACAAGCCCAACACGGCTGTGCCGCAGGCGTACTACAACGCCAAGGAAGGTGTGAAACGCCTGACCACCGAAACCGGGGCCGGCCAGTGGGGCTCGGCGCTCGCCTTTGCCGGCGCCCTGTTCGGCCTCGAGGTCACCGTCTACATGGTGAAGGTGTCGTACGAGCAAAAGCCATATCGCCGGGCGATGATGGAGACGTGGGGCGCGAAGGTATTTGCCTCACCCACCAACCTCACCAACGCGGGCCGCGGCATCCTGGCCGACGACCCGGATTCTCCGGGCAGCCTGGGGATCGCGATCTCAGAGGCAGTCGAGGACGCCGCCACGCACGACGACGCCAAGTACTCGCTGGGGTCGGTGGTCAACCACGTCCTGCTCCACCAGACGGTGATGGGCCTCGAGGCCAAAAAGCAGATGGAGATGGCGGGCGAGTATCCGGACGTCGTGATCGCCTGCGTGGGCGGCGGCTCCAACTTCGCCGGCCTTACCTATCCGTTCATCGGCGACCGGCTGAAGGGCCGGATGCCGCATACGCGCTTTGTCGCCGCGGAACCCGCTGCGTGTCCGACGCTCACCCGCGGTGTTTACGCGTTTGACTTCGGCGACGCGGTCGGCCTGGGTCCGGTCGTGAAGATGTTCACGCTCGGCCACAGCTTCGTCCCGGATCGGATTCACTCGGGCGGCCTGCGCTATCACGGAGACGCACCCTCGCTGTGCGCGCTGGTCGATCACAAAGTTGTCGAAGCCCGTGCGTACAAGCAGAACGAGGTCTTCGCCGAAGCCGTGCGGTTCGCGCGCTGCGAAGGCTTCCTGCCGGCGCCAGAGTCAGCGCACGCCCTGCGGGCAGTCGCCGAGGAGGCTGCGGCGGCGCGCGAGGCCGGGGAGAAGCGAACCATCCTGTTCGGGCTGTCGGGACACGGCCACTTCGACATGTCGGCGTACGACGCGTACTTCGCCGGCAAGCTCGAAGATGTCGAGCTCTCCCAGTCGAGGATCGATGCCGCAATCGAGGAGCTGCCAAGAGTCCCGGCCATGGCGTAGCTGCCGGATCCCGCCGGAAGAGGAGGCCGCCGGTGGGCCTCCTCCTCCTGGCCGTTGAGCGCCGCGGCGAGGAATCTCGGACTCCTAGGATGAAGCGACCCGATGCGCAAGATCGATGCGTTCGCGCATGTCCTGCCCAGACGCTACCTCGACAAGGTCGAGCGGCACCTCGAACGCGTCTCCAGCCCGCAGCTTCGTTACTACCAACAGGGTGTCTTCCATTACGACCTTGCACTGATCGACCTCGACGCGCGGTGGCGGGCAATCGAGGGCTTCGGCGATTACGCGCAGGTCCTTGTCCTGGCCGTGCCTCCGATCGAGGAGATCGGGCCGCCGGCGATCGCGGCGGAATTCGCCCGACTCGCCAATGAGGAGATGGCAGACCTCGTCCGAAGGCATCCGGATCGGTTCGTCGGGTTTGCATGCGCGCTGCCTCTCAACGACACCGAGGCTTCGCTCCAGGAACTCGAACGTGCGATAAGCGACCTTGGTGCGCTGGGCGCTCAGGTCTTCACCAACGTGCAGGGCACGCCGCTTGACCACCCTTCATTGGAACCGATATTGGCGCGGCTCGAGATGCTCGACCGGGCAATGTGGCTGCACCCCACTCGCAATGCGACGTGGCGCGACTATCCAACCGAGACGGAATCCAACTACGGGCTGTGGTGGTCGATCGGCTGGCCGTACGAGACGGCCGCCGCGCTCTCGCGGCTGGTCTATTCGGGCATCCTGGAACGCCATCCACACCTGAAGGTGATCGCACATCACGGCGCCGGAATGGTCCCGCACCTCTCGGCTCGGCTCGGCATGGGCCCAGGCTTCCGCCAGGTGAAGGACACGCTGCCCAGGCCGCCGCTCGATTACTTCAAGCGCTTTTACGCGGACACGGCATTGTTTGGAGCGACGAATGCCGTGCGGTGCGTCCTGGATTTCTTCGGTCCCGATCATGTCTTGTTCGGCACGGACATGCCGCTCGGGCCGCCGGATGCGATCCGAGCGACGATCGCGGACATCGAGGCATGCGGGTTGTCCGACGTCGAACGCTTGTCAGTGTTCAGCGAAAATGCATCGCAGCTGCTTGCCGTTCGCTCGGCATGAGCCACCGAAACAGAACCCATACTGCTTACGTGAGTGCGAGTCGGCATGATCCCATGATCCTGCCCGCCGATCTTTCGGTGCCGGTGGACGATGGCGCGGCCTTCCATCTTCGAGGCTCGCGAGTGCCCGACATCGCGCTGCCCGCGACTGATCGCCGCCTGGTCTCCCTCGCCTCATTCGGCGAGAGTCGAATCGTCGTCTACACCTATCCGCGGACGGGCCGTCCGGGGGAAGGGCCGCTGGTCGACGATTGGGACTCGATTCCGGGGCGCGGGGATGCACCCCGGAAACGTGCGGTTTCCGCGATCACCATGCCGAGGTGCGGGCGGCTGGAGCCGAGGTGTTCGGGCTCTCGACGCAAGAAACGCCGTACCAGCAGGAGCTTTCAGCACGGCTGCTCCTGCCGTTTGCGATTCTGTCCGACGCCGGTTTGAAGCTGACTCGTGAATGGAGGCTGCCCACCTTCGAGGTCGCCGGCCAGACCCTGTTGAAACGTCTGACCCTCGTGGTCCGCGAGGGCCGTGTCGAGCAGCTCTGGTACCCGGTGTTTCCGCCCGACCGCCACGCCGAGGAAGTCCTCACCTGGCTCCGCTCGAACCCTGACCGTGCGTAGGCCGGATGAACGGACCCAGCCTGAGCATCCTCGTCACCGACGACGACGGAGTCAGGTCGCCGCTGCGACCCGTTCAGAAATCCAGGTTCAAGCTATCCGCGGAAAGGCGACGGTGAGCCCTGTGGCAGATAAGGCGCCGGGTTGACCGGAGCCTGGTTGATCCGCAACTCGAAGTGAAGATGCGCGCCGGTCGAGTTTCCCGTAGATCCCTCGAGCCCGACTGGCGTGCCCTGGGTGACCACCTGGCCGACCTTGACCAGCGTGGTCGCGAGGTGCCCGTACAGAGTGTCGAGTCCCCCTGAGTGCGCGATCACCACGTAATTCCCATAGCCGCCGCCCGAGCTTCCAACCAGCGCGACCACGCCGTCATCGGCCGCGAACACTGGTGAGCCAAACGGCTCAACCAGGTCGATGCCTGTGTGAAAGTGCGCGTATTTCCCGTACGGGGGCTCAAACCAGAACGTACTCGGACCGAAAGGCTGGGAGATCTGCGCCTGGGGCTCGGGCCAGATGAAGCGGTACTTGGTCGAATGTCCGCTGCTGGCTGGAATTTGGCCGACATCGTTTGATTGGGCCCACAGCTGCACCTGAGTCCAAACCGCTTGCATCGCGGCAGAGATGATCGCGTCCTGCTGCTCCTGCAACATGTCGGTCACGGCCTGCGCCAGCTGCGTGGACTGAGTATTGAGGCGTGCGAGCTCGGCCTGGGTTTGATAGATCTTCACCTGCAGCTGTGCCATCGAAGCTTCCTGCTGCGCTTGCAATGCCCGCAGCTGCGCCAGCTCTGAGTTGAGAAGATCGCGTTGTTTCACCTGCTCCGCTCGAGCAGCCTCCTCCTTCTGGCGCTCTTTCTGCAGTTCGTCGAGATCGTGCGCCAGGGAGGCCTTGATGTCGCCGGCGCGCGCCCCGGCGACGTTGAGGTCCGAAATTCGAGTCAGCAGGTCGCTCAAGCTTTGCGACTCGCCGAGCACCACCAATACCGAGCCTGGCGCTACGTAGATGGCGCGACTCAGCTGGCGAAGCTGCGCGCGCTCGGCGTCGATGCGTTGGGCGAGAATCGCCTCGCGGCGCTTTGCGTCAGCGATCTGGACATCGAGATCGGCGATCTTGGCCGCGACCGCGCTGATCTTGCCCTGGAGCACCTGCTGCTGAGCCACGTTGTCCTGCAGCGACTGGCGCAGCTGTTGCTGGGCAGCCATCGCGTCGGCCAGGTTGCTTCCGAGCTGCGCTCGGATCTGATCGATGACCGCCATCTGCTGCTGAGGATCGGGTGGCGTGGTATCCGCGGTGGCGATGGACCGGCCCGCACCCAGCAGCAAACATGTCAGCACGAGAGCCACCAAGGACGCCCTCACGACTCCATGTGCCTCCGCAGGCTGATCAGGGACGACCCTGAGCCGAGGGCCAGGCCGACCAGGACGACCATCGCCGCGGCGACGCCGGCGACGGTGACGGTGACGCCGGGCGCAAACTTGGTGAAGGCTCCTGCAGCCGTTGAGATTGCCGTCAGCGTCAGCCCGAATGTGATGGCGCCGGCGACAGCTCCCGCCAACGCACCGGTGATGGCGCCCTCGACTACGAAGGGTCCTCGCACCATCCAGCGCGGTGCACCGACCAGCTGCATGATCGTGATCTCGTCGCGGCGCGCATGAATGGCGATCTTGATGCTGTTCATCGTCACCATCACGGCAACGAATCCGAGCAAACCGAGGAATGCGATGCCCGCCACAGCGGCGCCAAAAAGAACCGCCTGGATGCGCTGGTAAGCGCCTCGGTCGTACGACGTCGGGTACACGGGGTCGACGGCGGCGTCGACGCGGACCACAGCATCGATGGCTGACACGCGAGGATCGCTTGACAATCTGTTCTCGAGCGAGATCACGTCTCCGTTCGCGGCGTCGTCGCGCAAATAGACGTGAAGCAACGAAGCCTGTGCCGCCTCGACCTGCTCCAGGTTGTGGAGCGCAAAACCAGTCAACCCAACCAGGCCGGACATCACGAGCAGCAGGGTCATCGAACCAAGCGCGGGCGCCGTGCCGCCGGCGTTTCGAGCCCAACTCCTGGCGGCACCCTGGAACAGGTAACGCAACAGGTTCGCGGCCACCGTCTGAACGAGGCGGCGCCGCGGAAATCGTCCCTTCACGACGACGCCAGCCACGCCATTCTCCCTGTCTGCCCCGCCGGTTGGTCGCGCACGAGCCTTCCCTGAACCAGCGTCAGCACCCGACGCTGGAGCCGCGTGACAATCTCGGCGTTGTGCGTGGCAACCAGCACCGTCGTGCCCCAGGCGGCGATGTCCTCGAAAAGGTCCATGATCTCCCAGGCCGTCTCCTGGTCGAGGTTGCCAGTGGGCTCGTCCGCGATCAAAAGCGGGGGCTGAGCGACCACCGCACGGGCGATGGCGACGCGCTGTTGCTGACCGCCGGACAGCTGGTGTGGAAACGCGCCGGCCCGGTCGCCAAGACCCACCGCCTCCAGGGCGTCGAGAGCGCGGTCCTGGGCCTCGTGATCGGAAACGCGAAGGTCGCCGACCTGAAGCCCGAAGGCCACGTTTTCGATTGCGGTCATTCGCGGCAGAAGCTTGTAATCCTGGAAGACGACCCCCACCCGGCGTCGCAATTCGGCGATGCGTGACGCCTTCACCTGATGGGCCGGGATACCGGCCACCCAGACCTCGCCGCTCGAGGGACGAATCTCGCGGTTGATCAGCTTGAGAAGGGTGGTCTTGCCAGCACCGCTGGGACCAACCAGGAAGGCGAGTTCACCCGGCTGCAGTCCCAGATGGACGTCATCGACGGCGCGCCGGGACCCATAAACCCGGGTCACCGCCCTGAACTCGACGATTGGGCCCACTTCTCCGTTGGAGGTAACGGAGAAGTCAGCGAATCCCTCGAACGTGAGGCGTTAAGGCTTGTTAGCTCTCATGAGCAGGCGACGACAAGACGCCAACATCCAGATGTCCTTTTCGGGCGATCTCGGCCCTGCGGCTCCATCCTCGTCAACGACAGAGCCTCCATCAAACCGACTGCGGTTCGGTGCGAGATCAGCGTCGGAAGGCCCGATTCAGGGTGGCTAAGGATGTGGTCTAAAGCGGGATTGGTTGCCGGACGCGAGGCATATGATCGCTCCGAGCCCCCAATGACCCAGATCGACGTTTCTGAGCAGCAACGGATGAGGCGTGCCCAGCTCGGTTTGGCAATCGGCCGGCGGGTTGACGAGATCTACGAACGCACCATTGCGCTTCTCTATCGGAAAGATCGCGCCATCGCGGTCAGCGACGCGTACCTCGACTACCGCTGGGGGCGAAGCGTGGTCGGCACGCTCTTGATTGCGCGCTGGCTGGTCAGCGGAATTGCGGCAGATCGAGACGAGCTCGAATGGATCTCGAAGAGCGGCGCTGCCGCGGCACGCGAAGGAGTTCCACTCGTTGAAACCACTCGCGGCCACCTCCACTGGCGCGACGTCCTCATCGAGGTCGTGCGCGAGGAAGGAACCACGCTGGAAACGCCGGCTGACGTGATCGAGGGAGTCATCCGGACCGTTCACGCCAATGCCGATGCGAGCCTGGTGCGCATCGCTGACGCGTATGGCATTCAGCTGCGGGACACGAACGCTCAACTTGTGCGAGCCAGTCAATTCAAGTCTGAGTTCCTCGCCAAGATGAGCCATCAGCTGCGCACTCCATTGACCGCGATCATCGGCTTTTGCGAAGTACTGACTCAAGGCATGGACGGCGAGCTCACTCGCGATCAGGCTCAAGACGTCGCCGACATCCACAAGAGCGGACTTGTGCTTCTCGAGCTGGTCAACGACATACTCGACCTGTCCAAGATCGAGGCGGGAAAGGTCGAAATCGCTTGCGAGGAGGTCGACCTTCCCTCGGTTGTTGACCAGGTCATCAGCTCGATGCACCAGATTGCCGAAACAAAGGCGTTGAGACTGACCTCCGAGCTGTCATCTGGGGCCAGGCGTGTGATGGGAGATCCCGTTCGGGTTCGTGAGATTTTGACGAACCTGGTATCAAACGCGATCAAGTTCACGCCAACCGGTTCCGTGGCGATTCGGAGCATGCCAGCCGGTGCAATGGCCGAAATCTCTGTGCTCGACACGGGTATTGGCATCGAGCCAGGTGCTCATCAGCGGATCTTCGAGGAGTTCCGGCAGGCCAACGAAAATATCTCCCGGACGTACGGCGGCACCGGGCTCGGTCTAGCGATCGCTCGCAAGCTGGTCGAGCTCCAGGGTGGGCAGATGGGCCTGGAGTCAGAGCCTGGCAAAGGATCGCGTTTCTGGTTTACGTTGCCGATCGACAATCACCCTGTATCGCTGCCCGCGACATGATCCGTACGGCGGCTGACCGTGCGGCAATGATGAAGGCCATCAAAGTTGCGCTGAAGCAACACCTCTGGGCCGAAACGCTTACGCGGCCCACTTTTGGCCGCTACCTCTCCCTGTTTACTCTCAACCCCGAACCCATGTGGGTCTACGACGTGCACACGCTGCAGATCCTCGACGTGAACGAGGCAGCGACACAGCGGTATGGATACTCTCGTCCCGAATTCCTGTCATTGACGATAAGGGACTTGAGGCCACAAGAGGACCTACCAAAATTCCTCGAACTGCTGCCGCACACACCTAACTCGGACCGGACCGGACCGTGGCGTCACAGCTTTAAGGATGGGACCGTTATTCAGGTCCTGATCACGTCGCACGGCGTCAAGTTCGGCGAGCGGGCAGCTCGTCTGGTCATGGCGGAGAGCCTCACGGACAATCCAGACCTCGAGATCGACTGAGGCTTGTCACGCCGCCGGCTCGCCTCCAAGTCGTGCTACCGCGCTAGATGGCTATGAAAATGGTGAAGCCTCTGCCCTCATCGGTGTACTCGCCGCTGGCACCACTGCCGAGGATCAGGTGGATTCCCTCACCCACACTTGGGGGCGGCGATCCGATCACGCAGAAGATCGTCAAGACCCCATCCTGGCCGTTGCTGAGCGACACGCGCAGCTCCGCTTCCACCGTCCGCCTCACCTACTAAGGTCACTGGACGCCGCCGTCAAGCAACCGTGTTAAGTCAAGACTTGACATGAGGGGAGCACCGGAGCAAGATCGCCTCGGTCCTGCGGCAGCTGTGCCCCAGGGGCGACGTCAGAACCATGGGGTGGTTGGCGGGGGAACTCACCAGTGCTGCGCCTTCTTCCTTGCTTCGGATGACCAAATTCTTGTCGGCCAATGAACAGGGGTAAGAACGTGACTGAAACTTTGTCTGAACTCGTCCGTCGCGTCACGCACTCGCGACTCGCGTCGGTTTCGATGATCACCGGCGTTCTGGTGGCCCTGGCAGGGACAGCAGCCTTCGCCAGCATTCCTGATTCAGCTGGCGTAATCCACGCTTGTTTCAAGACCAACAGCGGGCAACTGAGAGTGATCGATTCGCCGACACAGCAGTGCCGCAAGGGTGAAACGGCGATTTCGTGGAACCAGGCCGGCGTGCCAGGTCCTCAAGGCCCGCAGGGCATTCAGGGTCCGACGGGCGCCACGGGTGCCACGGGTGCCACCGGCGCTCAAGGCATTCAGGGTCTCGCGGGCGCGACGGGCGCCACGGGTGCCACAGGTGCCACGGGTTCCACGGGTGCCACCGGCGCCCAGGGCATTCAGGGTCCAAAGGGCGACACAGGCGCTACGGGGGCACAGGGCGTGCCCGGCATACAGGGCCCAGCCGGGGTTTCTGGACTGGTCATCGTCATGGGACCGACCGTGAGCATTAGCAACTCAAACGCCAGCAGCGCCGCTGTCTGCCCGGCCGGCAAGAAGGCTGTAGGCGGTGGGTTCAACTTGAGCGGAGACGTAACCGTCCAGGAAAACGAACCCGACTCGACGGGCAACTTCAGCAACAGGTTTGCTCCCGATGGGAACGGATGGACGGTCCACGGTAATGACCTGCTCCTTCAGAGCGGTTCGTTCACCGCGTTCGCGATCTGCGCGTTAGCGTCGTAGCCCAACCGCACTCGACGGGCCAGTCCCCGCCTTTCAGGCGGGGACGGCCCATTTCCCAACCTGACCGCGTCTAGCACTTCACAACGCGCCCCGATGGCACGTTTCGAGTTCAAGTAGTGGCTCTCGGACAACCACTCCAACCCCAAACATGACTGCCAGTACCGCCTTGTACCTGAACCTTGCGGTTAACAGATCGCTGCACCCCGTTCAGAAATGGTGGCTCGAATTCGCCGCGTGCCACCGACTGCCGCCCAGTATCACCGTTTGCCGCCGGCGTTGCTGTACGAATCGAGTCGAATTGAGGGTGACCCATCCGCGCACCGTCGCGCGGCGATACCAGTTCGATTCTCGTTGGGCGCAGCCCACGGCTCATGTGACGCCGCTAGGGAAGTTGCCCGCAATAGCAATCGCTTATCGACAGCATCGCCACGGCGCCCCTTTCGGCGCGAGGATCGCCGGCCTTAGCGGCCAACACTGAGATCGGATCTAATCGTTGACCCAGGGCGGAAGTACGCCATTCGGCGCGGACGCAATGACGGTCGACTCGAAGTTTCGATTGTTGTCGCGGCGGTGTTCGATGCGGCCCGCAGCCTCGTGTCTGACTGATTGGCGATAGGCCATCCAGCTTCGCTGATCCGGGCTAATCACAAAACACCCGCGGTAGCCCAATGGCGGCGGCCTCACGTCGTCGGCCTGCGAAGCCGGAAGAGAGTCCCAAAGACTCTCCAGGCGGGCTCCCAGCTCATCGCTGATCGGCCAGGACGGATCGGGGCGACCGGAAAAGATTGAAGCTCCGGCGATCCAGGTCACGGACGGGTTAGCAGTAAGGACCCTTCAGCTTGATGTGACCGTGCATGACGACCATGAAGGTGCAGAACTGCGTGTAACCGCCGCGATCGGCCGTCCGCGGATCTGGGATCAGGTTGCCGCTGTTGTCGATATTCGTCGCAGGCGTGCCCCCGGGTTTGTGCGTCCAGTAACCATTCCGGCCCTTTCGATACCAGTGATAGTCGTATCCAGGCGCCATCACCAACGCGACCAGGTGTCCCTCCGCAGGGCAGCGGTTGTTGGCGGTTGCTGTGTTGATCAGGCCGTCGGCGACGGCCGCGGGGATGACTGTGGGGCAAGTTGTGTTGTGGCTGACGCCAGAGGCCATCCCGGGCTGCGCGAAGTTGTCGGTCCGGTAGTTGGTCGAGTAGTTGTAGCAGTTGTTGCAGCCGAGCCGGGTTGGATCGTTGTTCCACCACGCTGGCTCGTAAAGCGGCGCGCAGCGGCAACGCTCTCTTCTGGGCCAGTGGTGCCGCCGTTCCCTCCAGCCCTCTCGGAGCTCTCGGTAGCGATCGATCTCCTTGAGTACGCGGTCGTGGAACTCGGGGCCAAAGCCCAGAACCTGGAATGGTCCGGAGGTACCGGACAGAAACAACTCGACGTTCTCATCTGAGGCCCGGTCTCTGAAGTCGTCACCGATCAGGTCGCCGTTGACGACCCTGAACGACCTCGGCAGCCCGCGAGAAGGCCGGTCCAACTGCTCGACGACGATGCCTCGGTAACCGAGGATGGACAGAGGCGCGGGGACAAGCTCTTTACGGGTTAAGCGCTCCTTGCGCGGACGCATGCGATTGAGCACCTCGCGCTCCTGATCGTCGGTCAACACAATCTGAGGGTTCAACCGCCCGCTGAAGATGTCCAGCGTCAACCTAATAGCCATCTTTCGCCTCCTTAACGACTGGCAAGACTGGGTCGTTGCTGGGCGACGGCGGCCGCTCCAAGCTTCCCTATTCTGCTCTCGCGCCTTGTCGTAGAACTTGCTACTTTGGTGCGGCTCCGCCATGACCAGCAGCCAGCGACACTCACCCCGCGCGCCAGAACAGCACTTTCGATAGTCGTCTCTCCAGTGCCGCTGACCGCCACGAAGCGATCGCATCCCGTTCAGAAATGGCAGCTCGAGTTCGCTGAGTGCCACTGAGTACGCACCACGTACCACGGCTTGCCATCGCAGTTGCTGGCGGCCCAGGCTTTACCGGCCCTTCCACCGTGCGGGGCGTTTGGCGAAGAACGCTGCGATCCCCTCCTTGAAGTCTTCGCTCAAGTAAGCCTTTAGCAGCAAGTCCGAACCCCCGTCCGGCGGCGTCATTTGCACGCGGATACGGCGGAGCGCCTCCTTGGCCGTCTCCAGCGTGAGCGGCGCATTGGTGGAGACCGTGGAGCAGATCTCCATAACCCGCGGCACCAGCGCATCTTCGGATGGGACCACCTCGTTTACCAGCCCGATCGCAGCGGCTTCGTCGGCGCCCACCAGCCGGGCCGTGAAGATCAAATCCTTCACGCGGGCGGCACCGATCAGCATCGTCAGGCGGGCGAAGTTGGCCATCGAGAGCGTGTTCCCAAGCGTCCGCGCGATCGGGAAACCAAATTTCAGGGAGGGCGTGCAAATGCGGAGGTCACACGTGGCCGCGATGCCGGCGCCCCCGCCGGTGCAGGCCCCGGCAATGGCTGCGATCGTCGGCACACGCACGCTTTCCAGCGCACCCAGCACGCGGTCCATCCGTTCCTCGTAGGCGAGCGCGTCCTCCTCCTTGTCGAAGGCGCGGAACTGCGAGATGTCGGTACCCGCGGCAAAGGCGAGCCCGCCGGCGCCAGAGAACACCACAGTCCGCACGGACGGATCGGCATTGACTTCGAGGCAGACCTCCCCGATCCGCTCATACATCGCGAACGTGAGCGCGTTGCGTGCCTGCGGGCGGTTGAGCGTCAGCCAGACAATCTCGCCTGAGTCCCCGCGGCGCTCCTCGAGCAGTTCCGCCTCAACCCGCTCCACAGCGTCCTCGCTCATATCCCGCCCAGGACCCCCTTGGTCTTGAGTTCTGAGATCTCGGCGTCAGTCCGCCCGAGCACCCGGAGCACTTCCGAAGTGTGCTCCCCCAGCCCCGGGCCGGCCTGCCCCTGCCGCACTGGCGTGTCCGAGAAATGGATAGGGGAGCCGATCTGCTCGACGTCGCCCAGCTTCGAATGCCGTCCTTTCCAGAAGAAGCCGCGCGCCTGTAGCTGGGGGTCGTGGAATACCTGATCGTACGTCCGGATCTCGGCGCAGGGCACTCCCGTCTTCTGTAGCAGCGATATCCAGTGCGCCCGCGGCTTGCGCGACGTCACCTCTTCGATCATCGGGATCAGGATGTCCCGGCCCGCGTGCCGCGAGGGGTTGTCCTTGAAGCGCTCCTCGCTCGCCCACTCCGGGTGGCCGAGCACTTCACAGAAAGACCGCCAGTTGCGTGGAGTGGTAGCGCCGACAGTGAAGTAGCCGTCCGCAGCGCGGACCGCCTGGTAGGGCGCCGCCGTCTGGTGGGCAGAACCCAACGGCCCTGGAATTTCCCCGGTTGCGAAGTAGCGACCCGCCTCCCACACCTCCAGCACACCTCCAGAGATACACCAGCCTCGAAAAGCGAAACATCGATGAACTGCCCGCGACCTGTCTGCCGGCGTACATGCAGTGCGGCGAGGGCGCCTATCGTGCCGTACAGCGCGCAGACCAGATCGCAGATGGGCACACCGACCTTGACCGGGTTGCCGTTGGGCTCGCCAGTGATCGACATCAGCCCACTCATCGCCTGGGCCATGATGTCGAGGCCCGCCAGCTGAGAATAAGGACCGGTCTGGCCCCAGCCCGAGGCGGCCACATAGACGAGGCCTGGATGGAGCGCCGAGAGGCGGCGGTAGTCCAGCTCGAGGTCCGCCATTGTTCCCGGCCGAAGGTTCTCGACCACGACATCCGCGCCCTGGACGAGCTGGCGGAAGAGCTCCTTGCCTTCGGGTGTCTTGAGGTCAAGAGCGAGCGAGCGCTTGTTCCGATTGAGGCGAACGAAAGGCGATGACTCACCATCCAGAAATGGCGCCGAGTCGCGTGCGACGTCGCCCCCATCGGGATTCTCGACCTTGATGACGTCGGCGCCGAGGTCGGCCAGCTGCATCGCGCAGAAGGGGCCCGCCATATACACGCCGACCTCGACGACTTTGATGCCTGTCAATGGATGGTCTGGTATCTGTTTGCTCACGAGCGCCGGCTATCCGCGACCGATGAACGGCATCTTCGTCGCCATCACCGTCATGAACTGAACGTTGGCCTCGAGCGGAAGGCTGGCCATGTACAGGACCGCCCGCGCAACATGGTCGAGGTCCATGCGCGGCTCGACCGCGATCTCCCCATTTGCTTGCGGAACGCCACTCGCCATGCCCTGCGTCATTTCAGTGGCGGCGTTGCCGATGTCGATCTGGCCACAGGCGACGTCGTACTTCCGGCCATCCAGCGAAGTCGACCTCGTCAGGCCCGTGATCGCGTGCTTCGTCGCGGTGTATGGAGCAGAGTTCGGCCTCGGGGCGTGGGCGGATATGGACCCGTTGTTGACTATCCGTCCCCCGCGAGGTTGCTGGTTCTTCATAGCCCTGATTGCCTCTTGTGTGCAAAGAAAGGCGCCCGTGAGATTCACATCGACGACTGATTTCCACTGCTCGAAGGTCACGTCTTCCAGGGGTACCGGCGGAGCTCCTGAACCTGCGTTGTTGAACAGGAGATCCAATCGCCTGAACGTTTCCACGGTCGTGTCGAAAAGAACCCTGACGGATTCGGGGTCGCTGACATCCGTGGGTACGCCGAGCATTCTCGCGCCCAGTTTCGACCCCGCTGCCACCACCGCCTCCAAGGGTTCCTTTCGGCGGCCGGCCACGACGACCGAGTACCCCTCTCCCGCGAGAGCAAGGGCCACGGCCCTCCCAATGCCGGTGCCGCCGCCGGTAACGACGGCAACCTTGGTCATCGAACCCATGCTCATCCCCTCCTGGTGTTTCTTCGCCGCGAGCGTACCCTGCTGCGTGATAGCCTGACGGCCGGTGCCCGCCCGCATCGTCTGCTTGTCTCCCTACTCGAAAAAGCAGGTCGAAGACCTCATGGCCGGCCGTCATGCGGTCGAGGTGGTGACCATCCCCGACCCGCCTGCTCCCGAGGCCGTGCTCCGCGAGTGCTCTCAGGCCGAGCTCGTCATCGCCGACAAACGCCACGCCCACCGCCTGCCCCGCGAGGTCCTGGAGCAGATGACCCGCTGCCTGTTGATCCAGATGCCCGCGGTTGGCTATGACGTCATCGATCACCGCGCTGCAGCCGAGTTCGGGATCGCCGTCGCGAACGCAGCCGGCTACAACCGCGACGCCGTAGCCGACTGGACGGTCATGGCCATGCTGAATTTGATCCGCCGCGGCTCCTGGGGCGATCGGCGGCTGCGGGACGGCGGCTGGCCCAAACCCGAGATGATGGGACACGAGCTGGGCGCGCTCACGGTCGGCATCGTGGGGCTCGGCAACGTGGGCTCGACAGTGGCCACCCGCCTGCTCGCCTTCGGCTCTCGCGTCCTTTACGCGGACATCCTGGAGAAGAACTTCGAGGGCGTGGAGCGGGTGCCAATCGAACAACTCCTGGAGGTCGCAAATATTGTCTGCGTTCACGTGCCCTTGAACCCCGAGACCCATCACCTCATCGACGCCGCGGCGCTGAGGCGGATGCAGAAGGGGGCGTATGTGATCAACGCCTCGCGGGGACCGGTGGTCGACGAAAAGGCTCTTATCGCAGCCCTGGAGTCAGGTCATCTGGCCGGCGCCGGGTTGGACGTCTTCGAGCAGGAACCGACCCCGGCCGCAAACCCGCTTCGCGGGATGGAGAACGTCTTCCTCTCACCCCACGTGGGCGGCGCCACCGTGGAGGCGGAGGCACGGGTCGTGGAGGTGGTGCGCGACAACCTCACCCGGGTGCTGGACGGCGAGGAGCCATCCAATGTCGTCAACGGGGTCAGGCTCGGGGCTCGCCTGAGACGGTGACGCTGCGCGAGCTCTGGGAGCGCGGCGAGCCAACAGTTGGCGGCTGGTGCGTCATCCCGAGCCCGTTCGCCGCCGAGGTGATGGGCCGGGCCGGCTATGACTGGGTCTGCATCGACACGCAGCACGGCCTGATCGGATTCGACCAGATGCTGCCAATGCTGCAGGCTCTGTCCGCCACTGGGACGCCGGCATTTGTGCGGGTGCCCTGGAACCAGCCGGCCGACATCATGAAGGCGCTCGACGCCGGCGCCCAGGGCGTGATCGTGCCGATGGTCAACTCCCCAGAAGAGGCGCGCAGAGCGGTGGGCGCATGTCGCTATCCGCCCGAGGGCTACCGCTCCTGGGGTCCGACACGGGCCGCGCTCCAGACCAGTGGCTTCGGACCGGAGAGCGCCAACCGCGCGGTCGTTTGCATCGTCATGATCGAGACCGTCGAGGGGATGGCAGCCCTCGATGAAATCCTCGCGGTGCCGGGCGTGGACGGTGTCTACGTCGGGCCCAACGACCTCGCAGTGACCCATCTGATGAAGCCCGACGCGACCGCGAGCAGCCCCCAGCACCGGCGCCTGATCGAGACGATCCTGCAAGCCTGCGAACGCCAAGGCCTGATCGCCGGCATCCACTGCGCAGGACCGGAGACGGCCATCCGCTGGCGCGAGGCGGGGTTCCGGATGCTCAATGTGGACAACGACGCTGTCTTCTTGCGCGGCGGCGCGGCCAGTGTGCTGGAGGCGCTGCGCGGGGTGAAGCGCGAGGTCGCCAAAACTGGCTACTGACGCGCCCCTGGATCCTGCGCTCCTGGAGGCGCTGAAGAAATTCGACTCGCCCACCCTGAGCAACGCCATCGAGATTTTTGAGGTCCGGCCGCGCGATGAGGGCTACATGTCGATGGACATCCGCTGCCTCTTCCCGGAGCTCGGGCCCATGGTGGGTTATGCAACGACAGGAACAATCCGCTCGAAACACCAAGTGAGCGGCGACCAGACGGCACTTTATCAGCACGTGCGCGACATTCCAGGCCCGCGAGTCGTGGTGGTGCAGGACCTGGACGACCCGCCTGGCCACGGGTCGCTCTGGGGCGAGGTCAATGCGACGATCTTCAGAGCCCTGGGATGCGCCGGCTCCGTGACGAATGGCTGCGTCCGCGACCTGAAGGAGGCGCGCGCCATGGGCTTCCATTTCTTCGCCCGCGGACCGGGCGTGTCGCACGCCTACGTGCGCGTCGAATCTGCCGGCCAGCCAGTGACGGTGGGCGGGCTGCGCGTCAGCCCCGGCGACCTGATTCACGCCGACCAGCACGGCGTGCTGCTGGTCCCACGGGAGATCGCCGCCGAGCTGCCGGCGGCCGCCGAGCGGGTCATCGCCGCCGAGCAAAGCCTGCTGCGCTGGGTGCGCTCCCCGGACTTCGACGCCGACGAGCTGATCGAAAGACGTCGCGTCAAGCACTGACGCGGTCAGGGAGACGCCCTAGAAGAGAGCCTTCTCGGTCTCTGCGTCGAAGAGGTGCAGCCGCTGCATGTTGAGCCCCAGGCGCACACGGTCACCGACGTCGACCTTGAGCTGGGGATCGACCCGCACGATTAGGTCGTCCGAGCCGACCTTGCCGTACAGGTACTGGTCCGAGCCCAGGACTTCGAGCACCTCGACCTTGAGGTCGACTGCGGCATCCACGCCGGACACATTCGGCACAAAGTGCTCGGGCCGGATGCCCAGGATGCCGCGCGCCACGCCGGGTGCTTTGGGCAGGTTGAGCTCGAGACCCGACGCCTTCGCCCTGTGGTCGGAGATCGTGACCGGCAGGAAGTTCATGCGCGGGCTGCCGATGAAACCGGCGACGTACATGTTCACGGGTTGGTCGTAGATCTCCCGCGGCGGCGCCACCTGTTGCAAAACGCCATCTTTCATGACCGCGATTCGGTCACCCATGGTCATTGCCTCGACCTGGTCGTGGGTGACATATATAAAGGTTGTGCCGAGCCGCTGGTGCATCTTCTGCAGCTCGATCCGAGTCTGCACGCGAAGCATCGCGTCCAGGTTGGAAAGCGGCTCGTCGAGCAGGAAGACCCGAGGCTGACGGACGATGGCGCGGCCGACGGCGACGCGCTGCCGCTGGCCACCCGAGAGCTGACGCGGCTTGCGGGCGAGCAGCTGGTCGAGCCGGAGGATACGGCCCGCCTCCTTGACCCTTGAGGTGATCTCGGACCTTGTGCTCCCCCGCATCTTGAGGCCAAACCCCATGTTGTCGAACACGCTCATGTGCGGGTAGAGCGCGTACGACTGGAAGACCATGGCCACGTCCCGGTCGCGGGGCGGCATCTCGTTGACGACCTGGTCGTCGATCTTGATCTGGCCGGCGGTGATGTCTTCGAGGCCGGCCAGCATACGGAGGGCGGTCGACTTGCCGCATCCGGAGGGACCGACCAGGACCATGAACTCGGTGTCCCGGATCTCCAGGCTGAGGTCATCGACAGCCGTGCTGTCGGCTGAGAACTTCTTGGTGACGTGTTCGTAGGTGACGGACGCCACGGGAAAATCCTAGTCGACCCGGGCCTTTGGACTGAGGCGCGCAATGCGCTGTAGGCTGGCCCCACCGTTGCGGACCTCACGCAATTTCTGGCCGGCGCTCCTGCTGTTGAGCCCGGCACTTTTCTTCGTCGTGGTCTTTGTCGCCTTTCCTCTCGGGCTCGAGGTGTGGTTCAGCGTCAGCAACGCACAGGTTGGGGAGCTCGGAAGCTTTGTCGGGCTCGCCAACTTCGGCTACCTGGTCCAGCAGGCCACCTACCACGATGCCCTCGTCAACACGTCTGTCTATACGGTTGTAAGCATTGCCGTCAAGGCCGCCCTCGGCATGGGGCTGGCGTTCGCCCTGGCCCGCCCGTTTCGTGGCCGCCGGATCGTTTATGCGCTGATTTTCCTACCCTTCATCTTTCCGACCATCAGCGGCACCATGGCCTGGTACTACCTGTTCAGCAACGTGCACGGCGCCATCAATTACACCCTGGCCGCCTGGGGCCTCAGTCGCGGTGGGATCGATTGGCTGGGAAGCTTCGGCCCCCTGCCGATGGCGAGCCTGATCACCGTCAACGTCTGGCACGGAGTCGGACTGTTCACCGTCTTGCTGCTGGCAGGTCTCCGCTCAATCCCCAACGAAGTGCTGGACTCGGCCGTGGTCGACGGAGCACGCAGCTGGCAGCGCTTCATCCATGTGATCCTGCCGCTCCTCAGACCCGCGTTCGCGCTGGCCATCGTTCTGTCGATCATGGGCACCTTCGGCGATTTCGCCATCATCCACATCCTCACCAATGGGGGGCCGGCCAACCACACCCAGACGGTCCAGCACATGGCGTTCGTGGTCGCCCTCCGCGATGGCGACCTAGGCGTCAGCGCAGCGATCGCGTTCTCGTTGATGCCCGCCTACCTCGTGGCCATCGCGTACATGCTGCGGACGGTCGTCCGCCAGTGAGCGTGCGCCGGCTCGGTTGGGGGCTCTTCCTCGGAGCGATGGTCGTCTTCGCTGTCCTCCCTCTCTACTGGATGCTGGTGGTATCGCTGCAGGCCGGCAAACAACAGCTTGTGGTCGGCAACCCGTGGTGGCCGGAGAACTTCACGCTGGGCCACTATGGAGGAGCGCTCAGCTCGCCGGACTTCGGGAGGCTCGTCCTCAACACGGCGATCGTGACCGGGGCGACGCTGGTGATCAGCCTGGTGGCCAGTACGCTCGCCGCCTTTGCGCTGGCCTTCTACCGGCTTCCGCGATCGCGCAGCATAGCCCTGAGCCTCTTCGCCAGCTATCTCCTCCCTGCGGGCGTCCTGTTCCTCCCGATCGCGCTGATGCTGACGACGCTGCATCTGACCAACTCCCTGCTCGCCCTGGTGATCACCTATCCGAGTCTGGTTATCCCGTTCGGCACCTGGGTCCTGTGGACCTACTTCAATCGCCTGCCGAGCGATTTCCTGGACCTTGC
>WNFI01586743.1_pt1 | contig 58664 bp, 51 predicted proteins | sample 5400471 | NCBI WGS metagenome assembly WNFI01 (sample SAMN13153348, study PRJNA577476) | soil metagenome | isolation source: 100 cm saprolite on Douglas fir-dominated hillslope | place: USA:California | collected 2013-09-17
TTGTTGAGTACTCCTTCGCGTGATGTGGCGGGCGCCAAAATCAAAAGCAAAGGAGAAACTGCCGTGAAATTCCAAAAGCACAAAGAGTTCACTCCAACCAGCAAGCGACGCCGCGGATTCCCGTCTGAGACCCATGTAAAGCGAGGCTTTCAGGATGGTCCACGGGTTCAAGGAGCTAACCGAGAAACTAGGCCGCAATGACTTATGCCCTTGCGGCTCCGCACGTAAATTTCAAGAACTGCTGCTTGCAATCCGGGCGCTATGACGGAGCAAACCGCAATTACTTCAGACGATAAACCTTGAGGGCATCGGCAAAGCTGATGCCCTCAATAAACGCCTGGAGAGCCGAGCAAACTGCTACATCTGCTTCTCGGGCGCTTTCTTCATTTCCGGCTTCGCTTCAGGCTGGCTTGGAGCGGCGCCTGCTGAAGCAGCTCCCGCCTGATCGGGGACTGTCACCCAGGCTGTCAGCGCTCCAATACGTTTGGAGAACTGGTCTATGACTCCAAGCCGCAGCATGTAATTGCCGGGCGTCAAATCAAGAAATTGGTTGCAGGGAAGGGCCGACTGCATCACTTTGGTAAACGTCTCCGCGTCGAGCTTCGCGCTGACCGTACCGCCTCCCGAGCCAATTGGCTTGCCCTTAACCGGAAACGCCCAGACGATGCAGCTGACCTCAGCGTGTTCCAGTCCGTCCTCTTTCTTATCGAAGGCAATCATGTGTGGATCTACGGCGAAACTCACACGTACTTTGTTGTGCGTCTGGTCTGACGGAGGAACCACGCGCGCCTGAAACAGAAGTCCCGTCGAGACCGGCAGATCGGGATCAAGCGCCTGGGCAAAGTCAATCGAAGTTTGCTTGATCTCCTTCTTCGTTCCCGGCAATATCGAGGGATCCACCGCGTAATATCCTTTTCGATAGCGGAGCGTCACGCCCGGACGCGTAGTCTTGATCTCAATCTTCCGTAATTTGCCGTCCCAAGTTTTGTTCGCCGGCGTATAAGAGGTTGTGTAATAACTGGAGCCGTCGTCGATACTGTTGCGGATCCCGATGTCGAGATCGTTGCGGTTTGTGAACGCTTTACCGCCAGTCCGCTCTGCCATCTCGCGCAGCGAGCTTTGCTGGCCGAAGCGGTTCAACATCGGACGGAACGCGTCGCCAGAGAGCCCGGCGGGATCGATAGCGTAGATGGCAATCTGGGCCTGCATCAATGCGTCCGACATCATCTCAAGCTCGCGCGAATATTCGCTCATCATGAGCGGCCCTTGCCTTGGATTCATGTCCGGCATGGTATCTACTACGAAGGATTCCGAGATCCAGATCAGGTTTTTACGGCCTTTATAAGCGCTCATGATCCGCGCCAGCGACCTGAAAGCGTCCAGCGTGGTCCATTCCCGATCCGCTCCCATCGTGGTAAATGTGCTCTTGTGCTTGTACGCCTTCTCATCATCGGGCGAGGTCGTAACCAGTTGTGAACCCTGGCCTTTGAACTTGCGCATTACCTCCTTCAGCGCCTGGTGGTCGGTGGTGAAATCGTGCAGGAGCCACAGCTTGTTGCCCAGCGCGTAAATCGCGATAGGCTGATTCGGCGGTGTATGGTCCAGATACTTGATAATTTCATCGTGAGCATAAGCCAGGCTCGGGAAGCTGGTGTTCAGCACGTCGAACAGGATGACGTTATAGGAGCTGTTGCCTCGATACTGCGGCGCATTGCTGTAAACATCCGGCGGTAGATGCAAATTGACCAGTTGGGCGGCTTGTTCCGGACTCGGCTGCAAGAAACTGAAGTCCCGCTTGGCTTGCTCTTTGCCGTTTTCGAAAATCTGCACTTCTTCTGGCTTCAAATCAGAGACGGTACGTCCCTGAGCGTCGGTGGCCACAAGGTCGAGGATGACCAGCCGGGTAGTCGTCCGAAACACATACTCAGGCGGCTTCTGTGCTTTTGCAGGCTCTTCCTGCTGCGGTTTTTCACTTTGCGGATACGCGTTAACGGACCCAATGCCCAAGAGCGTAAATAGAAGAGAACGCAAAAGAAAGGGTTTGATCACTTGATATCCCCGAGCTCGCAATAGTTTTGCATCACGGCACAACCACCGTCGTGACGGTAGTCCCGATATGGTTCGTGATCCGGTCCAGCACACCGAGCTTTAGCGTGTATTTGCCCGGCTTGAGGCTGAAAGTGCGCTGGCACGGCAGGTACGACTTCATGACCTGGGCATATACGTCGGGCTTCAGGTCGGCGTTGGTGTTTCCCTCGGCCCGCTGCGGATCGGCCTTTCCGGAAAATGCCCAGACCACACAGGCGACTGAAGCGTGCTGCAGCGCATCATCCTTCTTTTCAAATGCGAGCGTGTGCGGATCTATGGCAAAGTTCACTGTCACCTTGCCGCCATTGTTGCTTGGGGGCACTACTCCGGCCTGGAAGAGTACAGCGGTGACCGCAGGCGCATCCAGCGTAAGGGCCCGGCTGAAGTCCTCGGCCAACATTCTGGGTTCTTCTTTCGCGGTGGCCTCGGGATCGGTTGCGTAATAACCAAGACGGTAGCGAAGATTCACTCCTGGACGCGCGCTTTTGACCGTGATGACGCGGAATTTTCCGTCCCACTTCTTGTTATCGGGATAGTAACTGAGGGTGTAATAGGTGGCGCCGTCTTCCAGGCTGGTGCGCAGTCCGACGATCAGATCATTGCGGTTGTAAAACGCTTTGCCGCCGGTGCTCTCCGCCAGATTATTCATGGTGTGCTGGGCGGCAAGATGATCGTCTTTCGTGAGCGCAGTCGAATCCACTGGATAGACCGCCACCTGTGCATTGGTCATGGCCTCTGCTACTTTTCTAACGAGTCCAGCATAGTCCTGGGTGGGGTTGGTTTGTTGCAAGACATCAAATTGAGTAGGCGCTTTGCTGCCCGGAGCGTCACCAAGACTGGCCACGCTGATGCTGTCACGTACCGCTGTTTCCGGAGCAAGTACCAGGGGAAAACTCTCCGATAGCCAGATAACATTCTTGCGTCCGGGATATCCACCCAATGTTCTGGCTAAACTATGGAGTCCATTCAACGTGGCTTCAATGTTGCGGTTGTCGGTATGAAAGTCACCCTTGGTTGTGAACGCAGAAGCCCGAGACTCCAGGCTCTCCGCCGAATTGATGCGGGCAGGGGCCCTGAACTTCTGCACGACCGACTTGAGCGCTTCACTGTCGGTGGTGAAATCGTGCAACAGCACCAGCTTTTCCTGCAGGGCGAAAATCGCCATCGGCTGGCTCAATTGTGCCGTCTCCAGATACTTGATCAAAGCATCTTGCGCCTGCGCGTGGCCGGCAAAGTCTCCGTTGAGCGTATCCAGCAGGACCACGTTCAGGCTGCTCGCCTTGTGCTGCGGAATATTGGAGACAACATTCGGTGGCAAACGCAATGTCGCCTGGACCACAGTCGCGCCGGGGTGCTGGAAGCTAAAGCTGCTGATCGTCTGCGGGTTTCGGTCTTCCAGTATGGTGAAGTCCTCGGCGGTGAGCCCGGAAACAGGTTGGCCGTTACGGTCGGTAGCAACCACATCAACCACCACCAGCCGTGTGTTCGACTTCAGAACTGGTTTGTTCTCCTGGGCGCCAGACTGAGGTCTGAGGGAGACGGACACTATCAGGCAACAAAGGATCGCGATACGCACATAGATGGATTGCACGAAAAACCTCCTCGCACGCGTCCAGCATAATCTTGAGCGGGTCTCGGGGCAACCATCCCTCAGCAAGAATAATAGCGACCACTAAGGCACGGTAAACTGCGTGGCGGTGCTCCCGATCAGATTAGTGGTCCGGTCAAGCACACCGAGACGCAAGGTATAGCGGCCTGGCTTGAGATCAATCGTGCGCTTGCAGGGAAAGTAACTGCGCTGGACTTGCTGATAGACATCCTGATTGAGCGCTGCGTGGGTTTCGTTTTCCATTCGAATGTTTTCCATTCGAACCGCCTCGCCTTTCGACGGATACGCCCAGACGGCGCAGGTCACTTCAGCATGGAGCAGATTGTCTACGCCGTTGTCAAAAGCGAGGGTATGCGGATCAATGGCAAAGTTCACCATCAGGCTGCCGGGCTTCCCCGCAACCGGGACGGCCGCGGCCTGAAAGAGCACTCCGGTAGCCGGAGGAGCATCAAGCAACATGGCTTGCGTAAACTCTCTCGCCAGCATGTCCGGACCTTCCTTAACGGGCCCTTGCGCGAAATATCCCTGGCGATACCGCAACTTCGCTGCCGGCCGCGTCACCTTGACTTCAATGCGCCGGAACTTATTGTCCCAGGCTTTGTTCTGCGGGTAGTATTCGAGCGTATAGTAAGTGGCGCCATCGTCAATGCTGGTGCGGACACCTATATCAATATCGTTGCGATTGTAGAAAGTCTTGCCGCCGGTCCGCTCCGCCATGCTGATCATTGACGTCCGGGCAGAGAAGCGATCGTTGATGGAAACGCCGGCCGCGTCAATCGGGTACAGAGCAATTTGGGCGTTCATCAAGTCGTCAGCGATCTTCTCCACCAGGGGAGAGAAATCCTGGATGTCGATGAGCCCGCTATCCATGTTTACTTCAGGAAACAAACTGATAGGAAAGCCTTCAGAAAGCCATATCAGGTTCTTGCGTCCTTTATAGCCGGATAGGGCTTTGGCGAGAAAACTGAATGCGTTAAAAGTCACGGACCGGCCCTGGGCTGTGGTTTGAAAGGATCCGCGCCTGCTGAACGGAGAGGCCGCTGCGTCCACGGTTGGGATGTGGGTTGGCCCCTGCGGACTGAATTTTGCGATTACGTCCCTCAGCGCCTTGGTGTCCGTGGTGAAGTCATGCAGCAGTGTCAGCTTGCTCTCGAGGGCAAACACCGCGGTAGGCTGGATGGCCGGATTCGTTTCCAGATACTTGATCAGCATGTCCTGCGCGTAGGCATGGCTGGAAAAATCAGTGTTGATGGCATCCAGTAAGATGACGTTCAACGCGCTGCCGCCCACATATTGCGGAGCATTGGTGACTACGCCCGCCGGCAGACTCCGTGGCTGCGTCTCCGCACCCCTGGCCCGCTGAAAGGAAAAGCTGCTGATGGTTTGCGGCTTGCCATCCTCCAGCACGACGAAATCCTCCAATTTCAGATCAGTGATCGGGCTGCCTTTGTCGTCCGTGGCGACCACGTCGACTACAACCAGCCGCGTTGTGGCCCGTAAGACAGTCGAAGACTTGCTGGGAGCCTGGGTTCCGGGCGCGGTTTGTGCGATGGAGTTGGGCAGAAAACCGAACAAGAAGAGCAAAAGAAAAGAAGCAGACGCAGTGCGTATCATCCCGAATAACCTCAGAACTGCTGGTCGAAATCATATCAGGAGTGATACTGGCTTGAAGGGCCAAAAGGGCTGGCCAGCCGGCGGCCACCAGTCCAGACACGATTGTTTTGCATCTTACGTGACAAGCGAGTATGTTTAATTCGCTTTCCATCTCTGTAGACTGCTGTCAGTACTAAGGAAAGAATGTTCCAACCTATCACCTCACGCCGCGAAGAGACGTTCCTATTTGCCAAGAACTTTTTGCAGCATCCAAAGATGCTGGGCTCTCTTATTCCCAGCTCGCGTTTTTTGGTAGACCGCCTTCTGGGAAAAATCGATTGGGGCCGCGCCAGAGTCATTGTGGAGTATGGTCCCGGCGTAGGTACGATCACCGCCCATATCCTGAAGCGTATGGCCCCCAATGCCCGGCTCGTTGTGTTTGAGATGAATGAGGACTTTGTCCGCTATCTGCGGCGCTCGTTTCCTGATCCCCGGCTCGACGTGGTGCACGCCTCCGCGGAGAACGTCCAGACAGAACTGGCGCGGCTGGATCTTGGCGGCGCCGATTACATTATTTCCGGCATCCCGTTCACGACCATGCCGGAAGAGCTGCGCGCCAAAATCATGCGGGAATCTCGCCAGGCCCTGAAACCGGGAGGCGCGGTCCTGGTCTACCAATTCACGCGCGCTGTTTTGCCGTATCTGCGGGCTTGCTTCGGACAGATATCCCAGGATTTCGAGCCACGCAATATTCTGCCGGCCCGGCTGTTCTATTGCACGCACGACATTGCGTAGGAACTACTCCATCATCACCACGACTTTGCCAAATGTCTGGTTCGATTCCAGACGTTCGTGGGCTTTCCCGATCTCCAACGCCCTGAACGTGCTGTCGATTGTAGGACGCAAAATCCCCGTGGCAAAGAGCGGTACAACTTCTGCCGCGAAAGTGGCCGTCGCCAGGATTTTTTCTTCCAGCGCTCGCGCCCGCAGGACGGTGCCGCGAATCTGCAAACGCTTGCCCATGACAAAGCGGGAATCCAATTCGTAGTTTCCGCCAGCGACCGTCCCGACCAGAATCATTCGTCCTTTCAACGCCATAAGTTTCTGGCTCGCTTTCACGTACGGACCGCCGGCAAGATCGAGGACTACATTAATTCCCTTTCCGCCGGTCCATTGCTGCGCCTCAGCGACAAGCTCGTCGAAGTTTTCTCGGACAGCCATACCTGCTTCCAGGCCGTAATCTTTGGCCCGCGAGATCTTGTCGAGTGTCCGTGAGGTGCCGTAGGGCACTGCCTGGACCGCGCACGCCAATTGCACCGCTGCCAACCCGACTCCGCTTCCAACGGAGTGAATGAGCACGGTCTCCGCCGGACGCAAGCCGGCCTGGATCCAAAGCGCGTCATGGGCGGTGATGAAGGCTTCCGGAACGGACGCCGCTTCGGCCCAGCTCAGATTCTCCGGAATCTCGGCCAGCAGGCGCTCGTGCGTCACAATGTACTGGGCCTGAGCGCCTCCCCCGGCAAGTCCGAAGACCCGCTGACCTGCCTTCCACATCCGGACGCCGGGACCGACTTCCGCGACTTCTCCGGCGAACTCCATTCCCGGAATCTCCTGCGGCGATCCATGCGGCGCGGGATATTTTCCCTGGCGCTGTAACAGATCAGCGCGGTTCAGGGCGGCCGCCCGCACCCGGACCAGTACTTCCCCTGGAGAAGCAGCAGGACGGCTGACTTCCCGGACTTCCAGGACTTCCGGTCCACCGAAGCGGGAGATCCAGATGGCTTGCATGGTATTCATAAAAGTTCTACCTTCGCTTGACTTCCTGCGATTCTACTGCTTCTTATACACCTGTGATTCGCATCACATACGGGCTCAGGCTTGCCGCTCTAAGCTGCCTTCGATATAGTTTTAGACAGAATGTTTGAGGACTTTCACGCTTCCGACCGCTGGACGGGTCAAAGGCTGCACAGCGTTTACCAGGCCTTGATAGTCGCCGTGGCCACGCGCCATGCGGATGCTGTAGACATCAAGTTCCTGGTCAGCGGCCGTCCAGTATGGATTGCGCTGCCGCACCCAGCCTGGGTGGAATACAACAAGCGCACTGGACGCGTGATTACAGATCCGCTGGCCATTCAGGTCGCCGGCCACTTCCTGAAGACCGCCATCGAAAGCGGGAGCTACGAGCACGGACGGGAGATGTATACCCTGACCGTGGATGAAGCGCTCGCGCATTTGAATGCAGTCCTTAAAGACGTCGGCGCGCCTCAGGACGCGTTTGTGAAAACGGCCTAGCCGTCAATTCACGCCCAAACCCGTTGCCATTGCCGCCGTCTGACGCGGCATTCAGGGTTTGGAACAACAGGAGATCTACGACCATGTCGCAAACTTTGCCCGTCATTGATGCAACTGCCGCCCTCGAAGCCTTGCTGAAAAACAATCAGGTCCAGCGCAATCTGCACTCCGGGATCCTGGTCGAGCATGCCATCCGGCGCGGCGAAGGCCAGCTTGCCGACAACGGCGCACTGGTGGCCTACACGGGCAAATTCACCGGACGTACGCCAAAAGACAAATTCACGGTCAAAGACCCGATCACCGCCGATCTGGTGAACTGGGGCGACATCAATCACGCCTTTGCGCCGGAAAAGTGCGACGCGCTCTTTGAGCGCGTAGTGGAGTTTTTGCGCAGCCGTGAACTCTACGTTCAGGATTTGTTCGCCGGGGCCGACCCGAGGTACCGCCTGCCGATCCGGGTGATCAATCAATACGCCTGGCACAATCTTTTTGTTCGCGCGCTGTTCGTGCGTCCTACCGACGAAGAGCTCAAGACCCATCAACCCGAGTTCACCATCGTTTCCGCTCCCGACTTTGAAGCCGATCCAAAACGCGACGGCACCCGCTCGGAAGCTTTCATCATCGTCAACTTCACGCGCAGGGTTATCCTCATCGGCGGGACGAAGTACGCCGGTGAGATGAAGAAGTCGATCTTCGGCGTCATGAATTTCCTGCTGCCGCAGAATAATGTTTTCCCGATGCACTGCTCGGCCAATGTGGGCAAGCATGGCGAGACGGCGCTTTTCTTCGGTCTATCCGGCACAGGCAAGACCACGCTCTCGGCCGACCCGGAGCGCCTGCTGATCGGCGACGACGAGCACGGCTGGAGCCCAACTGGTATTTTCAACTTTGAGGGCGGCTGCTATGCCAAATGCATCAAGCTGTCCAAAGAAAACGAGCCGCAGATTTGGAATGCCATCCGTTTTGGCTCGGTGCTGGAAAATGTAACGCTCGATCCGCAAACCCGCGTTCCTAATTACGACGACGATAGTCGCACCGAGAATACGCGCGCCGCTTATCCTATCGACTACATCGAAGATGCGGTAATTCCAGGAGTTGGAACACATCCAAAAAACATAATTTTCCTTACCGCCGACGCTTTCGGCGTGCTCCCGCCAATCTCGAAACTTTCGAACGACCAGGCGATGTATCACTTCCTTTCCGGGTACACCGCCAAAGTTGCGGGCACCGAAGCTGGAGTAAAAGAGCCGCAACCGAATTTCTCGACCTGCTTTGGCGCGCCATTCATGTCGTTGCGCCCGGCCGTCTACGCGGAAATGCTAGGACGCCGCCTGCATGAGCACAGCGCGCAGGTCTGGCTGGTAAATACCGGCTGGTTCGGCGGACCTTACGGCACCGGCAAGCGTATGAAGCTGGCCTACACACGCGCGATGGTCAGCGCCGCCCTCAGCGGCACTCTCAGCCAGGTGGAGTTCGAAACCGATCCAGCCTTTGGGTTGACTGTTCCCAAGAGCTGTCCGGGAGTTCCGCCTGAATTCCTGAACGCCCGCAACGCCTGGAGCGACAAAGCTGCCTACGACCGTGCCGCAGCCGATCTATCCGCTCGCTTCGCCAAGAACTTTGAACAGTTTGATGCGCCGGAGAACATTCGAAAGGCCGGGCCGGGGCTGAAGAAATAACAGCTACTTGGCTTCCAACCCGCGTTTTCTCTCGGATTTCTCAGAGTTAGGGTGGGGTATTAATGCGAAAGACGTCAATACTGTGGCCCACGTTATTGTTCGCTAGTCTTTGCCTTAGTTCCGACAGTCAATCAAACCAGCGCGCCAACGGCACCCAAGTCCTCAATCCACCGGCGGTGAGCGGCGCCTTCAAGCCCAAACTCTCGATGCAGGACGCGCTGAAAATCGCAGAGGGCTACATCGGCAAACAAAATAGTGATATCTCCCCATATTGGCTGTATCGGGCGGTCTATATGCTTTCTGGAGACAAAAATTCCGTCGACAAGGACAAGATTCCAGGCTGGCACTTTTGGTGGGTCAGTGAAACCGGAACGATGGGCGACGACGTCGAGATCTTTGTCGACATGAACGGCAGAGCGTCGCGCGTTCCTTCAATGTAGGGCAGCGCAATATGCACCTTAGCGCGGCTGCAACCGCTCTAGTAAAATGCTCTTTCGTCCCTCGAAGCTGGACCTGCGCACTTATGTATTCCAGAAAAATCAGCGTGAACTACCAGGCAGAAGGCGAGCTGCTGCCCTGTCCCATGAAGTGGCTGGACAACTTTGCCATGCGCAGCTTTACCAACGATCCAATTTTTGATGACACACTGCCCGTCGCTGATGGCGTCATGGAGATTGGCACCCGCGTGCCGCTGGACCGGCTTCAGTTGGACATGGAAGACTGGTTTCGCCGCAAAAGCTATCTTCCAAAAGATGCCGGGCTGGTTGTGAGCGAAATCGCCAGTTGAGCTTCTCGCCATCCTGCGAGTAAGCTGACAATTCCAACATGTGGGGACTTTTGACAGCTGGTGTTGCCGCCGCAGCCGCGGCGGGTTACGCCGGATACGCCACCATGGCGCCGGGCGCGCAGCTTTATGGACGCACGCTGGTCCACGGCTCTGACCCACGGCAGATCGCGCTCACCTATGACGACGGTCCCAATGATCCTCACACTTTGCGCTTGCTGGACATTTTTGCTGCGCGTCAGGCTAAGGTTACATTTTTTCTGATTGGCAAGTACGTCCGCCAACGGCCCACCATTGCTCGCGCCATTCAGGCTGCTGGTCACGCCATTGGCAACCACACGAACAGCCATCCGAACCTGATCTTTGTTTCGCCGGCGCGTTTGCGCCAGGAGTTGGACGACTGCCGTAAGGCCCTGGAAGACACGATTGGCGCCAGCGCGCCATTGTTCCGTCCACCTTTCGGCGGACGCCAGCCGCTTGTGCTCAACACGGTTCGCTCGCTTGGGCTGACACCGGTGATGTGGTCAGTGACCGGTTTTGACTGGAACGCGAGGTCCTCTGACGCAATCGTGCAACGAGTTGAAAGTGAGATTGAGTCCCACCACAATCGATTTGGCGAGATCATTCTGCTGCATGATGGCAGTCATCGGGCCTTCGGCGCAGACCGTAGGTACACCGTCGAGGCAACACGGATCTTGCTGGAGAAATATTCGGCCGCAGGGAAGAAGTTTGTATCGATACCGGAATTAAATTTGGCCGCAAATCTGCGCTGAAAAAACGCTGATCTGCGTGTTTCAGTGTCTATCTGCGGCTAATTCTAGAAACTCAGTCTCACACCAAATTGCGCTGCGAATGGGATTCCCACCGTGGTCCCGGGACCAAAGAAATCTCCCAGCGCTCCCGCGGGCATTCTCAAATCTTTCAAACTGCGGATGGGCCGCGTCATATTGCACGCTGCATCCAGGCAGATGTCAGTGACGTTGCCGGCATCGACTTGCGCGGAGGGCACAGGAAGCGCGCCAATGTCGGTAATGAAGTTGTTGCCCGGATTCTGCCGGTTCAGCAGATTGAAGAATTCCGCAAACGCTTTGAGAGAAAGCCGCTCGTTGAATTTGAAGGTGCGCATGACGCGCATGTCAATCTGGGCGAGCGGCACGCCGCGGAACTGGTCGAGTGTGGTCTGCTGTCCGTTGACTACGGCTCGGTCATTGCGAACGCCGTCACCGTTGATATCAGTTCCCGTGGAGAGCGTATAGGGCCTGGCGCTCTCGAATTGCGAAAGCGTACTCACGTCAAACTGCCACGGCAGATGAACGGTTCCCGCGAGCACAAAGCGATGCCGCACGTCTTCACCGGAAGGTCCGTGGTCGCCGGGGCCGAATGGATTCGTCGCACTCGAAACACCGTTCACATAGTCGAAGAGTTCGCCCACCGTCGCCCCCCACGTGCTAGCGCTGGCCAGTGTGTAGTGCGCAGTGATCTCAAAGCGGCTGGATAAGCTGTGGGTCGCAGCGAAGGAAACGCCGTCGTACCGCGAACGATTGTCCGTGCGGAAGACCGAGAGGTCTGGCGCCGTGGCGGGCAGCACGTTCTGCGTAGTGTATTCGTAACGCCGATATTGATGGACGCCCTGCTGGTGCTCGTAGTTCACGACCATCTTCCAGCTCTTGGTGATCGCGTGCTCGAAACCTGCCGAGGCTTGCAGCGCATAAGGCGAATGGTAGTTGGGATCGATAAGTGCTCCCTGCACCAACACTGGTGTCGCTACTCCAGGGCGGACCGCGCGAAAGGCGTCAACCCAGCCGTTCTGCGCCAGGTCATTGAAATAAAGCCCGGCGCCGGCGCGAATTACGGTGTTGCCACTGCTGCCCGGAGACCACGCTATCCCTAACCGCGGAGCAAAGGCCTTGCGATAATCGTGCGGAACACCCTGAGGGACCGGCAGATTCTGGAGTTTCGCCGCGATCACGGCCGGATTGGACTGCTGGTCCGCGCCATTGGAGTTGAACAAACCGAAAGTAGTGTCGTAGCGAAGGCCGTAGTTCACCGTAAGATTGCGCCGTATGCTCCAGGAATCCTGCGCGTATACACCAATCCGCCGGACATTTTGCGAAAAACGGCCGTCATTGGGCGCCAGGCACTGTCCCGGCGGCGAATTGGGATCACAGGACGCTTTCTGGTTGGCCGTATCGTTGAAATCCCCGGTAAAAGTTCCGGGATTGGCCACATAGAAGCTCGGATTTTCCGGCAGTATGTGCACGATCTCGCCACTATCGGAAAGCCTGCCGCCCAGCACCGGCTCGTGAATGAAGTTGATTCCGAACTTCGATAAGTGGTTTCCGTGAGAGTTCGTTACGTCATAACGGAACTGGTACTTCTGCTGGTCGCGATTGACGGGAAACGCCGTAATGGGAGTGGCGAATTGATTGTCGCCAAAAGTCTCAAAGCCTGAAGTCGTGAGCGTGGTGGAACTGAAGGGAAACGCCAGGCCAAATCCCAGTTGCGAGTTGCGCGTTTTCACGTGATGGAAGCCGCTGGCCTGCAAAACCATGTTACCGATCCAGTTGGGCGCGAACTGGAACTGATTGCTCAGCAGCACGCTGAAATAATTCGAAGTCGTGGTGAATCCGGTCGAGGGCAACGCTCCCTCGTGCACCAGATCGTTCTTTGTCCGGTTCAAATCGAAGGCGCCGCGCAGGAACCAAAACGAACGCTCTGACTGCTTGAGGTCGAAGCGTGTGGAAAATAGCGAGTCGTGAAACGGCGTGCTGACTGAGGCGGGTACGGAAATGGAAATGACTCCGGGAATCTGCCCTAACTCGGCCAGTTGCGCCAGAGCGTTGAACTCGCCGAGGCTCAGGTTGCTATAGCCGACGCTCGCGTCTTCGTTGATGTATTCAAACGAGGTAAAGAACCAGAGCCGCTCTTTCAACAGCGGGCCGCCCAAGGCGAACACGCCGTTCTCGCGGGAGAATGGCTGTTTGGGATTAGGAGCAGGATTGTCCAGTGGATTGCGCGCGTTCAGCGATTTGTTGCGATAGAAGGCGGCCAGATCGCCGTGCCAGTTGTCCGTGCCGCGGCGCGTGCCGATGACCACCGACCCGCCGTTGGTCCGCGATGTATCGGCGTCAAACTGCGCGGTGCGTACGGTGAACTCCTGCATGGCGTCCGGAGAAAAGTTTTGCAGGAAGCCGCCAATGTAATCGTCGTTGTTGTCGCCGCCGTCCACCGAGAGGTCAACGTTCAACCCTGAGCTGCCGCCAAACGACACTGCTGTGATCCGCGCTTTCGTGGGATCGGAAGGCTCGACCGGCTGGGTCATCGGCGCAAGATAGGCAATATTGGAGAAGCTGCGGCTCGCCAGAGGAATCTCTTTCAGGTCGTTCAGAGTGATCACGCTTTGGTGCACCGCTGTGGTTGGATCAATGGGTTGAGCAGCGACGGATGAGCCTTCGCCCTCCACGGTCACGCTCTCTCGCACGCTCGCGGGTTTGAGCACAACCTTGACGTCCAATGCCGAGGTGACTGTGATCCTCACTTGTGAGCGCGCTTCGGCGAAGCCGCTGGCAGTTACTGTTACGTCATACGCACCGGGTAAAAGGTCTTCGATGCGAAAGGTGCCTTGGGCGTTCGTGACGGTCTCACGACGCAACGCGGACTCGACTGCCTGCACTTCAACCTTGGCGGACCGCACCCTGGCTCCCGCAACATCCTGCACCGAGCCCTGCAAGGCGCCGCGGGGGTTCTGCGCCAGCGCTCCCAGAGTAAGAAAAATGCAGCACAACAGTGCCGTCGCCGAAAAATGTCTATCGCTCAATGGGCTGATCCTCACCGGACAGGCTATTCTGATCACACGATCTACTACCACAGGTAGTAAGTCGGGCTGATGCGCAGCCGAAGCGCGTAGAGTAAAATGAAAGAAATCAGGGTTACTACTAGCAGGTATTTGTTCAACAGGAGTCGTAATTAAAAAGCTATGAAGCCGTTTACCAAATCGATCCTCTCTCTTGCCGTGCTGGCGCTTGCGGTTTCCGCTTTTGCCGCGGATGGCTCTTCTCTCAAGCCTCCTGCCGGCGCGAAAGTCGCAGTAGTTGTGTTTGAGGACCTTGAGTGTCCTTCATGCGCGGCGGCGTATCCCAAAGTCTGGGACGCGGCCAACGCATACCATGTTCCGGTAATGCTGCGCGATTTCCCTCTCGGCCCCAAGCATCCATGGTCCATGGAGGCCGCGGTGTGGGCGCGCTTCTTCGACGCGCATTCAGAAAAACTGGGAGACGATTTCCGCGGCTACATCTTCAAGAACCAGACTTCCATCTATCCCGGAAATTTGCGCCAATACGTGGACAAATTCGCCGCCGACAATCACATTCCCGTACCCTTCAATTGGGACCCAGGCGACAAGCTGAGGGCCAAAGTCATAGCTGATCACGATTTGGGCACGCGGATCGGCATCAATGAGACGCCTACCATTTTTGTGGTAAGTAACACCGAGTCGCGCCAGATCCCGCAGATCGACCAGCTTGCCTCCACAATCGACGAATTGCAAAAGAAAGCCGGTCCAGTCGCCACGCCGGCAAAGCATCCGGCAAGCAAGAAATCCGCAATCAAGAAAAAGGCTGCTACGTCCGGTCAATAGGGCAATCTCTAAGACGAACGCGGCCCCATTTCAGGGGGCCGTCAGTCTATTTTCGCCAATTCCGCGACCAGTTCGTCGTAATCCGGTTCCTGTCCGAGTTCATACACGCCAGAGAAGGCGATCTTCCCATTCTTGCCCACGATGAAAACGGCGCGCTCGTTGATTCCGGGCAACGGTTCGCCCAGGCGCAGGATGCCGTATTTGTCGGCGACGCCACCGTGCGGCCAATAATCGCTGGCCAGCGGATACTCCAGCCAGCCGATGGATTTCTCCTGCCAGGCCAGATGACTATAGATTGAGTCTGTGCTGATGCCCACGACCTGGGCATTGTGTTCGGCGAACCGGCTCAAGTACCTGCCGTATGCCGACATTTCATTGGTTCAAGTGGGACTCCAATCCAGCGGATAGAACGCTAGTATGACGTTCTTCTGGCCGCGTAAGTCACTCAACTTGAACTTGAGCCGCTGTTTACCCGTGACAGCGGGGAGTTCGAAATCCGGAGCAGTGTCACCTGCCTTCAAAGCTGCCATCCTACCCTCCACTTTCTATTCAGAAATTGATTTAGGACCTAACCGGGAAGAAAATTACGGCTGGGACGGAACAAAAATCATTTTATCGTGGTCAAAAGATTTAAGACAGTTTAGCTTAAGAAAACAGCGGCGGCGCCGGTTGCATCTGACCGGAGGGTTTTCCAAAAACAGGAGCGGTCATGCTGGGATTGCGCAACTACAACTACGAGCACTTCACCCAGGAAGTCCTGCGCGACGCCGAGCGCGCGGTATTCTCCGGCCCTAAGGCGGGAGAAAGGGCGCCGGATTTCAAGGCCTTGGCCCTCGATGGTGAAAATCATCGTTTGGGCGACTATGCAGGGAAAAAGAACGTGCTACTCGTCTTTGGCTCGGCCACCTGCCCGACTACCGCGACTTGTGTCCCCGGGCTGAACCGGCTGTATGGCCAGCTTCGCGGTGACGATATTGAGTTCCTTTTTGTTTACACCCGTGAAGCCCATCCCGGTGAACGGTTACCGGCCCACGGCTCCCTGAATCAGAAAACCAGTGCTGCCAAAATCCTTCGCGATGAAGAAAATCTGCGGATGCCCGTGCTGGTAGACGACACCCATGGGAGTATCCATAGGAAGTATTCCAAGGTGCCGAACGCCGCGTTCCTGATCGATAAATCCGGCCGCATTGCCTTCCGCTCCTTGTGGGCACGGCCTGAGACGCTGGCTGCCGCCATTCAGGAGCTGTTGCAGGTCCAGCGCGAGCAGGGCGTGGACCACGCAGTAGTCCGCGATGGCGAGGACCTGGAGCTGCCGGCTTCTTACAATGCTCTCTACGCGTACCGGGCCCTGGAGCGGGGAGGCCATCAGTCGGTCCACGATTTCCGCGTGGCATTGGGCCTATCGAGCAATACGGCTATCACGCCGGGTAAGCGCAAGCGGCTGCTGCAACGTCCCGGACGCGTGCTGGCCATCAGCGCACTGACCGCCGTGGTCCTTGCCGGAGGCATGTACGCCGGCTTCGAGCTGCGGAAGCGCCGCTTGGGAATCCGGCGGAACCCGTACCGTGCTTACGAAAAAGAAGAGGTGCGGGACACTGATACCGGCACGGATTACGGGGCAGTAGGAATCTGAACCAGATTGGGTAAAATTGGGAAATTTAGTAATTGGGTAATTTGGGGAGCCGCAGGTTTTCAAATTACTCAATTACCAGATTACTCAATTACCCAATCTTAAACACTTCTCTCGCCGCATCCACAGTCTTGGCAACGTCCTCTTCCGTATGCGCCGTGCTCAGAAACGCTGCTTCATATTGTGATGGAGGCAGATAGATCCCGCGCTCCAGCATTCCGCGGTGGAATGCGGCGAAAGCTTGGGTATCGGACTTTGAGGCGGTGTCCCAATCCACGACCGGGCCGGGCTGGAAGAACCAGGTAAACATCGATCCGGATTGATTGGCGGACAAACTCACATCACTCTCGCGTGCCGCCTGAAGCACACCATCCACCAGCACGGACGCTTGCTCGGCCAGTTCGAAATACAACTCCACGTGTTCGGAGAGATAACGGACCGTCGCAAGACCTGCAGCCATGGCGAGAGGATTCCCGGAGAGGGTCCCAGCCTGGTAGACCGGGCCGAGCGGCGCGATCATCTCCATGATGTCGGCGCGCCCTCCGTATGCGCCCACTGGCAGCCCACCGCCGATGATCTTGCCCAGCGTTGTCAGGTCCGGTTTGATGCCGCAGAGTTCCTGCGCTCCACCGAAGGCCAGCCGGAAACCGGTCATGACTTCGTCAAAGATCAGGAGTGTCCCATTTTTCTCCGTGATGTCGCGAAGAAATTCCAGATAGCCGGCGCTCGGTGGCACACAGCCCATGTTGCCGACGACAGGTTCCACAATCACACAGGCAATCTGGTCGCGGAACCTGCTGAAGGCTTCCTCAACCGCGCGCTCGCTGTTGAACGAGAGCGCCAACGTGAATTGCGCCAGCTCTTCCAGTACTCCGGCGGAACCAGGAATGCCCAGTGTGGCAACGCCCGAGCCCGCTTTTACCAGCAGCGAATCGGCGTGCCCGTGATAACAACCTTCAAACTTCACGATGTACTTGCGTTTGGTAAAAGCCCGCGCCAGACGGATCGCCGACATCGTGGCCTCTGTCCCGGAACTGACAAAGCGAATCTTGTCCATCGAGGGGAACGCCTTGAGGACCTCTTCCGCTAGCTCGGCTTCAACGGGGGTGCAAGCGCCAAAGCTCGCGCCGTTACGATTGGCCTTCTCTACCGCTTCCACCACCGGAGCGGCGGCATGGCCGAGGATCAGTGGCCCCCACGACCCGACATAATCAATGTACTCATTGCCGTCAGCGTCCCATATCCGCGAGCCCTCTCCGCGAACAATGTATGGCGGATCGCCGCCGACTGACTTGAAGGCACGCACCGGCGAGTTCACTCCGCCAGGAATCACCAGCGAAGCGCGAGCATGCAGCTCGCGGGATTTCTCATGAACACTCATGCTTCACAACTATAAAACATCGGTGCAGGCGGCACCGGAAAGAAACGATTTGGAGGCGATTGCGGGAATACAATGTCATCCGGTCAGCGCAGCGCAGAGGGAGCGTACATGAAAAGAATTCGCGAGGTCTTGCGGAACGAATACATTGGTGCGATTGCGATTGGCGTGACTCTCGCCTCTGCCATTTCCAGCCTCATCAGCGCGGTGATCCAACCGATAGCTTTCTATTGGGAATCCCGGCAGAAACCAACTAGTATCTTCGAGTCCGCTCGATACTCTTCCTTTCCATGGAATGAACTGCTAGCCAGGCTTGTTACGCTCGCTCTGTACTTCCTTGCCGCTTATTTGCTCTTTCTCTGGTTGTATCCCCGTCCAAAGGTCGAACAGAAGCGCGAGAGCGATGGAGACCAGCTTGATGTCGCCAAGGATGAGAGCGAATCATGAACTCATTACCGATCAGAGAGCCCAGATTTCACACGCGCATCGGCGCGGTTACAGCTAGTGTATTTCTGTCGCTTGGAATAAGAGCCTTGATTTTGGGTCTCAGCCAGCCATTGATATGGGGCATTATTCAACTCATCAATTACCGGATAAAGACCCGTCACGCGGACATGCTGCTTCTTGCTTCTCCAGGCTTTTATTGGCCCGTTGAGATCTCCCACTTGGCCAATGGGTTCATGGCCTTTGTTTTGGCATTGACGATTGCTTTCTGGGTTGCAAAACGGAAGCCATCCAGCAGTCCGGCTAAATAGAACATTCTCAAGTCCGCAGCGTACGGTCTCTTGGTGCCGTACTATGTCGCCCCTTGCCGCTTTCGAAGCGTCGGTCAGGCGTGTCAGTATGCAAATGGAGGTTCCGATGTTTCGAAAAATGTTTTTCTTGCTGATCTGCTCAGCGACTGCGGCTGGATTTGCCCAAACCCGCCCTCGTATTCCCGACAACAAAGAGTTGGTGACCCGGGCCAGAAGCCTGTACGTGATTTCCGACACCTTTTATATGAAGCGTGAAAACCTGGAGAGTTCGCTGCTCGGCCGGAAGGAATTCAAGGACTGGGACCTGCAAATCACCGCCAACGGCAGACGCGCGGACCTGTGGGTGAGAGTGCGGCGTATTCCGTTCAGCAATCACTTCACCTACACCGTCACCGACCACGAAACTGAAACCGTGGTAATGGCCGGCAAAGTGGATTCACTCGCGGGAACGGTCTATGGCCTGATCGCAGACGAGATCGTCCACAAGATGAAAGTACTCCGGGAAGGGGGTCATTAACCCACACGATTTCAATGATTTGTACCTACTTTCAAGGCCGTCATTGCCACAGCAGCTCTGAAATCGTGGAAGCCCTTGTCCCTGAGAAACCGGATCCTAGTCACGCTTAAGCATGGGTTAACCCCTTTGTTTTCTTCGCGGCATCGCCCAATCTTGGAGAACTGCGCCTATAATTCCCCTCTGGACCTGCCCCCTCCTCCATACAGTCCTACGCCGCTGCTGCCGATAAAACACACGTGGTGCTCAGGTTAAACAGCAGGTAAGCACAAAAACTGTCGATATTTTCTAGTTCGGCCTGTATACTCTTCGGATTCGGAACGTTACTAAAGTAACGCTACCAAGGTAACCAGGGCTCGAAGGTCGCAACTTATCTAAAGACGGTCCCAAGGTTATCTGGCCAAAAAGAGTTCGGGCCGCGGACAGCACGCTCTTCCTTCAGCTAGATCAGACATGAGTGCCCGCTGTTGGCAGAGGCGGGGGAAAACAGATGAGAAACGGACGCAAGGCTGGGAAAAAACTCTTCATGCTGCTGGCGGTTTTGATCACTGCTATGGCCTCAATTTCCGCACAGCAAAGAACTCCAACGGCCGGACCAAGTTCAAACAACGCCCAGATTTTCCTGATGGCACGAATGCCGGAGACCCTCTCTCTGGCTTTCAATGTCAACGACATCAATGTCAACGACATCAAAGACGCTGAGTGGACGGCCGATTCCGGCATGTCCGTCAAGACTGCAGACGTCCGGCCCACTGCAGCGAGCGTGACAGCCACTTGGGTTTTGGCGCCCGGACGCTCCCGCATTGTTGCTTGGGCGCATGTGCAGCGCCCGCCGGCAAGAGTTTTGCTTGCCTTCGCCAGCTCCATCGACATTCCGCGGTATGGTGGAGAGGTATCGGACAGCCCGCTTGGATATGGCTTCGCTCCTCGCGCGTCAGTTGCGAGCAGAAAGCTCGATGCCTTGAATATCACCGGTTCCAACCGCGTCGCAGCAAATACGGTGAGCCTCTCGGACTCAATCGAGATAACGCCGGCGGAGTTGCCGGAAGATGCTCATATTGGAACCGTGAAGATCCAAGTCGAGGCGGTACCGTAAGCCATCTGCATGGAAGTAAAGCAAGCCTCGCCATTCTAACTGCGGTAAATCGGACTAAATCACTCATAGTGTTTTGTATTTCGACTTTTAGAGCAGATCCAGCCACCCGTCTCCCCGCTCAGGACTTCCGCGACCCTGCAGACTGTTGATGATGAAAGTACCGTTACCTCAGTTATCTTGTCCTCCATTCAGAGCGGACGTACTCTACGTTCGACATTAAAATTCCCTTAGAAAAGGTTACGAGAAAAACATGACAAAAACAGGCAAACTTGTGCGCATTCTCACGATGTTCGCGCTGGCCCTGGCCATTGCGACAGTATCCGCTTCAGCTCAGTTCAATTCCAACACCGGCACAGTCACCATTAACGCTACGCTGCCGGAATCGCTTACCGTAAGCCTTACCAACCCCACGGTTACGATCCCGCTGACGGCGAACACTGCCGTCAACAACAGCACGGCACCGGTGGCTGGAACATCCATCACCACCGCGTGGGTCCTGCAGCCCGGACGCACTGCCGTCAAGGTGTTCGTCTATTCAACGGTTGCAAACCCGCTCGGCAACGGTACTGATACGATCCCTGCGACCAGCATTCTAATATCGAACACCGGTCAAGGCGGAGCGTACAGCGCCCTGGCGGCCGGCACGCCCTTCGGCACCGGATTGCAGATTGGCGCGTCCACAGCCATAACCGGCGCCAATAAGTCCAGCAGCCGCTCGGACACGATCTTTTTCCAGATCAACACAACCTTTAACCCTCAACTGTCCGCAGGCCTCTATACCGGAACGCTGAACGTCCAGGCCCAGGCGACTCCGTAACGAGAGAGCTTATGCTGTGCGCCGAGACTGGCATTCCTTTGCGATTCGGACAACGGGCCTGGAGGATTTCTCTCCGGGCCGTATGTCTTTGTCTGCTGAGTTTAGCGGCTATGCCGATAATGGCCCAGACAGTCCGGCCGGTCCTTGACGAGAACATAGTGAAGGGGCCGGGCAAGAAGGCCAGCGGTCGGATCGAGTATGTCAACGACAGCTTGCAGCCCCTGACCGTGGTTTTAGACTCTCGGAGCTTTACTGTCTCCGATACCGGCGACCTCTCCTATCAACCCCTGGACAGCCGCATCCACGTAAAGTTTTCGGCCACGAGTTTTCGCATCCCGCCCAAGCAGAACTATTTCGTCTTTTATGAGGCCTGGGCAGACGAAGTGCCGTCGTGGTTTGTGGTCTATGCCACTTTTGCGGGGTTTAGTGAGAAGACACGGGAAGGCTTAAGTCTCAACATACTGTTGCCGCACACCATTTATCTGCTTCCCAAACAAAGCGTCCGAAAGGACGAACTGCTGGTAAAGACCGCGGAATACCGTCCCAGGGACAAAAAGGTGATTGTGCGCATCGAGAACACCGGCCCGTCGTTCGGACGGGTGCTGTCGGTTGATGTGACCTCCGCGAAACAAACAGCGGCGTCCAACGGCTTTCCGGTCTTTCCCCACGGCCAGCGCGAGGTTGAGATCCCCTGGGAAGGGTCAACCGCACCGGCCAAAGTGGTCATGCGTCTGGAGCGTTTTCGGTTAGAGCACGAAATTGGGACCGTTCCCTAAGCGTTTTTGCAGGTGTCTGTATTTGTGATGTCCCCCAAAGTCAAATCGTCGTCGGTTTTAGCGGCAACAGCCCTGCTTCTGGGCTTCGCGCTGCTGGTCCGCCCCGACGCGCTCTCCGCGCAGGTAATAAAAATCGAGGCTGGAGCTTCCGACATTGTGCCCTCGCAAGGCGGCTCCATCAACTTCCAGGGACAAAACTACGAAGGCTATGTAGGCGCAGGCGATATCGGAGGGGTGTTCCGCTTTGGCTCGTATTTAAAGACCAGCTTGTTTGGACAAAAGCTCACGCTGGGCGACCAATCCACCGCGATCGGACTGCCCACTGACATCTTTGGCGGCAATCAATATTTTCTTACACGCGGCGTAGGCCTCTCGGGACAGCAGCATGGAGTCAAAGTGTTTCTGTTTGGTGGAGCCACGGCACTGGGTGTTGGCTCCCAGTTCTTTCAAGGGGCCCAGGCGCAGGTGCCCGTGGGCATGTTGTTCCTGGACATTCCGCTCTCTGACAAACTCACCTTTTTTTCAAGAAACCTGGGTTCAAGACAACAAACGTCAATCCAGGGGCTGCGGTGGCGTCTCTTCCCGTGGCTCACGACGGGACTCTCGGCGGGCATCGGCGGTAACCAGCCGTACTTTGCAACAACGGTGGACGCGCATCGCGACTGGCTCGACGTAAAAGCCGGCTACATTAGTGCCGGCAACCATTTTCGCCGGATCACCACGCCCTCGGTTTTTGTGGCTGAACCAGATCGCGAGAATCTTCTGGTAACGGTCAAACCCTTTTCCAGTCTCGTCGTGATCGCAGGGCACCAAAACCTTCTACAGCCTCAAACCGACCTGAATGCTCCGTTCTTGCGTGCCAGCGTGAACCAGTTCCAGTCCAGCTACAGTGTCGCCAAGTTTCGTTTGGGCGCGGGTATCTTCCAGTCCCATTCACAAACCTTCCACAGCGTAGGCGAAGACTTCTCGGTATCGCGGCCGGTCACCAAAAATGTGGAAGCGGGCGTCAATTATTTCCGCAGCCTCTCCGGGCCTCGTCCCCGGTCGAGCAACTTCTCAGGCACAATCCGGGAAACGATTTCTCCTAAGCTGAGCCTCTTGCAGATCGTGACCAAGTCGCAAGGGGGAAATACAAATGTTCTCTTCGGCGGAAGCTATTCCACCAACCGCGTTACCGTAAGCGTCGACTATCAGACCCTTTATCTGCCTTTCCTCCCGCAACCATTCTCTCAAGGTCTCAGCGTCACTCTGCGCTTGAGACTTTTTGGCGGCTTCCAGGTCAATGGACAAACCTTCCGCTCATCCGACGGCAAGCTGCGCTATAGTGCCGGCGCCAGCACGCTCCTGGTCCATAATTTCCAACATGGCGCGAACGAAGGCCCGGGTTCTATCTCTAAATACATTGTTCGCGGGCATGTGCGAGATGAAAGTGGAGCTCCCATTGAAGGCGCGGCCCTTCGCATTGGCGATGAGATTGTTTACACGAACGCTTTTGGCGAATTCCTTCTGCGCCAGAAAAAGGCCGGCGAATTGCGTTTGGAAGTAGCGCTGGGAGAATTCTTCAATACCTTCCCCTTCAAGGTCGTCGCGGCGCCACCGACCGTCATCGCAGGTCCGGAAGAATCGGCCCCGGACGTTTTGGTCGTGCTCGCTCCGGTTTCTCGAGCCGTCCCGCGCCGGTGATCTGGAGTGCGCAGCGAAGACTCATCTCAAGTTAGAATAGAGATGTGATCCTTCCTTTCGTCCGCGAAGTGCTGGCGGACGTGGAAAAGAGTGCCGCATTCCAGCGGGCGGCCCAACATTTCAAGCAACGTAGGGGGGAGTCAGCTCTCTCTGCGGGGCGCATTCGTCTGTCTGGCCTGGTTCCTGCCGCAAAATCACTCATCATTCCATTTCTGCAACGCGCCGCGAGCGCGCCTGTGATCTTGGTTGTCGCGGACAATCGCGCCGCTGAAGCTGCGTTGCCGGTCATTCAATCCTTCTGCGAACTCACGGCGGCCTGCGATCCGGAAGCTGTGGTCTATCTTCCTGCATATGACGTGCTGCCGTTTGAAAACATGTCTCCGCACCCTGAGATTCAGGAGGAACGCGCGACCGCTTTGTGGAAGATTGCCACAGGCGCTGCTTCCATCGTGATTGCGCCGCTTGAGGCCACGGCCATGCGGCTGTGGAACGCTGATCACTACTCCGGACTTGCCCGAGTCGTCCGTCGCGGCGACACGGTGGATGTCGAAGAGCTTCTTCAGCACCTCAACGTTGTCGGTTACACCGCGGTTGACGTGGTGGAGATGCCCGGACAATACGCACTGCGTGGCGGACTGCTGGATACCTATCCGCCGGAAGCAGACCGGCCGCTGCGCATTGAATTATTCGGAGATGAAGTTGAATCCATCCGCAAGTTTGATCCGGGGACGCAGCGCTCGGCCGCGCCGGTCGATGAAGTTTTTCTTCTTCCGCTGACGGAAACGCCGGTCCGCGAAGAAGTACTCACGGAAATCCACGCGCGACTCTCCGGCTCGCGAGTTGAAGGCGCAGGCGACGCCGTCCGTGACGCGCTGGCCGCAACAGGAGTAACGATTTTCCCCGGTTGGGAGTTTTATGCGCACGCCGGGGCGACGAAAACACTCTTTGATCTTTTGCCGGAAGCACTTGTGTTCGTAGACGAACCACATGCAATCAAAGCCGAGCAGGAGCGCTGGTGGGACAAGGTCATCCACAGCCATGAGATGAGCGGGATCGGAAAACTGGCAGCCCCGGAAGACATTTACATCTCGCCGGACGATTGGAACCAGCGCGTCGCGAAGCTGCCGGGAGCAGACCTGGAGCACCTCGGCTTAATTAACTTTCCGCTAGATGCCGAGGAAAATAGATTTACCGCAGAGTACGCGGAGAGCGCAGAGCAGAAAGGAGAAGAGTCGGCACAGGGCGGCTCGTCTTCAGATGTCCCGATGACCCGATGTCCCGATTCCCCGATCTCGCACTCAGCCGATCCAATCGAGTTTTCTTCCCATCCCACAACGCGCTTCCACGGCTCCGTTCCCGGCATGGTGGAGGAAGTGAAGAAGCTCACGGCAGCAGGACAGCGCGTGGTTTTCGCCGCACCCAACACCGGTGAAGTCGAGCGGCTGGCGGACATCTTCACCGAGTATCAAGTTCCCTTCCGTCTCGGCAGCCGCACGCCGACGCACGGCAGCGAGACATATCTCGACGAGACGGCTTATTTTGCCGCCGACCTCACGACTACCACCATCGTCCGCGCGCGCGTGCCGGAGGGAGTTGTGCTGCCGGAATCGCGGCTGGTGCTCTTCGGAGCGCGCGACCTATTCGACGATTCTGAGATCGCGCCCGCGCGTCCGCTGCGGCAGCGGTCCAAGACTGCGGCGTTCATGTCGGACTTCCGCGACCTGGCCATCGGCGACTACGTTGTCCACGTGGAGCACGGCATCGGCATGTATCAGGGCCTCAAGGAAATCCAGCAGGGCGAGACCACCGGCGAATTCATGGTGCTGGAGTTTGCCGAGGGCGCCAAGCTCTACGTTCCGCTCACGCGTCTTGACCTGATCCAGAAATACCGCTCCAGCGAAGGCGTGAAGCCGCCGTTGAGCCGGCTTGGCGGGACGGCGTGGGCCAAGACCAAGTCGCGCGTCAAAAAAGCCATGAAAGACATGGCTGACGAACTGCTCAAGCTTTACTCGGAGCGCAAAGCCGCGCAAGGCCATGCCTTCCCGCCGGACACGCAGTGGCAGAGAGAATTTGAAGACTCGTTCGAGTTCAACGAAACCGACGACCAGCTCCAGGCCACGGCCGAGATCAAGAAAGACATGGAGTCCACTCTCCCCATGGACCGCCTACTCTGCGGGGACGTGGGCTACGGCAAGACCGAAGTCGCCATGCGCGCCGCGTTCAAAGCCGTGCAGGACAACAAGCAGGTCGCCGTGCTGGCGCCCACAACGGTGCTGGTCTTCCAGCACTACGAAAGTTTCAAACGCCGTTTTGCCGCGTTTCCCATCACCATCGAGATGATGAGCCGCTTCCGTTCGCCCAAACAACAAAAAGAGATCGCGGAAAAAGTTGAGCAGGGCAAGGTGGACATTCTGGTGGGCACCCATCGCCTGCTCTCGAAGGACATCAAGTTTCAGGACCTCGGTCTGCTCGTGGTCGACGAGGAGCAGCGGTTCGGCGTCCGTCACAAAGAACGGCTCAAGCAACTCAAGAAAGAAGTAGACGTGCTCACCATGTCCGCCACGCCGATTCCGCGCACGCTGCATATGTCAATGGTGGGCTTGCGCGATATGAGCGTGATTGAGACGCCGCCCAAAGACCGCATGGCCATTCAGACAGTGGTCGCCGGCTATGACGAAAAGCTGGTGAGGTCCGCGCTGGAGCACGAACTCGAACGCGGCGGTCAGGCATATTTTGTCCACAACCGCGTGGAGACGATCTACGAAATCGCCGCCAAGATCCAGGACATGCTCCCCAAAGCGCGCGTGCTGGTGGGTCACGGACAGATGTCGGAAGGCGAACTGGAGCGCGTGATGATGGCCTTTGTCAGCCATGAGGCCGACATTCTGGTTGCCACCACCATCATCGAAAACGGCCTCGATATTCCACTCTGCAACACCATCATCATCAACCGCGCCGACCGTCACGGCCTCTCTGAGCTGTATCAGCTGCGCGGACGCGTAGGCCGGTCAAACCTTCGTGCGTATGCGTATTTGCTGGTCCCCGCCGAGCAGGAGCTCACGCCGGTTGCGCGCAGAAGGCTGGCCGCGTTGAAGGAGTTCTCTGACCTGGGCGCTGGCTTCAAGATTGCTGCTCTCGATCTGGAGCTGCGCGGCGCCGGAAACCTCCTGGGCGGTGAACAGAGCGGCAACATGGACGCTGTTGGCTTTGAGATGTACACCAGCATGCTGGACCACGCGATCCGCGAACTGAAAGGCGAGGACGTAAGAGAGAAGACGAGCACGCACCTCAACCTCGGAATCGATCTGCGAATTCCCACACAGTACATTGCTGAAGAAAACCAGCGACTGCGCATGTACAAGCGCGCCGCAGGAGTGGAGAGCGAAGCCCAGCTTGACGATGTCCGCAAGGAATTGGAAGACCGCTATGGAGCGCCGCCCGAGCCGGTGCGTTACCTGCTGGCGGCAGCGGCGCTCAAGCTACTGAGCGAACGCGTTGGCGTATTGAATGTCGACCGCAAGCGCGACGCTGTAACCATCAAGTTCGCCGAAGCAGCCACCATCGAACCGGAGCGCCTGGCCCGCTTCGTCGCGCAGACCAAAGGCGCACAGTTCACGCCCGGCGGCGTGCTCAAGTTCAATTTGAAATCCACGCAGCCCCAGGCAGTGAGACCCAGCGGCGTTCTTCCGTTCTGTAGTGCCAGGCTTTGTCGTTCTGATAGAAAATCTGGAGCCCACGGCCTTCAATGATGTTCAGAATGCTGTTGTCATGCGAGTTGCGCTCGTCGAAATCGGTGGAAGCACGCTGGCCCATTTCCGAATAGATTTCATTCAGCTCGAACAGTAGCTGGTTGATGTTCTCGCTGAGCGGCTCGGCGTTGAGACCGATGCGGCGGGCTTCCTGCAACATGATGGGATAACTGTGCGACGGATATCCTGAGTTCAGCGCCTCGCCTATCAGTTCCGCCTTTTTCTGGTCTTTGAGATGGTAAGAAAGGATCTCCACGCACAGTTTGGTGGAGAGCGCACTCGAGCGGTCGGCTGCCCCGATCACCAGCGGATGGACATACGCAAATAGCGCCTGATAAGGGTTCGACGCTTCCTGGCCGGCTTCCTTCTGCCATAGCCGGACCACGCGCTGCAACTCGTCCTGGCTCACGCCTACGCGGTTGTTGTCGCGATCGATGGGCGAGAGGTCGTGCGTAAGCGACGTATCCACGGCGGAGAGATGCGCGAGCGGGCCCATCATGATCTTGTCCGCACCCAGTGCGAGCATGGTCGCGGCGGACGCGCATTCGAGCGGTACCACGACCGTGAGCTGGCCCACGTACTGGCGCAACAGGTTGACCATGCGCAGAGAGGCCTGGCCGTATCCGCCGTCGGACTTGATGAATAAGGAAAGACGCTCGACCTTACCCATGCTGCGCAGAATCCCGTAGAGCCCGATCACGTCATTGCCGCAAATGGAGCCGTTGGGCGAGTTCCAGTACGTGAGCAGGGGCTCCTTTAGCTCCGATTCCATCTGCGCGATGACTTTTTGCGTCCGCTCGAACAATATCGGCGGAGCTTTCACGGCAGGCTTGGGAGGCGCAGGGGCCTCCGGCGGAGGTAAAGGCTGGGCAGACGGCGGAAGCGCGAAACGGCCTCAAGCGCGCGGGCACGCTGCTGCCGATCAAACGCGCGGACATATTGCCGGATGATCTGCGGCATGGTCATGCGCAAAGCCGCGGAAAAATTCTGTTCCGCCAGAACTTGCTGCTCTTCCGGCGACTCCAGCAAGGAAAGAATTTTCTTCGCCATGGCTGACCTGTTGCCGATGGGGAAAAACTTGATCGCCAGGCCTTCGTTCTCGCACATCTCGCGAAATTCCGGAATGTCAGACGAGACAATGGGGACGCCATACTGCGCCGCCAGATGGGCCACGCCGCTGGCGCCGGTGGCCGAGGTATACGGCAACACCAGCACGGAGGCCGGGCCGAAGACCTTGGGGATGTCTTCTTCCGCGACATATCCGGTGAACTCAATATGCGGATTGCCCTGGTATTGTTTTTGCAGCGACTCGATGTATCCCGGAGCATTGGCATTATTCGCGCCGGCAATGACCAGGCGAGAATTGGGAAGCGTGGGCAGGATCTCGTGCTCGAAAGCTTCGATCAGCATTTCACAGCGCTTGTACGTTCCCCACTTGCCGAAAGCAAGAATGCGATGCACCGGATTTCCGCGCTGCGAAAAATCCGGATACTCCGGCCGCGCGGAAAGAATGCCATGCGCGCGAAAGTGAATATTGTCGCCCCGGTATTTGTCGATCAATGTGCGCCGGTAGGCCGGCAACAGCACGGAGACCGAGTTGGCCATCAGGACCATCCGAGTGGCAACGTGTCCGGCAATGCGGAAAACGGTTTTCGCGCGCACGCCGGCATCGCCCAGATCAATATGTTCCATCAGATGGTGCAGCGTTACGTGCGTGTAATAACCGGCCATGCGCGTGGTGGCCGGTAGCGTGAGTCCGGAAAACGCCGCTACCGCGTTGTCCTTGTTGCCGAAACTTGAGAAGAGCAGGTTGAACCAGACCACGTCGGGGCGTAACTGGCGAATCGTCTTGAGCAGCCTGCGATGGTTGCTGAGGCGGTTCATCTTCCATACGCGTTCCACGTGGAAGTCAGGCAGCTCGGGCTCGGAGAGGTCGAGCTCATCGCCCAGCACAGTCAGGCTGACCAATGGGTCCGCTTGCAGCTCGTTCGCCACATGGTATCCGTACTCATTGAGCACGACCTTGCTCGGAGGAAAGCCGCTGACAAAACAAATCTTCATTGGGCCCTGGGATCCTTGACTTTCGAGACTAGAACAACGTCACGCTAATGACCGGGCGGTACGCGGAACTCTTGCCCACTCCGGTGTAGTTCATGAAGGTCTGCTGCTGCAAACCAACGGAAATACGCAGTGGATAATCCACCATCACGCCTCCGGCGCCGTCATTCAGGTTGCGCCGGATGGGCCTCATATACGAGATGAGGAATCCGCTCTGGGTGTTGTCATACAAATGGAATCCCTGGCCGCGAGTGATGTCGAACGTGCCATCCACGGTCCAATGGTCGTTGGCTTTGAGCTCGAAGCGCGCACCCGGCACCAGGATCTGCGCATTAACGCTCGTAGTGTCCTGCACTCGCCATGAGCGCACATACTTGGCCAGTCCGGTGACGGTAAGCTTTGTTCCGAACTTGTGTTCCAGGCCGGCCCACGCCGCAGTCGTGTAGAACTCGCGAATCAGCGGACGAAATACCAGGTCGCGCACAGAGTATCCAGTCACCAGCGCGGTGTGGCCCCAGGGGCGACCCACCTCAAATTCAAGATGGCCTCCGAGATCAGTGGAATTCAGGTTGCGGCGCGTGAACGGTCCGGTTTCATGTATCAGCGCACCGCGCATGACCAGCCAGTTGAGCATGGACGAAGTGTTCACATAGAGGAACTGGCGGAAAAGATGCTGGTTCATGTCCACCGGCGATTCGGTATCGCGGCGGATTGTGAACTCGATTCCTGGTGTGAGTTCCATCTTGACTCCGCCCAGGCGCACGACTTCGCTGGTACCGACGTTGAAGATTGTGTCAAACGTATTGCGATTGATGATCAGCAGCTCGCTGGGAACTGAAGTGGTTCCATGCGTATTGCGTTCGCCGAAGTAAGCGTTGATGGGCAAACGGTTGGTCAGATGATAGCGGAACGAAGTACCGGCTTGGGTTTGCTGTGAAGAACGCGGCACCACCGGCGCGCCGAAAAGCTTGTTGTCCATCTGATAGAGCGTGGCATCGTCAAAAATCGCCACTGTAGAGAAGTTACTTTGGTAGGTGAACTTTGGCTCTATCTCTCTGCCTTCTTCGCCCGCTGCTTCCACCTCGGCCCGCTGGACGACAGGATCGTCGCCTGCAAGCTGGTTGGCGTGCGCATACGAGGTGAGAGCCCGCAAAGTGTCGTGCCGCTGGTGATAGACATTGCCCCAGGCGAGCTGATAATCAAAGTTCTGCTGGTAGTCGCCAGGATCGCCCAGTGCCGTCAGCGTACGCTCCGCCAGCAGGTCCTTGCCCTGCGCGAGATAAGTTTCCGCGATGCCGACTGCAATGCTGTCGTCAGACGCGCCCATGTCTTTCGCCTTCTCGAAATACTTGAGCGCAAGATCAAAGTCATGAACACCCAGAAAAACGTTTGCGGCTTCAACCATGTTGTCAGTCGTGACCGGCGAAGCTTCGCCAACCCGCGATTCGGCGAAAGCGAGCGCCACCTGCTGCCGCGCGGCTTCGAGCTTGTTTTCGCGCACAAATAGTTTGGCGAATTCCATCCGCACATCTACGCGGTTGGCGTCCGGAGCTTCCAGTGCGCGAGTGAAGCGGTCCATGGCGGCATTGCGGTCTCCGAGCGTCATGAGCGCTTCGCCGGTAGCCATGTAGATGCCGGACTGTCCGTTCGACTCCTTCTCTGCGGCTTCAATGTAGCGGAAGGTCTCGTTGCGGTGACGCAGCTGTGCGTGGGACGCGGCCAGGTCGGCATAAATTAGAGGATCGTCAGGAGAAAGACTCAGCGCGTTCTCCAGTTCGGCAATTGCGTCATTGTAGTGGCGCGCGTGGTAGAGCGTGTCCGCGAGTGCCATGTGCAGTTTCAGATCGTCCGGGGCCATCTTGAGCGCGAGCCGGTATTCCTTCTCCGCTTTATCGAGCACGCGCATCTGGCGGTAGGCCGTGGCGCGCGCCATGTGGGTTGCGCCGGATTCACCGATTGTCTTTTCCGCTATCTCAACTTCCGTCAGCGCCGGACGCGACCGATGCAGTTGCAGATCGGAGAATGCCAGCCCGAGATGCGCAGTGCCGCTGTTGGGGACAAGCTTGAGCGCCTGGTCAAAGTCCTTGGTCGCTGCCTGGGCATCCTGCATGTCATTGCGCACGTAGCCGCGGTTGATCAGGGCTTCCGCCAGGTGCGGCTCAATCTGCAAGCTGCGGGTATAGTCGTCAATCGCCTGCTGCAAGAGCTGGTTCTGCTTGTGTACGTGGCCGGCCAGCAGCGGGAAGTTGGGCTCTTTGGGCAGAACACTCTCGTAGCGGCTCACCAGCGAGAGAACATCATCGTAGCGGCCAAGATTGTAATAGTCGTAAGCCAGATACACGGCTGCGTCGCGATCATGAGGGAGCTTCTGGATGGCAACCGCTCCCAGCCGCGCCGACTCCGCATAGTTGCCTTTGTGGAAGAGATAGCGCTCGGTCTCACGCATGATGCGCGGATCGTTCTTCATCGGCCCATTCGCGCGCGCGATCCACTCGCCGGCGAGATCGATCTTGTGGGCGGCAATCGCCGCGTTGGAGCCGCTGGCGACGATCAGAGAATTCGTCGGCGCCAGTTTGTAAGCCTTCTGATAAACGGCATCGGCCTTGGCGTAATCCCTGACCGAGGTATACAGGTCGCCCAAGGCAAGGTAAGGAACGTAGTCGTTCGGATAAGCCGCCGCCAACCGGTTGAAATAAAGTTCCGCGGCTTTGTTGTCGCCATCGTCGCGCGAGAGATAGCCCATTGCCTCCAGGGCGTAGCGATTGTTGGCGTCTTTCTGCAAAAGCTGGGCATAGATCTGCCGTGCTTCCGCTTTGCGGCCTGTCTTCCACAGCAGGCTGCCATACTGCAACATTACGTTGTCATTGGCGGGATCAATCTGCAGCGCCTCTTTCAGATCGGCTTCTGCACCCGGAAAATCGTTGTCCAGACCTTTGACCGAGGCACGCAGGCGCAGATACTCCACCCGCTGCGGTCCTTCAGCCTGGATCTTCGCCAACTCTTGCCGTGCGATTTGCAACTGTGCCGCAAGAGCAGCTTGGTCGTTGAGGTTCCTGTACGTTTCAACCAGGTTCAGCCGCAGTTGCGTGGGATAAAGAATTCCTTCGGCGGGAACTTCCGGCATGGCGGCCAGCGCGGTCACGTATTCGCGGGCCGCGTCGGTGTCCCGGCGTTCCAATGTCGCCAGATCGCCACGGATGGCATGCAGACGATAGTGCTTGAGATCAAGTTGCTCTGCTTTAGCCAGGAACGTCCGCGTCTTGTCCAGATCGCCGGCGCGCATCTCTGCCTGGGCCGCGGCAAGTTGGACGGTTACTGCGGTCGGCGCCATAGCGGCCGCCTTCTCATACGTGACGGCAGACTCTTTTTTCATGCCGGCCAGCTCGTATGTATAGCCGAGTTCGGCCATGAGATCCGGGGTCTTACGCGGCGCCTGCTTCAAAGTTTCGATAGCCGACTTGTAGTCGCGGGCTTCGCGATAGAACTGCGCTACCGCGCGGAACACGTCAGCGTTCTTGGGATCGCGGGCACGAGCGCGATCCAGCAGTTGCTTGGCTTTGTCCGGCTGCTTTTGCTTCATGTAGATGATGGCCAGCATCACCTCTGCGTGCGACGACGGCTGCACTGCGTCTGAACGTTGCAGCAAATCAGTCGCTCGCTCCAGATCGCCGGTCTTCATGAAGAGTTCACCGGCCATTGCCAGATCAGTCGCACGCCGGGGATTGGCTGCGATCACTTGCAGCAGAAGGCGCTTGGCATCGTCAATCCGGCCCATGCGCATGTAGGTCTGGGCCATGCCGGAGAGCCCTTCTACGGAATTGGGCTCCATGTGCAAGCCGCGTGTGGAAGCGTCGAGCGAAGCCTGGTACTTTCCGGCGAGCCGCGCGGTGTATGCCAGCAGGAACCAATTCTTCGGATCGTTAGGCGCGGCCTGCGTCATGCGCTGGGCATAGTTCATGGCCGCGGAGTAGTTACCTTTCTTCAAGGCCTCGGTGGCCGCACGTGCATTGCGGCCGACTTCAATGCTCTGTCCCCAGCCCATTCCGCCGGAGGAGCCTTGCTCCTGCGACTGGCTTGGCGCGGTTTTCTTCTTCTGCCCCGGTTTCTGCTTCTGCTCCGAGGACTGGCCGTTGATCTCAAAGGTTTGTGCGTAAGTGGAACAGGCCAGGGACACGGAACACAGCAAGGCCAGAGCCAACAGATTTTTCTTCACGGGACCACCGATAGTCACAGTAAGTAGGCAGCGGGAACAACCAGGCAAGTCCCGGTCTGCGTGTTTACGAGAGCCAATGAATGAAGCGGCAACGCCACAGCGGCATCAGCAGCTCTGTTCTCCTGATGAATCAAGATGCCATTGGGGCGCTGGAGGATTTCCGGGTCCGGACAAATCGAGTCAGTGACTCTGCAAAGAAAACCCTAGGGTCAATTTGAGAATCGAAATCTCCGGAAGCCAAACTGCTGCTCGACCTCACTCGAATTCTCACAAGCGCTCGCAGTCGCGGAGGTTTTTCATGAGTTCCCCGTCCGTTGTTCCTGGTCGTCAGGCATCTATTTTCGCGCGCCCGATTCCTCTGACCTGGATCCTGCTGCTGGCCGTTGCCGTCCACGGTCCGCTGCTGATAATGCAACTGCCCAACAGCTCGTATGATGCTTCTCTCCATAAGTTTTTCGCGGCGCACTACGCGCAAGATTGGTTCCACCCATGGAATGAGAAGCAGTTCACCGGCTTTTCCCAGACAACGTATCCGCCGCTCGAGCACCAGTGGATCGCCCTCTTCTCGCACTTCATGGGGCTGAATCTCGGTTACATGCTGATGCAGATGATCGCCATTCTTCTGTTGCCCATTGGCGTGTACCGCTATGCCCGATTGTGGGTAGGCGAGCGAGCAGCCAGCTACGCCGCGCTGGGAAGCGTTTTTATCGGCTCGCTCTCATTCCTGGTCTATGACGCCGGTCAGCTCTCGACTACTGTGGCCGCGCCACTCTATCTGAATGCGCTGCCGTACTTTTATGAATGGTCGCGGGAAGGCAGATGGCGCTCGCTACTCAAAGGCATAGTACTGATCATGGCGGCAGCCGCAGCCCACCATGTGACCTTGATCTTCATTGGAGTTTTCTTTGTTCTGCCGTTGTTCGCGCTCGCGATCAAGGACCGTAAGCGTGACGGCGTCAACGCAAGCACCGGAGCGGTCGTCGCCCGCGCGGGAATCTTTGCGCTGCTTGCGCTGGCCGTGATTGGGGCCGTCCTTCTACCTTACTGGATAGCCATCTATCAGCACCCCATTAAGCAGATGCCGATCCCGCACGCCAGCCGCGAGAACTATCTCTCCAGCATGGAATACAGCCTGAACTACTTCGTGATTCCGTGGGGGGCCTTGATACTTGCTCTGCCGTTCATCTTTATCAGGGGATTAAAGGAAGCCAGACTGCGTCCGCTGTTTCTGGGGTTCTGGCTGGCGATGATCTTCGCGATGGGCGGGACCACGCCGCTGCCCAGGATGTTATTGGGCAACCGCGTTTTTGAAATCCTCACCTACGAGCGCTATACCCTGGCCGCCTCACTGCTGGCTCTGCCTTTGGTTGGATTATTGGCGGTCATGCTGATTGACCGATACGGCCGCCCGGCCATGGTCGGGATGGGAGCGCTGGCCGCTCTCACCATGGCATTGGCTGTTGCCTGGCCGGTCTACCATCCCACGCACGAACCGGATTTCAGCGTGAAGGAAGCGGTCTCCTTCCTTAACCGTGACGGCCATGACAAGTATCGCTATATCACGCTGGGCTTTGGCGCCAACAAAATGGACGAACTCAGCACTTATGCCGACGCCAGCAGCGTGGACGGAGATTACAACTCGGCGCGCTTGCTGCCGGAAATGACCCGGTACGGCGCGGCCCAGTTGACCAACTCCAAGTATTACGGCACCAACGGCATGGAGGCGCTGCGCGCCATCCTCAAGCATGCCGATCAATATGGACTCAAGTACATCTTTGTCCACGATCCTTTTTACGAGCCGCTGCTGGCGTTTGCCGGATGGCGCAAAACGGAAGTTTACGACCGCGGCAGCGTCGCGCTTTGGGTAAAAGACGGAATCCCGCCGGCGCACAAGACCGAGTACGGCTCTCCGCCTACTGAGATCCAGGGACTGCTGTGGGGAACGTTGCCGATCGGCAGCAGCATACTCGCTCTCTTCCTGGTGCTCGGATTGCCGGACCGGAAACGGGTCTCAGAAACGATTGAATTTCCGTCGCACGTCGCCGAGCCGGCCCTACGGGAGGCGCAATAATGAAACGCATTTTGCCTCTGATCTTCGCTCTGCTCACTTTGGGATTGATCGCAGCCGGCAACGTTCACAAGAGTGCCGCCGCGGTGGCCACCACGCCGGATGGAGCAGTCCAGTCCATGCTGGAAAACGTGAAAGCCCACAATTGGAAAGGCGCATATTCGTTCGTCTCGCCGTCGAGCAATGTGGATTTGCCGGCATTTCAGCGCGATCTGCAGGGCCGCAACAGCAGCTTGCGCACTTACTCCCAGCTTGAGAGTATCCACACGCGGATTCTCCACCAATCGGACAATGACGCTCTGGTGCGGACTGAGCTGAAGTACTCGACCGCCGTTGGCGCGTTCTACGACAACCGCGATGTCAAAATCGTGAAAGACGGCAGCGCGTGGAAGGTCGAGTGGCCAGTGGAAAAAGAAGTCAGTGTGCCGCCCCAGGTGATCCCGGTGAACTATCTGCGCTGGGACGTGATCTGGCGCGGAGCCGGCGACGATTGGGGCGCTCAGAACGTGGAGGTCCCGCGCGTCCGCATTCTTTCCATGAATCCGGTGGACAGCCCCGGTGGCCTCATCATCCTGGGCGAGGTGGAAAACGAAGACACCGTTCCTGCATTCGTCTCGGTAGGCGCGACTCTGGTCGGCAAAGACGGGCAGGACATGGCGCAGGAAAGCAGCTTCGACAAAGTTTCGCACACCCTGCTACCCAAAGAGGTCTCGCCTTACCGGATTGATTTCCCCGGAATCAAGCTGTCTGCCGTCAAGTCCGTGCGCATGAAGCCTGATCCAGCGCTGGTTGCCGCTTCGGCAGACCCGGTCATCGCCGTCCTGCATCAGCGGATCGAGAAAGATGCGAAGGGCCGCTCGGTACTGGCGGGTGAGTTGCTCAACGAAAGCGGACAGACGGTCAACATCCCACATGTGTTGGCCACTTTTTATGACAACGCCGGCAAAATCATCTGGGTGTCCGATGGATATGTGGACCACGCGCTGTTGCCGCAGAACCCACAGCCCTTTGCCGTTGATCTGCGGGACGATCTCGCCGCTCGCGTCCATACCTATCGCGTGACGGCAAACCAGTACAGCCTTAACCGGCAGGAGTAATCATGCGGAAGCTCGCGCTCACATTCTTGATCATTGCCGCATGCTGGTTCGCCGCGGATTGCGCCCGCGGAGACGAGCTGCGTCTGCCACAGAATCCCGTTGCCGGCCAGCCAGTGGCCATTGGGACCAGCGGTTCAGGCTCTGCAACCCTCTATCTCGTTGGTCCGGGACAGGTGGTAAAGCACGAAGTTCGTCTTGGCAGCGACGCACAGATCAAAGGCGAAGAGCTGCGCAGCGCAGGACGCTGGATTGCCATCTTGCGTTCGGGCAGCAGTTCGCAGTCGCAGACCTTCTGGGTCAAGCCCGCGCAGCCCGAGGGATTGAGTTTTCTCGCCCGGCCATCACGCGTGCCGGTTGCGCGGCCCGACGCCATCAGCGGCATGGCTTTTGTCTTCGATAGATTTCGCAACCTGGTCCTGCAACCGGTGCCGGTAAATTTCAGTTTGTCGGTCAATGGCTCGGGCGTCTCCCGCAGCATCGCCAGCAACCAGGGGCTGGCATGGATACGTACCTCATCGGCCAGCAAGGCGGGAGCAGCGCAGTTTGTAGCGTCGGTCGGGAATACCTCTGTCCGCCGCGTAGTCCAGCAGGTGGCCTCTGACCCGTGCAATCTCTCAATGCATATCGCGAAACGCGCAGCCCACTCCTTGATAATCGAAACCAGTCCTATTCACGACTGCACCGGCAATCCAGTACCCGACGGGACCATTGTCACCTTCATTGAGACCGGCAAGGATGGCCGAAGCACCGTGGATGCGCGCATCAAAAAGGGCGTCGCCACCGCGGAACTGCCATGGACTAGTGACGCCACAATTTCAGTCGCGGCAGGCGTCGTGCTGGGAAATGAATTGCGGGTGGGAGGCGCCCAGTGAAGCCGAATTCCTCGTTGCGGAGAGCCATTCTTCTCGTTGTGGCGATTGCAGCAGTAGTTTCCATAACTACGGTGCGCCTATTACTTATCTTTGCCGATACAAGGCCGAGCGTCCAACTCAATGTAGAAAACACTGGTCCACGCCAGGTTGAAGACAACACGCAAAGGGCCATCATCCGCGACTACACTGCCGCATGGCAGGGTATCCGCACCGCATTCGAGCAGAACTCAACCGCTCCGCTGAACGAAAACTTTGTCGGCTTTGCGCTTGACCGGCTCAGCCAGCGCGTGAAAGACCAGCAGAGCCATGGACTGAAGACGCACATCGTCGACCACGGCCACAAAGTGGAGGCGATCTTTTATTCCATCGATGGCTCCGCGATTCAACTCCGCGATACTGCCAGCATCGAGACGCAGATCCTCGACGGCACAACCGTCATCCATTCCGACCAGGCGCAGATTCACTATGTTGCCATCATGACCGGCGCTGAAGACCGCTGGAAGGTACGTGTACTGCAGAGCGTCGAAGGCGAATAAAATCCGGTCTGCTGAAAAACTGTGCAAGACCTGAGGAAAACGCGTCACAAACTCTCCGAATAACCGGTTGACGCCTTCTGCTCAATCGCTGACAATGCAGAGCAAGCCATGCTCTTCTATCTTGCGGGATCAATCGAGTACTCTCCAGACTTGGGAAAAGGATGGCGCGCGGAAATTACGCCGCTGCTCAAGTCTCTGGGACACCAAGTTTACGACCCCGCCGAAGATGAACAGAAGAACCTGACGGACGTCGAGGTACGCGAGTTTCGGAGTTGGAAGGTGACTGATCTGCCGCGCTTTCAGCAGGCGATCCGCAAGATCATCGCTTATGATCTGGATCTGATCGAGCACGATTGCGATGCCGTGATCTGCTTTTGGGACCGCAATGCCGGACGCGGCGCCGGAACGCAGGGTGAGTTGACCTTTGCCCACCGGCTCGGCATTCCGGTTTACTTGATTTGCGGGATTCCAATCGGAGAAATGAGCGGTTGGCTTCTGGGCTGTGCGGCCGAGGTGTTTACGAGTGTTGAGGAATTTCGCGGATTTGCGAGCGGCGGATTTGCCAAAGAATCTGTGGCATCCGCTCAAGGGAGCTTGTAGATGAACGCAATGCGGGGAAATCTCGGCTGGATCGAAGTGGTCTGCGGTCCGATGTTCAGCGGCAAGAGTGAAGAACTGATCCGGCGGCTGCGCCGCGCGGAGATCGCCCGCCAGCGCGTGCAGATTTTCAAACCCATTCTTGACCTGCGCTATTCCAGCGACCACATTGTCTCCCACGACGATTCCCGCATACGCTCGGAAGCCGTAACTACCGCGGCGGAAGTGGAAGCCAAACTTGATCTCCGCACCGAGGTGATCGGCATTGATGAAGCCCAGTTTCTCGGGGACACCATCATCAGCCTGGTCGTGCGGCTCGCCGATATGGGCAAGCGAATCATCATTGCCGGCCTCGATACCGACTATCTGGGACGCCCATTCCATCCCATGCCTGAGCTGCTCGCCGTGGCCGATGAAATCACCAAGACGCTCGCCATCTGCATGCAATGCGGCAATCCCGCCAAGCACACACAGCGCCTGATTGCGAATGAGGACCTGATCGTGGTGGGAGCGGCAGGAATGTACGAAGCGCGTTGCCGCCGCTGCTTCGAGCCGAACCTGGCGGCAGAAGAAGTGAAGAAGGCTGAGGCAGTTCCCTCGGCTTCCGCGCGATAAGTTTCTACCGCGGATCTTCGCGGATGAACGCGGATAAACCCATACAGGAAATGACATCTGATCCGCGATCAGCCGCGTTAATCCGCGGTAAAGAGTCCGGTTCTGCCTAAGTCACAGCGCTGCCAGTTTTGGGTTCGGCCACCGTGCTTAATCCTGCGCTGACCACTTCCGGCTTTGCTTTTCCACCCAGCAATTGCCGCAGCACATACTGCAGGATTCCGCCGTGCTCGTAATAGAGGATTTCCTGCGGAGTATCAATGCGGACCAGCGCGTGAAATTCCTTCACTGTTCCGTCGGGCGAGATGGCGCGAACGTAAATCTGGCGTCCGCCCGCGAATTTGTTTTCCAGCATCTTGGGCAGTCCAATGATCTCGTAAACTTCGTCGCCGCTCAGGCTGTGCGTGTCTGCGTCTTCCTCGGGGAGAAATTGCAGCGGCAAAATTCCCATTCCGACCAGGTTCGAGCGATGTATGCGCTCGTAGCTCTCCGCAATCACTGCGCGTACGCCGAGCAGGTTCGGGCCTTTGGCCGCCCAATCGCGGGACGAGCCGGAGCCATATTCTTTGCCCGCAAGCACGATCAGCGGCACGCCTTCGGCCTGATACTTCACTGAAGCGTCAAAGATGGGCATGATCTCGCCGCTGGGAAAGTGTTTGGTGATGCCGCCTTCGGTTTCCGGCGCCAGCTTATTGCGCAGGCGGACGTTGGCAAAGGTCCCGCGGACCATCACTTCGTGGTTTCCGCGGCGCGAGCCGTAAGAGTTGAAATCCACGGGCTTCACGCCATGCTCTTGCAGATATTTTCCGGCCGGACTGGTGGGCTTGATGGAGCCTGCGGGAGAAATATGGTCGGTAGTCACGCTGTGTCCCAGTTTCGCCAGTACTCGCGCGCCCTTGATGTCGCGCACGGGCGCGGGCCTGGCCGGCATGTCGTCAAAGTACGGAGCGCGCTTGATGTATGTGGAGTGATCGTCCCAGCGGTAGGTCTCGCCTTGCGGAACTTTCAGGCGCTGCCACTCGTCGTCGCCGTCGAAGATTTTCTCGTAGTTATCGGTAAACATCTTCGAATCAATGGCGCTGTTCACCGCGTCCTGCACTTCCTTCTGGGTTGGCCAGATGTCGCGCAGGTAAACCGGTTTGCCGTCGGTGCCCTTACCCAGGGAATCGTTGACGAGATCGCAGTCAATCCGTCCGGCCAGCGAGTAAGCCACAACCAATGGCGGAGACATCAGGTAATTCGCGCGGACCTCAGAGTTAATGCGGCCTTCAAAGTTGCGGTTGCCGGAAAGCACTGACGCCACCACCAGCTCTTTTTCGCTGACGGCATAGGAAACGTCCGGAGGCAGCGGGCCGGAGTTGCCGATACACGTGGTGCAGCCGTAGCCGACGATATGGAAACCCAGCTTCTCCAGATATGGAATGAGTCCGGCTTTGCGGTAGTACTCGGTGACTACGCGCGATCCCGGAGCCAGTGACGTCTTGACCCATGTCTTGCGAGTAAGACCCTTCTCGACGGCTTTCTTCGCCAGCAGTCCGGCGGCCATCATGACGGAAGGATTTGAAGTGTTGGTACAACTGGTGATCGCGGCAATCACGACCGAGCCATCGTGAAGACGTTCGAAGACGTCGTCTTTTACTTCCTCTCCCGGAGTCTCGACCTCAGCCACGGCTACGAGGCTTCCACCTTCACCCTCAAAGCGCTCGACCTGCAGAGGCGCGACCTTTCTCGCATCCTTCGCCAGACGCGGACCAATGAGCGTGGGCAAAGCTTTTTCGAACGAGTCCTTTGTCTGCGAAAGCGGCACGCGGTCCTGCGGACGTCTCGGCCCGGCCACGCTCGGTTCCACGTTGCCCAGATCGAGTTCCACTACCTGTGAGTACTCCGCCTCATGGCTGCTGGCCGAATGGAAAAGTCCTTGCTCCTTGCAATAGGCTTCCACCAGCGCGATGTCTTCTTCCTTGCGTCCGGTGGTGCGAAGGTAGCCCAGCGTGGTCTCGTCCACGGGGAAGATGCCGCAGGTTGCGCCGTACTCCGGCGCCATGTTGGCGATGGTGGCGCGATCGGCCAGCGAGAGTGCAGCGAGACCGGGGCCAAAAAATTCCACGAACTTTCCGACTACACCCGTTTTGCGAAGGATCTCAGTGACCGTGAGGACCAGGTCGGTGGCGGTGGCGCCTTCGCGCAACTGTCCACTTAGCTTGAAGCCGACAACCTGAGGCAGGAGCATGGAAACCGGCTGGCCCAGCATGGCGGCTTCGGCTTCGATTCCGCCGACACCCCAGCCCAGCACGCCGAGTCCGTTGATCATGGTGGTGTGTGAGTCAGTGCCGACCAGCGTGTCGGGATACGCCTGCGTCACGCCGTCTTTCTCTTCCGCGAATACCACGCGCGCCAGATACTCCAGGTTCACCTGGTGGACAATCCCCATGTCGGGCGGCACGACTTTGAAGTTGTGAAATGCCGACTGTCCCCAGCGCAGAAATGCATAGCGCTCCTGGTTGCGTTGAAACTCGAGGACTGCGTTGGCGTGGAAGGCGCCGCTGGTAGCAAACTCGTCAACCTGGACGGAGTGATCGATGACCAGCTCCGCCGGTTGCAATGGATTGATCAATGTCGGATTGCCGCCCATCTTTTTCATGGCATCGCGCATGGCGGCGAGGTCGACCACTGCGGGGACGCCAGTGAAATCCTGCATCAGCACGCGCGCAGGCGTGAAAGCGATTTCTTTGTCGGGAATGGCCAGCGGCTTCCACTCAGCCAGGAAGCGTATGTCATCCGCGGTCACGCTGCGGCCATTTTCAGTACGCAGAAGATTTTCGAGCAACACGCGCAAAGAATAAGGAAGACGGTGTGTGGGACAAAGCTGCGCGTCAATCGCCTGGAGCCGGAAAATTTCGTAGTCCCGGCCGCGCACACGCAATTGGGACCGGCTGCCAAATGTATTCATTTGAATTCACCTGCTTATTGGATTCGCGCGCGCCAGTCGAAGTTTCGAAGACCGGCACAGAAGGAAGCGCAAGCATAAGCGCAACCTTCGATAGTATCAAAATCTCAGGTGGCTCGACTTGCCAGGCCGCTATCGCACACTGATGATCACTTGATAGGCCACCACAGCGATCATGAACAAGACGTAGATTCTTAGCGCCCACAGGACCGCAAGCGCGGGGCCGCGCAAATGTTTGCGGGGAATAGGCTGTTTTTTGGCCTGGCTCAGCTGGTCTTGTTCGAGGACATTCGTAACAAGGTCCTGCTCCGCAGGTGTCGTATCCATCGCGCTGTGCTTCGCGTCCATGCCCTAACCTCCACCCAGATGCGCCAGCGCGCTGGGCGCGATCACGCTCACGCCAAAGAGTATGCCGGCGGCCGTCAGCAGGATGACTACGCCCGTGACCAGCACATTGACCCAGCGCGGACTCACCAGATCGCCCATGAGTTCGCGGTCGTTCACGAGCATATACAGAAACACCAGCGCGGGAGGCATCGCCAGTACGGCAATCACATTGACGATCAGGACCACGGGAACCAGAGGCAGTCCGGGAATCACAACCAGCGCGCCGGCAGCCGCGGCACAAAGGAGCAGCACGCCATAAAAAGATTTGCCTTGACTGAGTGGAAGATTGAGACTGTGCGGACGCCGCGCCACCTCTCCGAATGCATACGCCGAGGAGATGGAAATTGTGATCATGGCCACAAGCCCCGCTTCCACGATGCCGAGGGCAAAGAGCGAAGCGCCCAAACGTCCGATGATCGGCCGTAAGGCCTGGGCGAACTCCGCGCCTTGAAAATTCCCCGCGCTCATCTGATGTGCGAAAAGAGGCGCTGTGCACAGCATAACGGCCAGGGCCGCGAGACTTGCCAGTGCGGCGCCCAGGACGGTGTCCAGTCGTCCAAAGCCGATGTCTCTTCGCGTAAGTCCCTTGTCCACCGTGGCGCTTTGCTGGAAAAAGAGCATCCACGGAGTCACCGTGGCCCCAATGTCAGACAAAATGACGATCACCGTGTCCTTTGTAAGGCCGCCTTTTGGAAGCGGATGCCACGTTAAGAAAGCTTTGCCGAAAGCGTGCCAGTCGGGGTGGGTAAAGAGCGCGACCGGTATAAAGATAAGATTGAAGAGCGCCGCCGCAAGCGTGATCCGCTCCCACGTCCAGTAACGATGGGTGATCAGCGCGAGGACAAGAATCAGCATCGCGATCAAAACCGCCAGCCAGGGCGGCACGCCAAAAAACCCGAGGCCGGCCCGCACCGCGATGAACTCCGCAATCAGAGTCAGGAAATTTCCCAGCAACAGGTCCAGCATGGCAAACCATCCCCAAAAAGGACCAAACCGGGCAAAGATCAATTCGGCGTGTCCGCGATGGGTTGCTGCTCCAAGCCGGACCGTCATCTCCTGCACCACGATCGCCATCACGAACGTGAGAACAAAGAAAGGCGCGAAGAAGCCGACACCAAAGCGCGCTCCGGTGGCCGCATACGAGACCATGCTGGGGCCGTCATTCTCTCCCAGCATGACCAGGATTCCCGGGCCGATCAGCAGCCACAATAGACGGGTGCGGGAAAAAAAGCCGCGTCCGGCGCGCGCCTGCAGTACGCGCTGGCGGTCGTGGGCGCGGTCAATATCTTCATGCGTGATTTGCGGCCCAGCGGCGGCCGTTGATTCCTGGCGGATTGAATCAGGCATGAGAGTTTTCATCGGCGAAAAACCAGGCAGCTCCCGCCCATGGAACGGCGGTAGTAAACTATAATATACTACAACGGATTAACTATGGTTAACATCGAGGAAGACTACGATCACAGGCGGGAAATCCGGGTCGTCTCCAAGCCTCATGCCGTCATTTCCTTGACCACTCCTTGCCGGGGAAATAGAATTCGCAGTGTACATCCGCTCTGCCTGCGGCAGTCCCGCCCACATGCCGTTTGATTTGTTCTCCTGGAGGCTCCAAATGCGTACCAAGCCCTTCTTCCGGGTTGCTTTCATTGCACTCATGCTCTTATTGGCCGTCACGACTCCGGCCCAGGCTCCCATCAATAGCGCGCCGGCCGGACCGCCCAAGACCCAGGTCGAGGAAGTGAAAGAGATGGTGCAGGGCGTGGAGATCATTGATCCTTATCGCTGGCTTGAAGACCAAAACAGCCCGCAGACCCGCGCCTGGATTGAGGCCCAGAATTCCTACACGGAATCTCTGCTGGCCAAGGTCCCGGGCCGCGACGAACTGAAAGAAAAAATCTCGAAATTCCTCAAGATCGACGCCATGGGAACTCCGACAGCCCGTAATGGGCGCTATTTCTTCACCAAGCGCGCCGCTGATCAGGACCAATCCCAGCTTTTCATGCGCAAAGGTCTCAACGGCCAGGACGAGCTGCTGGTCGACCCGCTGGCTATGAATCCGCAGCACACCACCACTGTGGGACTCGCCGACGTGGTGCCGGATGGTTCGCTCATTGTCTACAGCGTGCGCCAGGGTGGGGAAGACGAAACTGTCCCGCACATGCTCGACATCGATACCCGCAAGGAACTCGCCGACAAGTTTCCCCGGGCCCGCTACTCAGGGTTCCAGGTGTTGCCCGACCGCAGCGGCGTCTACTACAGCCGGCTCCTGCCGGAAGGTCCTCGGGTGTTCTTCCATAAAATGGGAGCCGACGTTGCCGGCGACACCGAGATCTTTGGCAAGGGCTATGGCCAGGACAAGAGCATCGGCGTCGGCATCAGTGACGATGGGCATTATCTCGAGATCGTCGTTTTCTATGGCTCCGCCGCGACCAAGACCGAAGTGTACGTTCAAGACCTGATCAAGAAGGGCCCTCTGGTTACGATAGTGAACGATGTAGACGCGGCGTTCTACACCTACTTCGCTGGTGACAAGCTCTACTTGCGCACCAACTGGAAGGCGCCCAAGTGGCGCATCCTTGAGGTTGATCTCAAGAATCCCGCGCGTGACAAGTGGCGTGAGTTGGTCCCGGAGAGCGATGCCGTGCTCGATGGCGCTGCTTTCGTCGGCGGCAAGATGGCCCTGCTTACGAAGAAGAACGTAATCTCCAGCCTGAAGCTGTATGACATTCATGGAGAGTTCATCCGCGAAGTGCCTGCACCTACCATAGGTACGCTTTCCAACTTATTTGGAGAATGGGAAAACCAGGAAGCGTTCTACGCCTTCAGCTCATTCCACGTTCCGGTAACTACGTATCGTTACGATCTGGCGACAGGCAAGCAGACGGTTTGGTATCAGGCCAAAATGCCGATTCAGACCGACCAGTACGAGGTGAAGCAGGTCTGGTATCCATCGAAGGACGGCACCAGGATTCCCATGTTCATTGCCCACGCCAAAGGGCTCAAGCTGGATGGCACAAATCCCACGCTGCTCTATGCCTATGGCGGCTTCAACCTCAGCCAGAACCCGACTTTCAATTCCATGGCCGCGGTCTGGATGTCATACGGCGGAGTCTATGCGGTGGCCAATCTGCGCGGCGGCGGCGAATTCGGCGAAGACTGGCACCACGCCGGTATGCTGGAAAAGAAGCAGAACGTGTTTGACGACTTTACCTCCGCCGCCGAGTGGCTGATCCAGAACAAGTACACCCGGCCCGACAAGCTAGCCATTCGTGGCGGCAGCAATGGCGGCCTGCTGGTTGGGGCGGCCGTCACGCAACGTCCCGAACTGTATGGAGCGGCAATTTGTACTTACCCGCTGCTCGACATGGTGCGTTACCACCAGTTCCTCGTCGCAAAACTGTGGGTACCTGAGTACGGTTCCTCTGACGATCCGCGGCAATTCAAGTACATCTACGCCTACTCGCCCTACCACCATGTGAAGGCCGGCACCAAGTATCCCTCGGTCATGTTTATTACCGGGGATTCCGATACGCGAGTCGCTCCGCTCCATGCCCGTAAGATGGCGGCACTCATGCAGGCTTCCACCGGATCGGACAATCCGATCCTGCTGCACTATGACACCAAGGCAGGTCACTCCGGCGGGACTCCCGTCACCAAGTCGATTGTCGACATGGCCGACGAACTGAGCTTCCTGTTATGGCGATTGAATATGACAAAACCGCCGGTTCAGAGGGCAGCAAAGTAACGATGCAAGCAAATATCCGGGCTGCGGCTTGCAGTCCGGACACTTGCGGGAACTATGTTGGAAGAATTGAAAGACCCTTAGGCGTCAGCCGTAACTTCAGGGAACCTCAACTTGCTCTTAGCCAGGGCTTTGTTGAGTAGATCTTCGATTTCCGTTTCCTCGGTATTCTTGACCATGGCCAGTTCGGTCACCAGCAGGTAGCGGGCCCGCTCCAGCATCTTCTTTTCCCGGAAGGAAAGCGGCTTGGACTTGGCGAGCAATAGCAGGCTTTTGAGCACGACAGCCACTTCCAGAAGCGAGCCGGTGCGCATTTTGTCCGAATTTTCCTTGAAACGGTACTTCCAGTCAGCATTGTTGTCACACTCGCCGTCCGTCAGAAAGCCCAGAATCTTGGCAATTTCGCCATTTTTGACCACCGGACGCAGCCCGACCATGCCCACATTGTTGAAAGGAACTTCCACTTTAAGGCTGCTGGCTTTGATTTTGAGGAGGTAGAATTTCTGGACGTTGAGGCCGATTGTCCTGCTGCTGATCTGTTCTATTACGCCTACGCCGTGGTTGGGATATACAACTTTGTCGCCGATTTGAAAACTTAGACCATTCATGAAGCACCCAGAAGGAATCGTTTGCGGGGGAACGGTTCAGACTGTAGCTATTATAGGCCAATCCTGACCTTTTCGCAATTTCAGTAAGCGTCAGTCCCCTGGAAGCAGGCGAAAGTAAGGATAGTGCCCCACAGGGTTAAAATATGTATGGTGCTGGAGTTATAATTAGAAATTCGTGCCTGGGCCAACGCCTGTGGCCGCTGAGGAGTTGTATCTCGCTAAATCATGCCTGAGCACGTTAAAAAGAAGCTGGAAGAGGAGATTCGGGCGCTGGAGCACGAGCTGGCGCACGAGCTTCCCAAAGAGATCAAGAAGGCCGTCGCCATGGGCGATCTCAGCGAAAACGCGGAATATCACATGGCCAAGCAGCGCCAGGACTTCGTCAATGCCCGCCTGGGACAGCTCAAAAAGCGCATGGGCGAACTCTCTCTGGTCAATCTGACCAACATTCCCAAAGACCGTGTCGCCTTCGGCTCCAAGGTCAAAGTTTTCGACAACACCAAGGAAGAAGAGCTGATCTATACCCTGGTGACCAGCGAAGAATCCGACGTCGCAAAGGGCCTTATCTCCACCACCTCGCCGATCGGCAAGTCTCTAATGGGCAAGAAAGTCGGCGATACCGCCGTAGTGGTGACCCCAAACGGCAAACGCGAACTGGACGTTCTGCAACTAACCACCATTCACGACGAGGCGCAATGACCTGGACGGGAGCGTTCGGACGAGGATGTCGCGTGCTGCTACACGCCATTGTCCGCGGCCTGGCTCTGACCCGTATCTCACCCAATGTTCTGACCTTTCTTGGGCTGGTGATCAACATAATCGCCGCCATACTTTTCGGTTACGCCAACACCCAGAATTACTCTCGCATGTTTCTGTATGCCGGGCTGGTAATTATCGGCGCCGGGATCTTTGACATGGTGGATGGCCGGGTGGCCCGCGCCACCAACAAGGTCACTACCTTCGGCGGGTTCTTCGACTCTGTGATTGACCGCTACAGCGATGTGGCCCTGTTCTTTGGACTGCTCGTCTATTACGCCCGCGCCAACCGCTTTTTCTACCTGGTCCTGGTTGCGGTGGTCATGGTCAGCTCGGTCATGGTCAGCTACACCCGCGCGCGGGCTGAATCGCTGATCGGCTCCTGCAAAGTCGGCTTCATGGAGCGCCCGGAGCGGATCGTGCTGGTCATCATTGGCGCGCTCTTCGCCCGCTGGGGCGCAATGGCGCCTGTCCTCTGGGTGCTGGCCGCGCTGTCGACCATCACGGTTGTCCACCGAATCATCTACACCGCGCAGCAGACCCGCATTCTCGATGAAAGACTTGCCGCCGAAGCGGCAGCCGCGGCCGCCAAGGAGATAGTCCCAGCCGAGCGCGCTGCCAAGCAAGGCAGCCAGGGCGCGCAGCAGGTCCCATCCTTTAACTAATCTACTGCTGCGGTGATCCAGTCATCTCCGCGAACAGTACTACGTGCCCCGCCGGATCTTTTACTCCGATCTCCCTGGCTCCATAAAACGTGGTGCGCAACGGCACAACCACGTTGACGCCTTTTAGGGCTGCGATCACCTCATCCAGTTTATCCACTTCGATATACAGGAAAGTCCGGCCGCCGTTGATTTCCTTCGCCGCGGCGTGAGTGTCTTTCTCGGCGCTGGCAAAGCTCTGGTACATGATCTCCAGGTCCCCTTTTTGCAGGATGACGAAACCCAGACGGTCTCCGTCCGGGACCTCGGCGGTTTTCTGGAAGCCCAGGCGCTCCACCCAAAAGCTGAGGCAGGGCTCGATTTCCTTCACATACAGGACCGGGGTAATGCGTTTCACGTTCATGGACTTGATCTCCTCTGGTTTGTGTTGGGCGTTATTCTGGCCAAGGGCCAGGCCGGTAAGAGCGAATACGGCGAAGAGCAAAATTGAGTTATGCATTTTCCATTCCTCGCTTGCAATTGATGCTAGTCTCAATTAGACTAGTGCACGATATCGGAGGCCTGTCAATCATGTCAAGAAAAAAATCTGCCGCATTCGAACGCCAATTGGAAGACCTGATCTCAGTAGGGCCAGCCATGCTGCGTGACTTTGAAATGCTGGGCGTCCGCACCATGCAACAGCTGGCGCGAGCGAAGCCGCAGGCGCTGTACAAGAAGCTGTGCCGCATTACCGGCCAGCACCAGGACATCTGCGTGCAAGACGTATTCAGCGCCGCCGTGGCGCAAGCGCGCAATCCCAACCTTCCCGTGGAACAATGTGTCTGGTGGTATTGGAGCCGCCAGAGAAAGGCCAGGAGTGCGCGCGCGTAAACCGAAGACTTCCCTGACTACTCCGGACCTGGTCCTGCTGAGCCTGCTCGCCGAGCGCCCAATGCATGGCTACCAGGCAAACCTGGTGCTGGAGCGCCGTCAGGTACGCGACTGGGCAGGAATCTCGCGCCCTCAGATTTACTACTCGCTCGAGAAACTCGAGGGCTTGGGATTTCTCCGGGCCAGCAGAGACCACGAACCTGCCGCTGGTCCCGACCGCAGCGTTTACGCGGTCACAGCCAATGGTCGAACCGCGCTGGCTGACGCTCTCGAACGCGCAGATTGGGCGACGCAACGCGAGCGTCCACCATTTCTCACATGGCTGGCGCTTTCGTGGCAGGCCAGACCGGGCGTGCTCGAAGACCAGATCAGCCGCCGGCGTAAGTTTCTTGAAGCCGAACTGGCGCGGGAGCAGCTCACGCTTGAAGCGGTGCTGCGCGAAGTTGGACATCCGCACCACGAGGCTGTGTGGATGATTACTCTGATGATCGAAAAGTTCCGCACCGAACTGGCATGGCTCGCCAAAGTAGAAAGCGAACTGCCTCAACGCGGCTCGGCTAAGAACCCGAATTACGCGGGTGACATCTGACATTATGTCTAGAATCCCCGAAAGCTGCTGTTGTAAAAAGCTCTTCCGCGTCTAGCCTGAAACTCATTCGTAGCGTAGCGCCACCACCGGATTGACCCGCATGGCGCGAATTGCGGGAATATAACAGGCAAGTACCGCGACCAATGTTAAAAGGAGCGCCACGCCGACAAAGGTCAGCGGATCATAACTGCTCACGCCGAACAGCATCTTGTTCATCAGGCGAGTCAGCCCCAGAGCAGCGATGACTCCAACGCCCACGCCGATCAGCGCCATCCTGACTCCGTGCCCGACCACCAGACGCAAAACATCGACGCGCTGGGCGCCGAGCGCCATGCGGATCCCGATCTCCTGAATACGCTGTCCCACAAGATAGGAAATGACGCCGTAAATTCCGATGCTCGAGAGCACCAGCGCTACTGCGGCAAACAATCCCAGCAGCACCATGGAGAACCGGCGCGCCGCAAGCGAGTTAGAGACAATCTGGTCCATGGGTTGAACGTTATAGGCAACGTACTGGCTAGTGGCCTTCGGAGTCGAGTCCCCAGTGCTTCACGTGTCCGGTTACTCCCACGATCTCCCAGAGGCCGCCGACAATTCCCAGGTTGAGCCGCTTGCCGATGGGGTCCTGATTGGGGGAAAATTTGCGCGCCAAAGTTTCGTCAATCACTACAACGCCAGGTGCGTGCTCCGTGTCCTGTTCGCTGATGAAGCGGCCGCGCCGTAAAGGAAGCCCCATGGCCTTCATGTAGCCGGGCTCCGTCAGATAAAACAGCGCATAAGTCATTTCGTTGGTGCTGGTTGGTCTGGGTTGGCCCTCAAGCCAGAATGGCAACTCCGAATCGTCGCCGCTTATGGGAAGAGACCCTCCGTTGAGGGAAGCGGACTGCACACTAGGCATCGTGTTGAGTTGGTCGCTGAGTTCGCGCAGTGTGCGGCGAATGGCTTGAGGATCGCTGCCCATCGAACTGGGAAATGCAACATCAAAGGATAGCATGTTGTGCGTGTTGAAGCCCGGATCAACGCTCCAAAGCCGCGCCAGGCTGCGGACCATCAAGCCGGCGCCGACCAACAGTACCAGCGCCATCGCCATCTCCAGCATCACAAAGATACTTTGTGCGCGCTGCCGCGCTTCGCTCGATCCTCGTCCGCCTTCCTTGAGCGCTTTCTGCACGTCGGTGCGCCATAACTTGAGCGCCGGCGCCAGACCAAAAATGATGCCTGAAAGCAATGAGATAAAGAGAGTAAACAAGAGTACGCGTGAATCGAGCCCAATTTCGTCCGCGCGCGGCAATGCCTGGGGCAGCGTCTTGAGGACAAGCGAGGTTCCCTGCCAGGCCAGCAGCAGGCCCAGCGCACCGCCAGCGGAAGAGAGCAAAACGCTTTCAGTAAGAAGCTGGCGAACAACGCGTGCTCTGCTTGCGCCCAGCGCCGAGCGGATGGCAAACTCGCGCGAACGTCCCGTAGCCCGCGCCAGCAACAGATTGGCCACGTTGGCGCACGCGATCAGCAACACAAAGGCGACCGCGCCCAGCAACACAAGCAGGATCGGAACAGTATCTGAAACCATATCTTTTTGCAGGGCAACGAGCGTGATGCCAGTACCTTTGTCAGCTTCGGGATACGCTATGCCCAGGTTCCTGGCGACTACGTCCATATCGGACTGCGCCTGTTCGAGAGAGACTCCGGGTTTGAGCCGGCCTATAACATTGAGACCAAAACTGACGGTGCGATCACGGAAGGTTGGGTCATTCCACTGTCCGACCGGGGTATAGACGTCGCGGTTGCCGTGGAGATGAAATTCGGCGGGAAGAACGCCAATGATGGAATAGTTGATGCCATTGAGCGTCATGGTTTGGGTGAGGATATCCGGCGCGGAGCCGAACTTCCGCTTCCACAAACCGGCGCTGATCACTGCAACCGGCGCGCCGCCAACGCGATCTTCGTCGCGGGTGAACACGCGGCCGAGAAGCGGTTTGGCATCGAGAATGGAAAAATAGTCCGCCGAAGCGGTGTACCCGCGCAAGTGTTCTGCTTCGCCCCGGCCAGTCAAATTAAAGCTCTCATTGCGATAGGCCCCCAGCGCGGCAAAGCTGCGGTTATCTTTTTGCCAGTCAAGGAAATTTAGATAGGTGGAGGAACTCCGCTGGAAAGTGGTAGTCCTGGTGTACACCGAGATCAACTGCTCCGACTTGGGATAAGGCAGAGGGTTCAGCAACACGCCATTCACCACGGAAAACAGCGAAGTATTGGCCCCAATGCCGAGCGCTAAAGTCAGCACCGCTATGATCGTAAAGCCCGGGCTTTTCCAGAGCATCCTCACGCCGTAGCGAACGTCCTGCCAGAAAGTTTCCATGGACTTGCCCTCCTGATCGCCAGTCGCCGACCCGTCTTTGGATACATACGGCTTCCGGTGCCGCGCGGTTCCGGGAAAGTTCGGGCCATGTTGCTGCGGCGTTGTACTATGAGCGGTGCAAGCGACCGCCGTCACAACCGTTGCAACAGCAGGAACTCGCTCCCGGGTTTCCGATTTCATATTCATCCTTCAATCTTCACGGCCCGGACTATGGCTCACGACCATCTGGTTCTACCTTTTGCCGTTGGGCGGACGACACGTCTTCACTTCCGGCATTTTCTGGCTTGGACTCGCGTATTCATGCTTCCCTCTCGGATTGCTGCTCTATGGCTGGAACGACTACGTCGACTATGAAACCGACCGCCTGAACCCGCGCAAAGGATCGTTTCTATTCGGCGCGCGCGGCTCCATGGAGCAACTGCGCAAATTGCCGGTGATGATCGCCCTGGTCCAGGCGCCGTTCGTGATCGCTTTCTGCTATCTGCGCGGATGGCACATGCTGCTGTGGTTTGCCGGCACTGTCGCTGCCGCGGCGATCTACAACTGGCCGCGCTGGGGCTTCAAGAGCCGTCCACCGCTCGAGATCCTCAATCAGGCGGGATACCTGTTCGTCTTTCTGCTGAGCAGCTGGCTCAATCAGGTCCCTCAACTTTCCTGGCCGGCAATGCTCTTCGGCGCGCTCTTCGCCATGCACTCCCATGTCTTCGGCGAAATCATGGACCTGGAACCGGACCGCGACAGCGGCCGCAGCACCACGGCTGTCGTGATAGGACGCGTCCCGGCCAAACTACTGATCTCCGCCTTGCTCGCGGCGGAGTGCGCGCTGGTGACCTTCTTTTTTCATGACTTGACCCTCGCCTTGTTCCTGCTCGCGAGCGCAGTCTGGTTCATGCTCGACGCAATCGCTTTCTGGCGCGACAAACCGTATTCCCCGGGGCAAATGCGCTTCGCCCTGATCGCGTGGAACGTAATCGCTCTCGGCAGTATGCCCTGGGTCTGGTGGAAAGCTAGCTTTGTGGTGCTGAAAAGCTTCTAGCTCCTAGCTCCTAGCTGCTAGATTCCTGATTCAACCGGCTCAGCTTGGCCTCAGCCGGGATCTTTCGTACCTCGTCAGCACGACTCCGCTTCGCTGAAGTCGTGCCTTTTCAAACCTGCCGAGTTTCGCCCGTAACGGTCACAAAGTACGCAACGGCTTGCCAATTTTCCTTCGCGTCCTTCGCGACCTTTGCGGTTAAGTTCTTTGGCTCTGTTTGGCTAGCAGCCAGGAGCTAGCAGCTAGAAGCTCCCACTGATAAACTCACCTGTTTGCTTGTTGTGAGGGCCGAATCTTGAAACAGCTACCCGTTTTAGTAGTGCATGGCGGAGCCTGGGCCATCCCGGACGACATGGTTGAAGCGCATCTTCAGGGTGTGCGTAACGCGCTGGCTGAAGGATGGCGCATTCTCGAACGTGGCGGAAGCTCGCTCGACGCGGTGCAGACCGCCATCGTCTGCCTGGAAGATGATGAAACCTTCGACGCCGGCCGCGGCAGCTTCCTCACCCGCGATGGCCGCGTGCAACTCGATGCCCTCCTCATGGACGGCGGCACCATGCGCGCCGGCGGCGTTGGCTGCGTCGAGCGGATCCGCAATCCGATTAAAGCTTCGCGCATCATTCTGGAAGAGAGTCCGCATGTTTACTTTGTCGCCGAGGGTGCGGAAAACTTTGTCCAGGGGCACGGCATGGAGCTGTGCCGCAATCAGGACCTGATCGTCCCGCGCGAGATCGCGCGCCTGAAAGACGCCCAAGCCAAAGCCGCAGCCGGCGAGCCAGACCTGACCTTCGCCGGCCCCGAACTAAGCCATGACACCGTAGGCGCCGTGGCGCTAGACATGAACGGCAACGTAGCCGCAGGGACATCAACCGGCGGCACCCTGAACAAGACTCCGGGACGCGTAGGCGACTCGTCATTAATCGGCTGCGGCTGCTACGCCGACAACCAAAGCGGCGCTGCCTCATGCACCGGCTGGGGCGAACCCATCATGAAGCTCGTCCTCGCCAAGTGGGCGACTGACCGCGTGCGCCAGGGAATCGCGCCGGACATCACGGCAAACCAAGCCATCGAATATCTGCAACACCGCCTGAAAGGCCACGGAGGCATGATCCTTCTCGATGGCCGAGGCCGCTTCGGGATCGCCCACAACACACCAAGGATGGCCTGGGCCTATCAAAATACGGAACGGGAAGCGTCAGGGATCAAGGTTCCGTAGGAAGAATGGGCTATTTGGAAAGACGCCGATCCCGATATTCCCATCTATCGACAAGCCAAAGCCGAGTATGCCGAGCTGCAAAAAAAGACTCGCACGAACTGATTCGTCTTTACGCGGATTTCAGCGGAACTTGAACTGCTTTTTGTGAATTTTTAACGCTTTGATCCTGTGGTCGAGAGTTGATGGTGGAATTCCAAGTTTTGCTGCTGCCCCGGACGGTCCGGAAACCCGGCCTCTGGTCTCGGCCAGCGCCCTCTCGATAATCTCCCGCTCGCTGCGCGGCTCAACCCTACCCTCACCCTTGACGAGTACCGGCGCTTCAACCCGAAATGCCGGTTCCGAGGCTTCTTGGGAAAGCCACATTTCGTCAACCGAAAGAACTTCGCCCGAGCTCAAAATTACCGACCTCTCGATTATGTTCTGTAACTCCCGGATGTTGCCGGGCCATTCGTAGGACTGCAACAGGTCCAGCGTTTTCTTCTCGATCGAGCGGATATTCTTGCCTGCGCGGGCGGCGTAGCGTTGCGCGAAATATTCGACCAGCATGAGGATGTCTTCCTTCCTCTCTCGGAGGGGGGGCGCCTCGACAGGAAACACGTTGAGCCGATAAAAAAGGTCTTCGCGGAAGGTCCCATTGGCTATGGCCGCCTGCAGATCACGATTCGTGGCAGCGATGACTCGTACGTCGACACGGATAGGCTGTCCTCCCCCGACTCGCTCGAACTCCCGTTCCTGCAGCACCCTCAATAATGCGACCTGGGTGTCGGCGGAGAGTTCGCCCACCTCGTCCAGGAAGATCGTTCCGCGATCGGCCATTTCGAAGCGGCCAAGCCGGCGCTGCATGGCGCCCGTAAAGGCCCCTCGCTCATGGCCGAACAACTCCGAAGCGATGAGATCACGAGGGATTGCAGCACAGTTTACGCTGACGAATGCGCGTCCGGACCTATCGGACCGTTTGTGAATCGCGCGTGCAACCAGCTCCTTGCCGGTTCCCGTTTCACCCGTGATGAGAACCGTGGAATCGCTGGGTGCGACTTTGGAGATGCGCGAGAGCACAATTCGCAAAGCGGGAGAGGTTCCGACAATCTCTTCAAACATCGAGGTTTGGTCGATTTCTTCACGGAGAGCGGCGTTCTCCAGCTGGAGTTTCTCCTCGGCTCGCTTGCGATCTTCAATGTCGGTAGACGCAACATACCAGCGCATAATCTGTCCCTTGTCGTCGCGCAAGGGGTTAAAACGAACCAGAAACCAGCGATAACTCCCATCCGCTCCCCGCACCCGCAACTCCATCTCGTAAGAGCCACCGGAGCGAATACCGTCGGAATAACCGCGCGCCGCCCGTTCCCGGTCGTCAGGATGAATGAACCAACCGGGGCGATGAAGCCCTCCGGTTGTTTGCCGCCACTCTTCAAGACTCATGCCGACGTAATCGAGCGCAACGCGGTTCGCGTAAATACGTTCGCTGTTGGGTCCAAATACGGCAACTTGTTGCGGCGCGAGGTCCAGCATCTGGCGGAGCTCTGCTTCCTGCTCGTGGATCTTTTCCTCGGCCGCCTTACGCTCGGTGATGTCGATCACGCTCCCCACTATTTCACGCAAGTCGCCGCATTGGTCGAGGACCGCATGGCTTACGGAGTGGATGTTCCTGATTCCCGTGATGGGGTGCACGAAACTCAAATCCAGTTCGAGGTTCACCTTGTCGCGGATGGCTCTTTCAAGCTGCTCCCGGACTGCGGCCCGATGGTCGTCCGGTTGGATCCGCTGAAAAAATGTTTCGAGCAGCGGTAGTGGCTCAGCGGGGTCGAAACCCAGCACGCGATAGCACTCCTCCGACCAGTAACCGGGTTCACCGGTCTTAGGATTCCAGGCCCAACTGCCGGTGTGGCTCAGCCTCTGCGCCTCTGCCAGGTATGCTTCACTGCTCCGGAGGGCCTCCTCGGCTCGCTTGCGATCAGTGATGTCGATTACAGTTCCTGTGAATTCGATGAGATCGCCAGAGGGGCTGAAAACAGGATGACCAATGCTGTGAATGTCCCTAACCCAGAACGCGGTAGCATTCCTCCGACCAATGCCTGACGTCGGAGTCGGGACTCCAGGCCCAACTGCCCGTGTGGCTCAGCCTCTGCGCTTCCGCCAAGTACGCTTCACTGCTCCGGAGGGCTTCCTCTGCCGTCTTACGCTCGGTGATGTCGGTCACCGCCCCGACAAACTCGCGATTGCCGGATGCATCCTGCACTACATGAGCCAGGGCGTGGACGTGCTTGACTCGCCTGTCAGGCAGCAGCAAACTATAGGTATGCTCGAAATCTGTCGCCCCCCGAGAGGCGCCATCGATGACCTTCTGAAAGTCGGCCCGGTCCTGCGGATGGACGCGCTGCATCACTGAATCTATTGTTGGCTTAACCGAGCGTTCGTACTCGAAAATGCGATAGGTTTCGTCTGACCAGACAACCTCGCCTGTATCAGGTTTCCAGCCGAAGCTGCCCGTGTGATTGAGTCTTTGGGCTTCGGCCAGATAAGCCTCGCGGCGCCGGAGTTCCTGGGTCAGGAGCTCGTGCTCCGTAATGTCTATGGCGCTGCCAACGTACTTTTTCAGGATGTTGTTTTCGACAACAGGAGCACCGACGCAGCGAATGTACCGGACCTCACCATTGGGACGCACGATGCGCTTTGTGGCATCGAAGGGCGAAGCCTTCGCCAAGACTCCCTTGATCAGGTTCGCCATGGACTCGCGATCCTGTGGGTGGACACAATTCAGGTATTCCTCGACAGCAGGCGCTTTGCCGGCCGGATCAAGCCCGTGAATCCGGAATAATTCAGCGGACCAATAGTCGAATCCGGCGGGGCCAAAGGCCCAGCTTCCCAGATGAGCAAGGCGCTGCCCTTCGGTGAGGTAAGACTCGCTTCTTTGCAGCTCCTGTGTGCTGCGGGAGACCTGTTCTTCCGCCCGCTGGCGATCCTCGATATCGATACTCGATCCATACCATTTGACGATTTGGCCGGCCTCGTTGCGGACGGCTGCTTTGTGGTGCAACATCCACCGATACTCTCCGTCTGCCCGCCGCACGCGCGCTTCATGCAGGAAAGGCTCACCGCTCGCTATTGAAGAGCGCCATTTGTCCACGATGGTTTGGACGTCGTCGGGGTGAATGGCTGCCGTCCATTTCCAACCCAGGAGGCTTTCTATCGGAAGTCCCATGTAGTCGAGCCAGAGTTGGTTGAAGTAGTCGAGGTAGCCGTCAGGCCTGCCGGTGTGTATCAGCGAGGGAATGGAGTCGAATATGCGCCGGAGGTGTTCCGATTCTGGTTCGTGTCCACGTGTGACCATGACGTGACGTTCTCTTCGTACAGCTGTTCTGGACCGGTTCGGCGGGGCTTGGCGTTCAGCAGCCTCAAGAAATCATACTCCTGTGAGCCGCCATAAAGGTAACGATAACTATTTTAGTGGTAAACAGATAAACTGGCAAGTTAAACTTGCAAGTTTAGCTGTTTATATTGTATACTTCGGCTTGATGGCACATAAGAATCTTGGGACTGCGGCATCCGACTTAATTCAGGCCATTGGGCTCTTGGTGCGGCGTGCTCGCGCTGCGGCCGGCTCACAGGAGCTCTCTCTGACGGAATCCGCCGTTATGGCGCGTCTCGCCAGGAACGGGCCTGCCACCATCGCCGATCTGGCACGCGCGGAGAGCATGAAGCCGCAGTCGATGGGAACCGCCATCGCCGCACTTGAGGAAATGGGTATGGTGGTGCGCAAGCCGCATCCGACGGACGGCAGGCAAGTGAACATTCAGCTCACAGCCAAAGGTGCCGCCGTGCGGAACAGCGTCAGGGCTGCCAAACGGACATGGCTGACCCAGGCCATGGCCCGGCTTGACGAAAAGGAGCAGAAAACCTTGCTTCGCGCCGGTGAAATCATCAAGCGGTTGGTGGAAATTGACCAGGAGTAGCAAACCAATGCAGCCCGTGAAGGGAGGCGCCCAACCGGCCGAATACCCATCTGCTGTCTCCGATCGCGCACGCCTGGCGAGCGCTGCGACATCGTAACTTCAAGCTTTTCTTCTTTGGGCAGAGCATTTCTGTGGTTGGCACCTGGATGACGAGGGTGGCCACAAGTTGGTTAGTCTATCGGCTGACTCATTCCGCCCTCCTCCTCGGGGTTGTAAGTTTCGCGGGCCAGATCATTTCTTTCGCGATCGGACCCATTGCGGGCGTTTGGGTCGAGCGGCTCAATCGTCGCAAGCTCCTGGTGTGGACACAAATCGCCGCTGCTGCTCAATCGCTTGCCCTGGCTGCGCTCACACTCTCCCATGTGGTGACCACGTGACTCTTTTAAACACCAGGCAGTTTTGTAGCTGTCAAAACCTCTAAG
>WNFI01535668.1_pt1 | contig 58663 bp, 56 predicted proteins | sample 5400471 | NCBI WGS metagenome assembly WNFI01 (sample SAMN13153348, study PRJNA577476) | soil metagenome | isolation source: 100 cm saprolite on Douglas fir-dominated hillslope | place: USA:California | collected 2013-09-17
CATCGGGATGGCGGACCTCTTGCGGGATACCTCGCTCAGCCGCGAACAGGCCGACATGCTGCAGACCCTGAGGAGCTCGTCGCGGCTGATGCTCGGCCTAGTCGACGATGTTCTCGATTTCTCCAAGATCGAGGCCGGCAAAGTCGTGCTGGAAGAGGCGGACTTCGACCTCCACGCCCTGGTGAACAGCACGGGCCGCATCATCGCCGCGCAGGCCGCCGTGAAGGGGATCGAGTTCGTGGTCTCCATCATGCCGGAGGTCGCGCCCGCGGTACGCGGAGACCCTCACTACCTGCGCCAGGTGCTCATCAATCTTGCGGGCAATGCCGTCAAGTTCACAGAACAAGGCAGCGTCACCGTGCACGTTTCGGCGCAAGCCGAGACCGAGGCAAACGCCCATGTGAAATTCTCGGTGCGCGACACCGGCATCGGCATCGCACCCGAGGCGCAAGCGCGCATCTTCGACAGCTTCACGCAGGCGGACGAGTCCACGGTGCGGCGCTTCGGCGGCACCGGGCTCGGAACGACCATCGCAAAGCAACTGGTCGGGCTGATGGGCGGCAAGATCGGGCTGGAAAGCGCCGTAGGTCTGGGGAGCACTTTCTGGTTCGAGCTGACTTTGCGGAAGCAGCCGGAGCGGGCCGAGGCGGGTGCTGGCGAGCTCGCCGGCGCGCGCATCCTCCTGGTCGGATTACCCGCCGCGCAGCGGAGCGCCCTCGAGCAGGCCCTCGCCAGCTGGGGTGCGAAGCCGGTCGCCGTTGCCGGAATCGAGGAGGGCGTCGCGCGCCTCGTAGCGGAGATCAGCCTGGCCAGGCCATATCACAGCGCGCTGCTCTACGGTTCCGGCGAAGACCTCAAGCTCGCCCAACGTTTCCGACGCGCCGCGCCGCATCCGGCACCTCCTGCGGTGCTCGCCGTTCCGCGCGAAGCGAATGTGCCGCGCTTTGCGGCGCTATCGGCGGGATTTGCCGCGGTGTTGGAGCTTCCGCTGGACAAGCGGCTGCTGTTCAACGTGCTGCACTCCGTTTCTGCAGCCGATGAAATGGCCGAAGGCGTGGTGCGCCTGCAGGACTACGCGCACCGCGGCAAAGACGCGAAGAAGCTGCAGATTCTGGTTGCCGACGACAATCCCACCAATCGCGAGGTGATCGGCAAAATACTCGAGCGCGCGGGTCACGGCGTCGTCGTGGTAAGCGACGGCGAGAAAGCGCTCGACGAGATCGAGCGCGGGAGCTTCGATCTGGCGATTCTCGACCGGAACATGCCCGGCACCGGGGGCATCGAAGCGCTCCAGGCCATGCGCGTGATGATGCGCGGGCGCGAGCGGATGCCGGTCATCGTGTTTTCGGCGGACGTCACGGCCGAGGTCAGGCGCGAGGCCGTTGAGGCGGGGGGAGACGCATTCCCAGGCGTCGGCGGTAATCAATCTCGAAACGCTCGGTCATCTCGAAGAGCTCGGCTCCTCCCCGGCATTCATCGAGAAGCTTATCGGCGTTTTCCTGGCAGACGGCACCGGGTTGCTGACCCGGATCGAGCAATCGCTCGCCGGCCGGAACTATCAGGATTTCCGCTCGGTGCTGCATGCAATGAAAGGCTCGTCGGCCAGCATGGGGACCGACCGGTTGACCGGGCTGTGCAGCGCTCTCGGCAAGCTTTCGGACGCGGAGCTGCGCCTGCAGGCGCCGGGAATACTGCGGTCGCTCACGGGCGAGATCGCGCAAGCCCGCGGTGACCTCGAGCGCTACCTGCGAGAAAAGCAGCAGTCCACCGGCTGACTTCGACCCGCGCGGGCTACAATGCGGCTGCCGCCGGCGCGCCGCGGCGATACCTTTGGAACCCCGCAATGTCCTTTTTCATCACGCTCGTCGAAATGACCGACGCCAGCCGGCGCGACCTGGAAATGGTGCCCAAGGTGCATTCAATGATTCACCATGGGCTGGCGCTGGCCGAGTACCGGGCGTTTCTGCATGATCTGTATCACATCGTCTGGAATTTCTGCCCGACCATGGCGGCTGCGGCGGCACGCTGCGACGATCGTTTTCGCGACGTGCGCTACGAGCTCTATGAGCGCATCGAGGAGGAAAAAGGGCACGAAGCCTGGGTGCTCGAAGACATCGATGCAGTGGGAGGCGATGTCGCGGGCGCCAGGGCGAATCCGCCAAGCGCTCCCGTTCAGGCGCTGATCGCTTTCAATTACTTCAGCGCCGAGCGCGTGCACCCATGCTCCGTGCTGGGGATGCTCTATATGCTCGAAGTGGTGTCCTCCGTGTACGGGGGCCGGGTGTCGGACTCGATCGCGAACTCGCTCGGCCGTGACGTGGGCGGCGGCGGCTTCAAGTTCCTGTCGTCGCATGCCACGATGGACGTCGAGCACATGGCGAAGCTCAACCGGCTGGTGAAGACCATCGCCGATCCGGCGGCGCAGGAGGCCATCGTCAATTCGACGCGCGTCAACTTCTACCAGTTCTCGCAAATGTTCGGCGAGGGCGGGTTCGTATCGCTAGCGAACCATTGACGGTCCGCGGCTAGCCCGCAAGGGCTAGGGGCTCCCCCACCAGCGCTTCGGCGACCACGTCGGTCACGTCGCACGACTCCATGCGCCGCATCTGTGCGCGGACGATGCGGCCCATCATCCTGAGATCGCGGTCTTCGAGCCGCATGGCCGCGTCCACCCAGGTCTCGGTGATCGCGTCGAGTTCCTCCCGGGTCACCGGAGCGACGATCTGGCGCGCGTGGAATACCGCCTGCGTGCCGTTGCGACGCCGGGCGTGCTTTGCGATCCATTCGCGCACCGCGCTCTCTCCCTGGCCGTCCTGGGCGAGAACGTCGACGATGCCCATCTCGTGCAGACGCTTGGCCGGCAGCATCTGTCCCGAGAGAATCAGTTCCTCGGCGGCACGCACGCCGATGCGGCGAGCCAGCAAGCTGTAGGCACCCATTCCCGGGAAGAGGTTGAACAAGATCTCGGGCAAGCCCATCTGCGCGCTTTCTTCTGCAATGATGATGTCCGACGAGAGCGCCGATTCGAAGCCGCCGCCCAGTGCGTCTCCCTGCACCAGTGAGATCGTGGTCAGCGTCGGGCAGAAGAAGTTCTGGATGCGCGGGAACATGTTCTCGATGCACAGCTTGGCATAGTGCGCCAGCGCATCGCGGTCGCGCGCCTTGATCAGCAAGACGAACAACGCGAGGTCGCCCCCCAGGTTGAATACGCGAGGCGTGCGCGACGCGAGCACGTAACTGCTCGCCTTGCACATCTCGCCGTCCAGGTCGACATGCCCGCCGTTCACCGCGAGCGCGTTGTCGTGAGTGCGGATGTCCTTCAGCAGGCCCAGGCTGAAGCACGCCGTACCGCGCGGATTGAAGTATCCCCAGATCGTGCCCGAGCCCGGCTCGAACTCCGTCTGGTACTGCGAACTGACCTTTCCATAGGGCACGCGAAGGCCCACTGCATCGTTCATATTGCTCATGACATCTCCTTCCCCAAAAGGGCGCCCCCTTGGGGGGAGGGGGCTGGTATACATCGGCTCGCGCGCGTTCTCGTTCGACGGCTGCGATGCCTCCCGCCCCCATTAAACGCCCGTTCTTGAGGAACACGCAAACCGGCGCCATTGCGGGGCTTTTCGCTTGTTGTCCGGCCGCCACATCGGGTAAATTACGGGCGGGTAGGAGGGGGAACGTGTACGCCATCGTCTACAAGTCCGACGGGTTTCCGATCTGCCGCCAGATCGCGGGCGTAAGCCCCGATCCGGTCGTCACCTGGAACACGGCGGACGCCGCAAAGGCATTCATTTCCGCCAAGGCCGGCGACGCCGACTTCCGGCCGGTCGAGCTCACCGACGACGCGATGGACAAGATGGCGAAGGCGATGGGTTGCCCGGTCGAGTCCATGACCTTCGACCCGTACCCCGGGTAGGACAAAGAGCTAAAACTCGATGCTGCGCGGGGCCCGCATCAGCCGAGGCTGAAGAACTCGCGCCGGCTCTTCATGCCGCGCATGTGCGCCACCAACAGCTCGAAATCCTCGTCGCGGTCGACAAAGTTGAGGTTCTCCGAGTTGACGATCAGGACCGGCGCCGCGGCGTAGTGGTAGAAAAAGCGCGCGTAGCTCTCCGCGAGCAGCGCCAGGTATTCCTCGCTGATGCCGCGCTCGTAGCCGGCGGCGCGGCGCCGCACCCGCTCGATGAGCGTCGCCGGCTGCGCCTGCAGGTAGATCACCAGGTCGGGCGCCGGCGCCTGCGGCCGCAGCGCGTCGAAGATCTTCTGGTAGAGCGTCATCTCGTCGCCGGAAAGCGTGATGCGCGCGAACAGCGGATCCTTGTCGATTAGGAAATCGGCCACTACCGCGCGCCCAAACATGTCGGGCTGGGCAAGGGGCTCGAGCAGGCGGGCGCGCTGGAACAGGAAGAACAGTTGCGTCGACAGCGCGTAGCGTGGCATGTCCTGGTAGAAGCGCGCGAGGAAGGGATTCTCGGCCGGCTGCTCCAGGATCAGGTCGGCCGAGAGGCGCGCCGCCAGGCGGCGGGCGAGGCTCGTCTTGCCGGCGCCGATCGGCCCCTCGACCACGATGTGGCGGAATTTATCCGCCGAGGACATCAGTCGATCCTTTCAGCGGCCTGGTTTGCGAGGTTCTTCAATGAATTCTCTGCCGGCCCCACGCCGGGAATCGAGATCTCGGGCGAAATCTCCAGCAACGGCTTCAGCACGAACGCGCGCTCGTGCATGCGCGGATGCGGCAGCGTCAGGCGCTCGGTCTTCAATTCGGAATTTCCAAACATCAGCAGGTCGAGATCAAGACTTCGGGGGGCGTTGGCGAAACTGCGTCGCCGGCCGTGGCGCGATTCGATTGCCTGCAGCTCCGAGAGCAGCCGATCGGCGGAGATTCCGGTTTCGAGTTGCGCCACCGCGTTGATGAAATCGGGTTGGTTCGCGTATCCGGCCGGCGCCGATTTGTAGAGCGAAGAGCGCTTCACGACCCGGCTGTGCGGCAGGCGGTCGAGCTCGGCCAGGGCCTGCTCGAGCCCCTTGCCCAGCCCGACATGTTTGGGCGCGCGGTAGTGGCCGATTTCGGCTTCGAGCTCGGCCGGCACCTCGCCGCTTGCGGCGCGCAACGCCAGAAAGTCGTAGGCCATGCGAAAGCGCGGCGCCTCGAGCAGGCGGTAGGCGCGCTGCCCCGAGCGTCCCTCGAAGCGCGGCTGCATCGACCACACCTCGCGCATGGTCGCAGTGAGCTTTCTCGTGATGGCGAGCTTCTCGCACTGCACGTCGAGCACCATGTCCATCGCCGCCTCGAGCGCCGGGGTGGAGCGCTCGCCGCGCGCCAGCCGCACTTTCCACGCTGCCACCACCTCGTGCCACAGCAGCGCCGCGAACAGGAAAGCCGGGGACACCGGCCGGTCGGTCTGCACGCGCTCGTCGGTCTGCGCGAGCGCCAGGGTCACGAAACGCTCCCCAAGCGGCTGCTCGAGAATCACGTCGAGCAGCGGCAGCACGCCTTTGTGCAGGCCGACCTCGCGCAGCTGCCGCAGGCAGGCGCTGGCATGACCCGAGAGCAGCAGCTTGAGCATCTCGTCGAACAGGCGCGCCGGCGGCACGCGATCGAGCAGCGGCGCCATCTCGGCGATCGGCTCGCGGGTGGCCGCGTCGAGCGTAAGGCCGAGCTTCGCGCCCAGGCGGACCGCGCGCAGCATCCTTATCGGGTCCTCGCGGTAGCGCGTTTCCGGGTCGCCGATCACGCGCAGCACGCGCTTCTTCAGGTCGGCGAGGCCGCCGTGGAAGTCGACGACCTCTTCGGTCGCCGGGTCGAAGTAGAGGGCGTTCACCGTGAAGTCGCGCCGCCGCGCGTCCTCGTCCTGGCTGCCGAACACGTTGTCGCGCAGCACGCGGCCGTGCTCGTCTTTCTCCGAGGTGTCGGGGTCCGCCGAGCGGAAGGTCGAAACCTCGACGGTCTCAGGTCCCATCATCACGTGCACCAGCCTGAAGCGCCGGCCGATGATGAGGGCGCGCCGGAAAAGCGGCTTCACCTGCTCGGGGCGCGCATCGGTGGCGATGTCGAAGTCTTTGGGCACGATGCCGAGCAGGAGGTCGCGTACCGCGCCGCCGACCACGTAGCCGGAAAACCCCGCCTCGCGCAGCACCGTGCAGACCTTGGCGGCTGCGGGGCTGATGGCGCCGCGCGCGAGGCCGTGCCGTTCGCGGGGCATCCGCAGTAATGCTTCGGAGGGGAGACCGAAGACGCGCCGGATGAACCTCTTGATCATCTCAGGGCCGGGATCTTATCTGAGCGCAGGGTGATGACCGGCCAGCCGCGCTTGCGCGCCTCGGCGGCGAGCCGCGGGTCGGGATCGACCGCAACGGCGTGCTTGACGCGCTCGAGCAGCGGCAGGTCGTTGTGCGAGTCGCTATAGCAGGTGCTCTCGGCGAAGTCGCCGAAGCTGCGGCCCAGCCCGGCCAGCCACTCGTCGAGGCGGCGCAGCTTGCCTTCGCGAAAGCACGGCACCCCCGCGACCCGCCCGGTGTATCGCCCGTCGCGCATCTCGGGCTCGGTGGCGATCAGGTGGGCGACGCCGAACTCGTGCGCGATCGGCGCGGTGACGAAGCTGTTGGTGGCGGTGACGATGGCGCACAGGTCGGCGTTGGCGAGGTGCCTGCGCACGAGGTCGCGGGCCTGCGGCGTGATCGCCGGCACGATTCGCTCGCGCATGAACTCCGCGTGCCAGCGAGCCAGGTCCTGGGGGGTATGCCGGGCCAGCGGCCGGAGGGCGAAGCCGAGGTACTCGTGGATGTCGAGGCTGCCGGCGGCGTACTGGTCGTAGTACGCGCGGTTCTGCGCCTCGTAGGCCGAGTGCTCGAGCACGCCGCGATCGACGAGGAACTGCCCCCACTCGTAGTCGCTGTCGCAGGCGAGCAGGGTATTGTCGAGGTCGAACAGGGCGAGGCGCATGCGGCGCCCCGCATTCTACAGACGCTTCAGGGGAAGCCCGTCAGAAGTCGCGGCGCAGGCCGAAGCGAAATTCCTGGCGCAACAGGCTGTTGATCGGGTCGCGCGAGACCGTGGTCTCGGCGCTCAGCGACCAGTCGGGCGCGAGCGAATAGCGGCCGAACAATCCGTACTGGCGCGTCTCCGCGCCGTAGATCGGCGAGGCGTCGAAATCGCGGCCGTTCGCCACCGACATGCCCAGGCTGCTCCGGCCGAACGGGTAGGACCACTGCATCCGCTGGCTCGGCGCGAAGCCGGTCGTATCCCGCCAGTGATAGCCCGCGAATCCGACGCGGTCGCGCTCGGGATTGAACCAACCCGGGGCGAACGAGGGATCGAGCCCCGGCTCGGCGCGCGCCGGCAGCTTCAGCCCGTCCTGGGCGAGCGCCGGCAGTGCCGTAGAGGCAATGCATGCAACCAGGGCGAGCGTCCGTACTCTCACGTCGAGATCTCCAGGAGTTTCCAATCTACTCAAGCGGAATCGCTTTGTCGAGGGAGAAGTCCTCGCTGTTGCAGGCCGGCAACGACTTCGCGCACTAGGGGAAGCGTCAGGGGGCGTTGCTGCGCCAGGGAATGCCGGTCGAGGGCGTCGAGAACATTGTTAAGGCTTGAAAGGTCGCGCGGCAGCCGTGTCAGGAGATACCCGGCGACCTCGTTGCTCAGCTGCAGGCCGCGGCGGGCGGCTTCCGCCTGCATGTGTAGTGCTTTCTCTACATCGCCCAGCGGCTTGAGCTGGTAGACGAGTCCCCAGGCGAGGCGTGTTCTCAGGTCATCGCGCAGCTTCAGCTGAGCCGGCGGGGCATCCCCCGCTGCAAGCACCGCCGCGCGCCCGTCGCGCGCCGCGTTGATCGCCATGAACAGCGCCTGCTGGGCGTCGGCATCGAGCGCCTGCACGTCGTCGGCGATGACCAGCGAGGGATTGGCGCGCGCCGCCGCGCGCAGCAAGTGGCTGCGGCCGCTGCCTTGCTCGCCCCAGAGGTAGACGATCGCTTCCGACAGCGTGCCCTGCGACAGCGCTCTGACCCGGGCGAGCGCCTCGGCGTTGCCTCCGGCAAGGAAGTTGTCGAAGGCCGGCTCGGGCGGCGGCGAGATCTCGAGGGGCAGCTGCTGCATCGGCTGGGGCCGCTCATCTCCCATACAGCGTGCTCTCCACGTAGGCCGCGCGCAGGTGGCGCAGCCCGACCAGCACCGCCGCGCTCGCCGGCAGCGCGAGCAGCACCCCGAAAAAGCCGAACACCTGGCCGAAAGCGAGCAGCGCGAAGATCACCGCGACCGGATGCAGGCCGATGCGGTTGCCGACGATCAGCGGCGTGATCGCCATGCCCTCCAGCGCCTGGCCGATGCCGATCGCGAGCCAGACCCAGAGAACGCCGGTCAGGCTGTCGAACTGCAGCAGCGCCGCCGCGGTTGCGAGGAACACGCCGATCGCGATGCCGACGTACGGCACGATGACCGCAAGCCCGGTGATGATGCCGATCGGCAGCGCGAATTCGAGCCGCGCGAACGACAGCGCAGCCACGTAGTAGGTGCTCATGATGAGGATGACCAGCACTTCGCCGCGCAGATACTCGGCGAGCACGGCGTCGATTTCCTTCGCCATCTTCAGCGCCCTGGGACGCACGCCCAGCGGTATCAGGCCTTCGACGCTCGCCAGCACCTTGTTCCAGTCGCGCAGCAGGAAGAACAGCACCACCGGCACCAGCACCAGGTTGACGATGAAGACGAGCAGGGCGAGCCCGCCCACGCCGAGCGAGCCGAGCAGGCGCTTCACCAGGTCTTCGTTTCCGGCGAACGCCTCGCGCGCCATCTGCTTCACCGTCTGCACGTCGAACTGCATGCCGATATCGAACTTCTGCTTCAGCCAGGGCGCGGCGTGCTGGTTGGTCCAGTCGAGAACCGCCGGCAGCTTCTCCAGCAGAAGGCGGGTTTCCTTGTAGAGCAGCGGCAGCACCACCAGCAGCAGCGCGACGAACAATGCGAAGACCAGCAGCATGACGAGCAGCACCGCCAGCGTGCGCGGGAAATACCGGCGCGTGAGCCGCTCGACGATGGGGTCGAGTATGTAGGCGAGGATCGCGCCGAACAGAAACGGCGCCAGAATCGGCGCGAGCAGCCAGACGAGAAAGGCGATCGCGACGGCGATGGCGAGCCAGGCCCAGAGCTGCGGTCGAGCGAGTGTGCTCATGTCGAGTAGAATTTACGACTCTAGCATGGCGAAAGAAGGACTCTCCTACCGCGACGCCGGCGTCGACATCGACGCGGGCGATGCGCTGGTCGAGGCGATCAAGCCGTTCGCGAAACGCACCCTGCGCGCCGAAGTGCTCGCCGGCATCGGCGGCTTCGGGGCGCTGTGCGAGATCCCGAAGAAGTACCGCCACCCCGTGCTGGTCTCCGGCACCGACGGCGTCGGCACCAAGCTGAAGCTCGCCTTCGCGCTCGGCCGTCACGGCACGGTAGGCATCGATCTGGTGGCGATGAGCGTCAACGACGTTCTGGTGCAGGGCGCTGAGCCGCTTTTCTTCCTCGACTATTTCGCGTGCGGCAAGCTCGACAAGCGCGTCGCAACGGATGTCGTCAAGGGCATTGCGCGCGGCTGCGAGCTTGCGGGCTGCGCGCTGATCGGCGGCGAGACCGCCGAGATGCCCGGAATGTATAAGGAAGGCGAATACGACCTGGCGGGCTTCTGCGTCGGCGTGGTGGAAAAGGAGCGCATCATCGACGGCCGCTCGATCAGGGCGGGCGACGCGGTCCTCGGCCTCGCCTCGAGCGGCGCGCATTCCAACGGGTTCTCGCTGATAAGAAAGATCCTGGAGCGCTCGAAGCCGGATTTCGAGGTCGACCTCCTGGAGCCGACCCGGATCTACGTCAAGCCGATTCTGAGGCTGATGGAATCGCTCCCGGTCAAGGGCTTGGCGCACATCACCGGCGGCGGTCTGATGGAAAACGTGCCGCGCATCCTGCAGAAGAATCTCGTCGCAAAAATCAGGAAATCCGCCTGGCTGCGGCCCGAGCTCTTCAACTGGCTGCAGCGCGAGGGCAAGGTCGCCGAGGGCGAGATGCACCGCGTCTTCAACTGCGGCATCGGCATGGTGGTCGTGGTCGCCGCCGCCGACGCAAAACGCGCCGCGGAACAGTTGCGCGCCTCGGGAGAAACCGTCTACGAGATCGGAAGCATCGAGGCCTCGTCGGGCGAACCGGGCGCGCTGATCGTTTAGGAAGACCCCTTGCCCGCGAGGTAAATGCCCGCGAGCACGACGAAGCCGCCTGCGATCTGCAGCGGTGCGAGCGCTTCGGAGAGCAGAACCCAGGCGAACAGCGCCGCCATCACCGGCTGGAAGAGCAGGCTCACCGAAGAGAACGCCGCCGGCAGGTGCGCGAGCGCATAGGCGATCAGTCCTTGCCCTGCTGCGTGGGAAATCAGGGCCAAACCGATGAGAATGCCCCATCCATTGAGGGACACCGGTAAAAGAACCTCGCCAGAGGCAAGCGCAGCGGGCAAGAGAAATATCGATGTAATGGTGCTGGCTACCGCCATCAGGTGCAGCGCAGTCTCGCCCCGGTCGCGCAACCCCTTCACGGCAAGGATGTAGCCGGCGTAGAACATCGCCGTCAGGACGCCGAGCGCATCGCCGGCGAGGCCGGTGGCCGAGAACTCGACGCTGGTTTTCACCAGCAGGGCGACTCCGGCGAGCGCCGCGGCGAGGCCCGCCACGAACAGAGCGCTCGGCCGCTGCCTGAGGAAGATCCACGCCGCCAGCGTGACGAAAATCGACGCCAGGTTGGCGAGCAGCGTCGAATTGGCGACCGAGGTCAGCTGGATCGAGGCGTGCCAGAAGCCGAGATCGCCGGCGAACGCGAATCCGGCGGCGTACAGCAGAGGCCATCTGCCGGAATAGCTTCTCGATTTTGTTTCTTGTTTTAGAAAACAAAAAAGCCAGAGCACGGGCACGGCGAGCGCTACTCGCCAGAACGCGGTCGCCGTGGGCCCCGCTTCCGAAAGCCGCACGAAGATCGGCGACAGCGCGATGCAGGTGGCGCCGAGGAGCAGCGCGGCGAGCGCCGGATTCATCCTCTGCCGGCTGCCGGGTGGGGTAGAATTTTTATCATGGGCGGGCCGCGCTTAGTTCACCGATTCGTGCACCTCCGGATGCACAGCGAATACTCGGTGACCGATGGCATCGTGCGCATCGAAGACGCAGTCAGGCGCGCTGCGGCCGACGGCATGCCGGCGCTGGCGCTGACCGACGCGGCGAATCTGTTCGGCATGGTGAAATTCTACGGTGCCGCCCGCTCTGCCGGCGTCAAGCCGATCATCGGCGCCGACTGCTGGTTGCAGAACGACGCCGACCGCGACAAGCCCTATCGCTTTCTCCTGCTTTGCGCTTCCCATGCCGGATATCTGCGCCTGTGCGAGCTGCTGTCGCGCGCCTGGCTGAAGAATCAGCATCGCGCCAGGGCCGAGATCGCACGCAGCTGGCTGGAAGGCGGCAGCGATGGGCTGATCGCCCTTTCCGGCGCGGCCGCGGGCGACGTCGGGCAGGCGCTTCTCGCCGATCACGCGGAGAGCGCCGAGCGGCTGGCGCGAAGCTGGGCCGGACTCTTCCCGGGCCGCTACTACATCGAGCTGCAACGCGCCGGCGCGGCGAATGCCGAAGCGCTGCTTTCGCGCTCGGTCGCGCTTGCGACGCGCGCCGGACTGCCGGTAGTCGCGACCCATCCGGTGCAGTTCCTCGCGCCCGACGAGTTCAGGGCGCACGAGGCCCGGGTCTGCATCGCGCAGGGCTACGTGCTCGGCGACCAGCGCCGGCCGAAGCTGTTCACGCCTGAGCAGTACTTCAAGTCCCAGGACGAGATGGCGCGCCTGTTCGCCGAGATCCCCCAGGCGCTCGAGAATTCGATCGAGATCGCCCGGCGCTGCAACCTGGAGATCGAGCTCGGCAAGAGCCGCCTGCCTGCGTTTCCGACGCCCAAGGGGGTTTCACTCAATGATCTGCTGGAACGCGAAGCGGAGAAAGGGCTTGCGCAGAAGATCGAGAAACTGAAATTGAGCAAGGAGGATGTGCCTCGCTACCGCGAGCGCCTCGAGTTCGAGATCCGCACTATCGTGCAGATGGGTTTTGCCGGCTACTTCCTCATCGTCGCCGATTTCATCAATTGGGCAAAAGGCAACGGCGTGCCGGTAGGGCCCGGGCGGGGCTCCGGCGCCGGCTCGCTGGTCGCTTTCTCCCTGGGAATCACCGACCTCGACCCGCTGCGCTACGACCTGCTGTTCGAGCGCTTCCTGAATCCGGAGCGCGTGTCGATGCCGGACTTCGACATCGATTTCTGCCAGGATGGCCGCGACAAGGTCATCGAGTACGTGCGCCAGAAATACGGCGAGGAGAGCGTCTCCCAGATCGTGACCTTCGGCACGATGGCGGCGCGCGCGGTGGTGCGCGACACCGGGCGCGTGCTGGATCTCGGCTACAACTTCTGCGACCAGATCGCCAAGGCGGCGTGCTCATCGCGCCGGGCCGGCTCACCGACTTTTGCCCGCTGTACGCCGCCGAGGGCACGTCTAACGTGATCTCGCAGCTCGACAAGGACGATGTCGAGGCGGTCGGGCTGGTGAAATTCGACTTCCTCGGCCTCACCACCCTCACCATCCTCGACTGGGCCGAACGCTACGTGCGCCGGCTCGGCGACCAGGCCTTCTCCCTGGAGAAGATTTCCCTGGAAGACGCGGCGACGTACAAGCTGCTTTCCGCCGGCAACACCACCGCGGTGTTCCAGCTGGAATCGCGCGGCATGCGCGACATGATCCGGCGGGCGCGCCCCGACCGCTTCGAGGACATCATCGCCCTCGTCGCGCTGTTCCGCCCCGGCCCGATGGAACTCATTCCGGACTTCATCGCGCGCAAGCGCGGCGAGGAGCGCGTCGAGTACCTCGACAAGCGGCTGGAGGCGATCCTCGCGCCTACCTACGGGATCATGGTCTACCAGGAGCAGGTGATGCAGATCGCCCAGGTCATGGGCGGCTACACGCTGGGCGCCGCCGACCTGCTGCGCCGCGCCATGGGCAAGAAAAAGGCCGACGAGATGGCCGAGCAGCGCGACATCTTCGTCGCCGGCGCGCAGAAGAACGGGCTGTCGAAATCGAAGTCGATGCAGCTCTTCGACCTGATGGAGAAATTCGCCGGTTACGGCTTCAATAAGTCGCACGCCGCGGCGTACGCGCTGCTCGCCTACCAGACTGCGTACATGAAGGCCCACCACGCGGCGGCGTTCGTCGCCGCCAACCTTTCGGCGGTGATGGACGACACCGACAAGGTGCGCCTGTTCCACGAGGACGGCATCGCCAACGGCCTCACCATCCTGCCGCCGGACATCAACGCGTCGGAGTACCGCTTCGTGCCGGTCGACCGCGGCACCGTGCGCTATGGGCTGGGTGCGGTGCGGGGCACGGGAGAGTCGGCGGTCATTGCCGTGCTCGAGGCGCGCAAGAGCGGGCCGTTTACCGATTTGTTTGATTTCTGCCGCCGCGTCGACAAGCGTCTGGTCAACCGCCGAGCGGTCGAGGCGCTGGTGCGTGCCGGCGCCTTCGATTGCGTCGAGCCGCAGCGCGCGCGGCTGCTGGCTTCAGTCGGGCGCGCGCTCGAGGCTGCCGAGCAGGCGGAGCGCGCGGCTTCCCAGAGCAGCCTGTTCGGCGAGGCCGAGGTGCCCCGTGGCGGTGACCGCGCCTATATCGATGCGGCGCCCTGGGACATGAAGCAGAAACTTCTGGAGGAGAAGGTCGCGCTCGGCTTCTACCTGTCGGGTCACCTGTTCTCCGTCTACCAGAGCCAGCTGGCGGGATTTCCGCGCACGCCGCTCGCGAAACTCGTGCCTTCCGAGCAGCGCGTCTGGATGGCCGGCGTGGTCGCCTCGGCGCGCACGCAGATGACGCGCCGCGGCCGGATGGTGATTGTCATGCTCGACGACGGCACGGCGCAGATCGAGCTGACGGTGTTCAACGAGCTGTTCGAGAAGCACCGCGACAAGCTCAAGGAGGATGCCCTGCTGGTCGTCTCCGGCAAAGCGCAGAACGATCAGTTCTCGGGAAACTTCCGCGTCGTCGCCGAAGAGCTCCTCGATCTCGAGGCGCTGCGCAGCCGCTACGCCCCGCGCCTGCGGATCGCCATGAACGGCAAGACGGATGAAATGCGCGACGCGAAGAAGCTGCAACAGCTGCTGTCGCCTTATCGCGCCACGGGCAATGGCGCCTGCCAGGTCGTGGTCGTATACCAGGTCGGCGCCGCGGAGCACAAGATCGCCCTGGGTGAATCCTGGCGCGTGCGGCCCGACGATCGCTTGCTCGCCGAGCTCGCGGCCTGGCTCGCTCCGGAGAACGTCCAGCTCGTGTACGGGGTTGCCTAGCGGTTCCAGCGCACCGGGCAGGCCTGCCGGCCGAGAAGGCTGCCGTAGTGGCGATACCAGTCGTTCACCAGCTTCTCTTCCGGGTCGATGCGGCGTTTTTCGGCGAGCACAGTCTTGAGCTGCGGATAGCACGCTTCGGTCTGCTCGCGGGTCGCCTCCGGCGTGCAGGCGATCGGAAATGCGCCGCCGCGCGCGATGGCCGAGTCGATCAGCTCGCGTCGCAGCTGAGTCGAGCGCACCGATCCGCCGATCGTGCAGCGCTCCGCGAGCCGCAAAGTGATCGAGGCGTATTCCCGACGCGACCAGCGCAGGGCTGTCTCGTCCTCGGGAAGCGTTCGCCTTACTTCCGCGCCGCCGATCGCAGTGCGCCAATCTGCGCAGCGCGCGCGCGTTTCCTCGAGGAAGCCGGCAAGCTCATCCGGCGGCAGGAGCAGGTGTAAGGGGCGCGTTGCCTGGTCGGTCGTATCAAGAGCCAGCGTTTCGATGGGGGTCGTTTCATCAATCGCACGAGCGAGCGAGTCGATGCGCAGCGTTACGCTGTAAAGAGCGCCAAACAGGCCTTGCCCTCCGACCACCAGCGAGAACAAGTCGCCGTGGGTGACCCGGTTGACGCGCCGCAGCTCTCCGCCGGGGGTCACCAAGGTAAGGGAGTCGACGTGCGTGACCGCGGGCCGTCCATCCGGGCCGGCGGCATTGCGCGCGATGCTTTCTCCGACCGTAGGAACGGTGGTTCTTGTGTTCGCCGCCTGGGCATCTCCCGGGCGCAGCCGCGAGGCGATGCTCTTCCAGGGGGTGTTTGCCTGGACTTCCACCAGGCCGCTGTCCGCTTCGTGCCGCAGCACGCGGTCGAGGCGGGCGGGATCGTAGGGAAGTGCGTGGCGGATCGCTTCACACAATTCGTGGGCGGACAGTGGAGCGGACGCTGTGCTGTGCATTCGAGCCTCCTCGGGTGAGAGCCGGCTCGATTGTTCGGCCGCCGTGCCAGTGGTGCAACGGAAAGCTGGAAGGTATCGGCAGGACGGAAGTAGGTACTTAACGAAACCGCTAAAATGGATATTTTTCAATGCGTTACATCACAAAATCAGTTCTTCGGTTTCCGCCCCGAAGCCTTTGGCAGCGGCGGCTTGTCGAGCGCCGCCCGCATGGCTTTCTGCCAGTTGCCGACGATCTTCACCCGTTCCGCTTCGGGCCCTGGCGTGGTCTTCGGAACCTTCCTTGGGCGGCCTATCTTCGCCATTTAGATGCTCCAGGTGTCACACATAGGGATACACCAGGAAAAAAATACACACGCCAAGAGTTTTCATGTATCCTTCTGCCAATCATGGGCTACGCCCTCAAAATCGAAGGCAAGCTGATCGAGTTCCCGAGCAAGGCGGATGCCGAGGCCTTCCTGCGGGACCAGGTGCTTGGCCTTGCACAGGCTTCCCCTGCCAAGCAGAAAAGGAACGGAAAGCTAGTCCTCAGGTTCAAGCGTGACCCGAGGGCCCAGATGGTCGAAAATTTCATCTCTACGCTGACCGGGGCAGGGCCGAAGGGTGCCACCACCAGCAAGATCATGGAAGCCGTTGGCATTGAGAGTCCGCAAGCCTTCGGCAATCGCGGAATGAACATTAACCGCCTCCTCGCCAAGCTGGGTTTTGACCCGGACGAGGTGTACACCAACGACAGGAATGACCGTGGTGACAGGGAGTGGAAGCCTGGACCCAGGGCGGCTGAAGCCTTGGAAGCCGTCTCAAAGATCCCGAAAGGCTAAGAACAGCAGCCGGCGCTGTGCGTGGGGAAGGGTGGTGTGGGTATGTATCCAGGGCCACTGGGCCCACACCACCCGCCACGGACCGGCGGTTACGTAATCCACGCACTATGCGGGCGTGGCGAAATCGGTAAACGCAGCGGACCTGGAATCCGCCGGGTTGAGGATTGAACCCCTCGTAAAGCCCTTGCAAGTTCGAATCTTGCCGCCCGCACTCCAGAATTGCAAGTTCTGCAATTAATTGCATTTTTCGTAACTCTTGCGTGGTTGGGCATACATGAGCCTCTTGCCTTCAGATTGCTTGATTGCGAGCGCCGTGCGCTGACCGTCCGAGAGTTCACGGTTTGTGTACCGAAAGTCAAACTCGGCAAGGTAGCGGTGCAAGTGCGCGGTGCTGACGTTGTGGTAGATCCCGGTCAGGCCGCGCTTGAGGATGGAGAAATACCCTTCGATGGTGTTGGTATGCGCGTCACCGCGCACGTATTCACCCCTGCTATGCGCGACCTGCTCATAGCCCGCGAAACCATGACTCCGCTTTAGTTGGTTGTAACGCGGGGAAGCATCCGTATAGACCGTACTTTCGTTGTCGATCTGCTCTTGCAGGATACGTTTGAGATTTTCGCCGGTTACGGATGGGACATGATTGGAGCGCACACGCCCGGTGCCGCGTTCTACGAGGGAAACGATCTTGTTCATCGCTGGCATCGCTGCCCCTGACCGCTTACCTGGGCGCGTCTTGCCCTTTTCCGTGCCGAAATAGGTTTCGTCAGCTTCAACTGTCTTGCCCTTGCCGCCTAATGGAGCGAAAGCCGTATCTGCCATCGCGTACCGGATGCGGTGCAGAAGGAAAAGACTCGACTTGTAGCAAAGCCGCGTATGCCGTTTGATTTCGAGGGCGCTGACACCTTTCTTTGACGTTGCGGCTCTCCAAAAGGCATAGCACCAGTGCTGAAGATCAATCGCGCTATCTTCAAGGACGGTTCCTTTACGCACGGTGTACTGCGCCTTGCATAGCTTTTCGCGGCAGCGCCACCTGAAATTCTTTTGGCGTTCCTTCGGGTTTTTGCTGTTCATCATTTGATAGACGTTGTAGCTGCCGCAGATCGGGCAGAAGGGGTTCCCACCCCAACGCTGCTTCTCGATGAACTCGACCGCCGCCTTTTCGTCGTAGCAAGCCTTTGGAAGGGCGCCGATGATTTCGTCGTCTTTCGTTGACTGGTTCTGCACTTTTGCCGTTTTCTTGTCCATAAGACATCATTTTACTTAAAAAAAGGCTTACGTCAAGTAAAAAGATACTCATTTATAGCCTATACGGATCAATATGTTAGGCATTTCGTTAAGTACCTACTTCCGGGCAGGAGATACCGGGCGTCGCATCCGGCGCCGCACTCAATGCCGGCAGCGTCCTCAGGCGGTGGGCCAGTGCTCGAATCCGGGGTACGTCCGGTCGAACTCCGCGGCCGGCGTGCCCAACTGGATTTCAGCCACGCGCGCTGCCGCGGGCCCGCGATGCGCCCAGGCGACAACCGCGCCGACGGCATCGGGCGCGCCCTGCAAGAGGGCCTCGACGCTGCCGTCGCGACGGTTGCGGACCCAGCCCGTCACGCCGTGCTTTTCCGCTTCGCCGCGCAGTGCGTCGCGGTAGCCGACGCCCTGCACGCGCCCTGTGACAATCAAGTGCCGGCTGATCATTGCAAGAAATCGCAAAAAGCGCGCATTGCGCCCCACATACCTCGCGCAGGCCTCATGTTAAGCTGGCTCCAGGGAAGAAAAGGGGAGGCATCAAAAATGCGAATTGGTCTGCTGCTCGTCGCCGCGCTCGCCTTGGTTGGATTCATGGTGGTCGCGGTGGTGCTGCCGCAAATGGCAGGGGCGGAAGCAAAAGAGGCCGCGCAGGCCCTGATCGCTGGCGTCGAAGCGGCCAAGGGCCAGGTCGGCGCGGCGGCCGAAAAAGCGGGCCGCCTCACGGGCTCCGGCAGGGACGTCAAGATCGCGGCGAAGAACGATCCGAAACATGGCGAGTTCAAGTGGATCGTCTCCGAAGGCGGGGCGATCCGCGGCTGGAACGAGAAGAACGCTCTCGAGGTGACGTTTACGCCGGCGCTGCACGGCGGCAAGACGACATGGACCTGCCGCGGCTACCCAGTCACGGCGATGCCCGCGAGCTGCGGAGGCCGCTGACCGCGGTCAGGATTCCCTGCAGGATGTCGTGTGGGCTGGGAGGGCAGCCCGGTACAGCGACATCCACCGGGATGACGTTCGCCACCTTGCCGCAGCTCGCGTAGCTCTCCCCGAAAATCCCTCCGGTACAGCCGCAGTCGCCGATCGCGACCACGAGCTTTGGCTCCGGTGTCGCGGCGTAGGTGCGGCGCAGCGCTTCTTCCATGTTCTTCGAGACCGGTCCCGTGACCAGGAGCATGTCGGCATGGCGCGGGCTGGCGACGAACTTGATGCCCAGTCCTTCGATATTGTAGTAAGGGTTGTTCAGGCCGTGGATCTCCAGCTCGCAACCGTTGCACGAGCCTGCGTCGACGTGGCGTATCGCCAGCGCCCGGCCAAGCAGCTGCAGCACCTCGTCGTTGAGCCGGCCGGAGCGCGCGCGCAGCGCCTCGTCCGGCGCCGGCGCCTGCTCGGTGCGGATGCCGGTTTTCGCGATCTGCAACAGGATCTTGTGCATGGCGGGGTCGGGGCGTTTCGCGCTAGAGATCGGCGCCGGCGTAGGACAGGTTGAACGATTTGTTGATGAGCGGAAAGTCCGGAACGATGTTGCCCATCACCGCGTGCTCGAGCGCAGGCCAGTTTTGCCACGAGGGATCGTGGGGATGGCAGCGGCGCACGCGGCCCTGCGCCGCCGCCTCGAGGGCGACGAAGACTTCGCCGCGCCAGCCTTCGACCCAGCCGACGCCGAAGGCGCCTTCCCCGGGTTCCGGGAAAGGCGCCTTCAGCCGGGTTTGCGGCAGATCCCGAGCGATCCGCCTCTGCAATTCCAGCGATTCGAAGGCTTCCTCGAACCGCACGACGATGCGCGCCGCCACGTCGCCGTTTCGATGCGAGGCGATTCTCGGCCGCAGCTCGCCGTAGGGCGAGAACTCCGGGTACACGCGCGCATCCATGGCCAGGCCGCTCGCCCGCGCCGCGAGCCCGACCACGCCGAGCGCCGCCGCAGTGCGCGGCGGCAGCCGCCCGCAATTGATGCAGCGGTCCTGCAGGCCGGCGTGGTCGTAGTAGATGCTGCGCAGGGTATGGAGCTCGGCCTCGAGGCGATCGGCTTCGCCGAGGATTTCCGACGCACCGGCCGCGTCCAGGTCGACGTTCACGCCCCCCGGCACGATGCGGTCCATCAAATAGCGGTGGCCGAACAGCCGCGCATTGAGCCTCAGCAGTTCCTCCTTGAGCCGCGAGAACTGCGCCAGGCCGAAGGCAAGGCCGCCGTCGTTTCCCAGGAAACCGAGGTCCCCGAGATGGTTGGCGACCCGCTCGCGCTCGAGTAGCAGCGCGCGCAGCCAGAGAGCACGCGCCGGAGGCTCGGTCCCGGCGGCCGCTTCCGCCGCCATCGCGTAAGCCCAGCCGAACGCGACGGTGCTGTCGCCCGACACGCGCGCGGCGAGCCCACTTCCTTCTTCGAGCGAAAGCGACTCGAAGCGCTTTTCGATGCCCTTGTGCTTGTAGCCGAGCCGTTCCTCCAGCCGCAGCACCCGCTCGCCTACTACCGAGAAACGGAAGTGCCCGGGCTCGATGGTCCCGGCATGCACCGGCCCGACCGCGATCTCGTGCACGCCTTCACCCTCGACCGGCACGAATTCGTAGCGCGGGTCGCCTGCCGGCAGTTGCGCGTCCGCGGGCACGCCGCGCCGCAGCGGAAAGCTGTCCTCGCGCCAGGCGCCGTGGCGCAGCCAGCCGCGCGCGTCCGCGCCCGCGCGCAGCCCCAGGAGATCCCGGACCGCGCGCTGCATGCGTGCCGCGGCGGGAAACAGATCCGAGATATCCGGGAATACGTCCTGCGCCGGAAGCTCGAGGCAGAGCAGGCCCTCGTAGCTCACCAGCAGGACGCGGACGGTGAAGCTCCCGGTCCGTTCGCGGTCGTCGCTCGCCCAGAGCGCGCCGAGCCGCCCGCCGGCACGCGAGACCGACTCGCAGGCGCGCCGCCAGCCCGCTTCATCGACCCTGGCGCGCCAGGCTGGAACTGCGCCGGCAAGCTTTTCAAAGGAAATATTTTGAATGAAAGGCGACATAGCCTATCCGACCAGCCGCGCCGCCTGCCGATACCAGTCGGCAAGGGCGGGAGGTATGTACAGACCCAGCATCAGCACTAGCGCGAGATGCGCAAACGTCGGCACCAGCGCCGGCCGGTGCGCAAAGTGCGCAGCGTTCGGGGAGCCGCTCATTTCTCCAAACACCATCGGCTGCACCTTGCCAAAAATGGCGGCAAACGAGACGCCGAGCGAAAGCAGCAGAATGGGCGCCGCCCAGGGATGCATGGAGATCGCGGTGGTGAGGATGAGGAACTCGCTAGCGAAGACGCCGAACGGCGGCATGCCGAGAATCGCCACGGTGCCCAGTATCAGGCCCCATCCGACGGTCGGGCTGACCAGGACCAGGCCGCGGATGTTCTCCATCAGCTGGGTGCCGCTCTTCTGCGCCGCATGGCCGACGGCAAAGAAGATCGCGCTCTTGGTGAGGGAGTGCACCGTCATGTGGAGGAGCCCGGCGAAGCTCGCCACCGGTCCTCCCATGCCGAAGGCGAAGGTGATCAGGCCCATGTGCTCGATGGAAGAGTAGGCGAACATGCGCTTCACGTCGCGCTGCCGCGACAGGAAAAACGCCGCCACGGCCACCGACAGCAGCCCGAATCCGATCAGCAGCCCGCTGGCGAACGGGCGCTCCAGCGCGCCGTCGGTAATCACCTTGCATCGGATCAAGGCGTAGAGCGCGACGTTGAGCAACAGGCCCGAAAGCACGGCAGAGACGGGCGTCGGGCCTTCGGCGTGGGCATCGGGCAGCCAGTTGTGAAGCGGCACCAGCCCCACCTTGGTGCCATAGCCGACCAGCAGGAAAACGAAAGCGATCGACATCACCGTCGGCTCGAGCTGGTCCTTCACCGCATCGAGCTGCGTCCAGAGCAGCGCGCCGACGCCCGCGCCCAGAACCTTCTCCGCTGCGAAGTACACGAGGATGGTGCCGAACAGCGCCTGGGCGATGCCGACGCCGCACAGGATGAAGTACTTCCACGCCGCTTCGAGCGAAGCATGGGTACGGTACAGCGCGACCAGCAGCACGGTGGAGAGCGTGGCCGCTTCCATGGCGACCCACATGACGCCAAGATTGTTGGTCGTGAGCACGAGCAGCATGGTGAAGCTGAAGAGCTGATACATGCTGTGGTAGAGCCTCATGCCCGCGTCGGTCACGCGGCCGTGTTCGCGCTCGGTGCGCATGTAGGGCCGCGAGAACAGCGAGGTGGTCATGGCCACGAGCGCGGTTAGAGCCACCAGGAAGACGTTCAGCGAGTCGACGAAGAACTGGTTGTCGAGCGCCGTGACCGGACCGTCGGCGATGATGCGGGCAACCAGGGCGGCGGCGGCACCGAAGGTGCAGATGCTGAAGGCGGCGTTCACCTCGGCGGCGGGCTTGCGATGTCCCATGAGCGCGAGCACCGCCCCGCCCGTCAGCGGCGACAGCAGCAGCAATGCCATCTCGGGGGCGATCAATGCTCCTTGAGCTTCTCGAGGTGCCGCGTGTCGACGGAGTCGAAGCGCTCGCGGATCTCGAAGATGAAGATGCCCAGGATCAGCGCCGCAACCAGCACGTCGAGCGCAACGCCCAGCTCGACCACCATCGGCATGCCGTAAACGGACGACGTGGCGGCGAAGAACAGGCCGTTTTCCATGGAAAGGAAGCCGATCACCTGCGGCACCGCCTTGGAGCGCGTGATCATCATCAGGAAGGAAAGCAGCACGCTTGCGAGCGCGATGCCGAGGGTCGTCCGGCCGACCGTGCCGGCCAGCTGCGAGATCGGCGCCGCAAGGTTGAAAGCGAGGATGACCAGCACGATGCCGACGAGCATCGTCGTGGGGACGTTCAGCAGCGTCTCGACGTCCCATTTCACGTTCAGCCGGCGGATCAGGCGGTGCAGGATCCAGGGCAGAAGGACCACCTTGAGCGCGAGGGTGACAAAAGCAGAGCCGTAGAGATGATCCTGGCCCGTCAACGCGGCTACCAGGGTCGTCGACAGGCATAACACCAAGCCCTGGGCGGCGTAAAGATTGATGAGCGACAGGATCCTGCGCTGCGTGAGCATCGCGAAGGCGAGCAGCAGAAGCACTGCTGCGCAAAGGTTGACGAGTTGCGGTCCGTAGTGCTGGAACACGCCTCAGCCCGAGCTCATTTTTCCAGAAGGACGTGGATAAGCATCGCCAGCACTGCGAGCAGAAACGCGGTGCCGAGGAACTCGGGGGCGCGGAAGATCCGCATCTTGGCGCTTAGCGTCTCGACCAGGGCGAGTCCCGCGCCGCCGACCGCCAGCTTGGCGATCAGGACCGGCAGGGCGAGCACGATGCCGAGCCAGTCGCCGCCCTGCGCGACGCCGAATGGGAGAAACAGCGCGAGCCCCATGCACGAGTACACGAACAGCTTCAGGCTCGCCGCCCACTCAATCATCGCGAGATGGCGCCCCGAGTACTCGAGAATCATCGCTTCGTGGATCATGGTGAGCTCGAGGTGCGTTGCCGGATTGTCGACCGGGATGCGCGCGTTCTCGGCGAGCGAAACCATGGTGAACGCCACGCCGGCGAATGCGAGGCTCGGGTAGATGACGAATTCGCGATGCGCCAGCGTTTCGACGATCGTGGAAAGCGATGTCGAGTGCGAAATGAGCGAAGCGGTGAACAGGACCATCAGCAGGGCGGGCTCGGCGAGAAAGCCCACCAGCATCTCGCGGCGCGCGCCGAGCGTGCCGAAAGCGGTTCCGACATCCATTCCCGCGAGCGATATGAACAGCCGCGCGAGCGCGAGCAGCCCGACCAGTGCGATCGCGTCCGCCGCGGCGTTGAGCGGCAGATCGGTGCCGAGCGTGGGCACGATCGCGGCGGCGAGCGCGAGGCAGCCGAAGATCAGGTAGGGGGCGGCGCGAAACAGCGGCGAGGCGTTCGGCGCCAGCACGACCTCCTTGTTGAACAGTTTCGCGAGCACGCGGTAAGGCTGCAGCAACGGCGGGGCGCTCTTGTTCTGCAGCCAGGCGCGGCACTGATTCACCCAGCCCGTGAGAAGCGGAGCAAGGAGCACCGCGAGCGCGAGCTCGGTGAACTGGGCGGCGATGCCGGATGCGCTCATCGGACGAAAAACAGCAGCACGAGCAAGGTGGCGAAGCTGTACGTCAGGTAAATCGAAATCCGGCCGCGCTGCAGCACCGTGACGAGCGACGTCACGCGCTCGACGCCCCTGGCCACAGGCAGGTAGAGCCAGTACCACAGGCGATCCTCTGCGGTTTCGCTGTACCGCGGCCGCGCATCGAGCGGCGAAGGCGCATGAGTCTCGATGCGGAAGGCCGGCTGGAATACCACCTTGACCGGCTGGCCGAAGCCTTCGGCGCTGTCCTGCATGCGGGCGTTGAGGAAGGGAAAGCCGCAGTCCCATGCCGGGGAGCGGCGCACGCGCCCGTGGTAGAAAAGTCTCACTCCCAGCCAGGCGACGACGATCATGAGCGCGGCGCCGACGCAGAACAGGACCGGGCTGTAGCTCGCCCGCTGCGGCTCGATCGGCGCCAGGAACAGCCAGCCCTGGGCGAGGCTCGCCATGCCGTAGCCCGTGAAGCCGCGCGTGATCGGATCGAGCAGGCCGATGACGGTGGCGGGCACGAGACCGAGCACGATGCAGCTCGCCGCGAGCCAGGCGAGACCGGTGCGCTCCCAGCGGCCCGCGTCGTGCGCCTCAGCCAGCTTTGGGTCGCGCGGCTGGCCGAGAAACACCACTCCGTAGAACTTCACCATCACATAGCCGGAGAGCGCCGCGGCCAGCGCGACCACTGCGGCTGCCACCGGTACGAGCATGTTCAGGTAGGGCTGCGGCAGGCCGGGGGTGAACAGGAAGGCCTGCAGCAGCAGCCACTCGGAGACGAAGCCGTTGAGCGGCGGCAGGCCCGCGATCGCCACCGTTCCGATGAGGGCGCACCATGCGACCCACGGCATGCGGTGAATCAGCCCCCCGAGCCTGCCGAGGCTGCGCTCGCGCGTCGCGTGCAGCACCGAGCCGGTCGCGAGGAATAGCAGGCTCTTGAAGAACGCGTGATTCAGGCAGTGGTACAGCGTGGCGGTGAGGGCCAGCGCGGCGAGCGCACCCATGCCGAAGCCGCGAAACAGCAGCGTCAAGCCGAACCCGGCCATGATGAAGCCGATGTTTTCTATCGAGGAGTAGGCGAGCAGCCGCTTCATGTCGGTCTGCACCGCCGCAAAGATGATTCCAAAGAGCGCGCTGACGAGGCCCACCGCGAGCGCGATCACGCCCCACCACCAGACCGGGAAGCCGATGAGGTCCAGCGTCACCCGCAGCATGCCGTACACCGCGGTTTTCAGCATCACGGCCGACATCAGCGCCGAAACCGGCGAGGGCGCGGCGGGATGGGCCTCCGGCAGCCAGACATGCAGCGGCACGATTCCCGCCTTGGCGCCGAACCCCGCAAGAGCCAGCAGAAACGCGACCGTGGCCCATTCCGGCGGCTGCTCGATCAGCCGCATGGTGGCGAAGGTGTAGTCGCCGGTGCCGCCCTGCAGCGCGCCGAAGCACAGCAGAATGGAGATCGCGCCGAGATGCGCGATCAGCAGGTAGAGATAGCCGGCGCGCCGGATCTCGGCATGGCGATGCTCGCTGGTAACCAGGAAAAACGACGACAGCGCCATCGTCTCCCACGCGACCATGAAGAAATAGGCGTCGTCGGCGACCAGCACCAGCGCCATGCTGGCGAGAAACGCGTGATAGCACAGGCACTGCATGCCCGGCGGCGCGCCTTCGCCGGCACGCAGGTAGCCACAGGCGAACGTCGATACTCCCGCCGCGACCCCCCCGAGCAGCAACAGAAAAAATGCCGACAGGGCGTCCATGCGCGCGTGAAACGGCAGATCGGGCAGCCCGAGGGGCAGCACCCGGGTCGCCGGGGCAGCGAATATCGCCTGTAGCGCCACCGCAGCGAGCAGCAGCCCGGCGACGGCGCCCGCGGGGAAGAGCACCCGGGCCGCGAGCCGCAGGTTGCGCGGGGCGGCCATGCCGGCCAAGCCGATAGCTATCCAGGCCGCAGCCAGGAGCAGGGCGGCGTCGAGCGCACTGAAATTCATCACTTGTCGCGGCGCTTTACGACCAGGCCGGCAACGACCAGCCCGAGCACCGTGGCGCCGCCGACGAGCAGCCAGTCGCGCCGGCGCCAGCCGGTGCGCACCGGCCGCGGCATCGAATCGAGCACCTGGGTCGCTGTCTGGCGCTCGGCGCTCTGGCTGACCGTGCTGCCTGCGCCGGTCAAGGTCGACAAGCGTTGCGTCGCCTCCATGGAGTCGAACGAGTGCGCCAGCCCGCGCGCGGGCGAGGGACTAGCCTCCGCTTCCGGCGCGCTGTCCACCTGCCGCGTGCGGTTCAGGGTCTGGGCCATCACCACCGTTTTGTCGTTCGTATTGACGAGCTCCGGCTCGAGCCCGCTGGCGAACGCGGCCGCCGGCCGCGGCGGCGTGGTCGCGGCGGTGGGGGCGCTCATCTGGCGCTCGCACTCGCGCAGGTCGCGCGCCACTTCCTGCGCGCTCTGGTAGCGTCCCTCGAGCGCCTTGGTGAGCATCTTGGCGACGACGTAGTCGAGCAGCTCCGGTACCGCCTGCTTGACGGCGCTTGGCGCCGGCGGCACGAAATTCACGATCTGGTACATGAGCGCGGTGACGTTGTCGCCGTTGAACGGCACGCCGCCGGTGAGCATCTCGTAGAGGATGATGCCGAGCGAGAAGACATCGGAGCGGTGGTCGGCGCGCTTGCCGATTACCTGCTCCGGCGACATGTATTTCGGCGAGCCGAGCATCATGCCGGTTTGCGTGAGATCGCTGGAGCTGCGCATGCGCGCGATGCCGAAATCGGTGATCTTTACCGGTCCGTTCGGCGCCACCATGATGTTGGCCGGCTTGATGTCGCGGTGGACCACGCCGTGCTGGTGCGCGTAGCTCAGCCCGTCAGCAACCTGCGCCGCGATCGACACCGCCTTCTCGACCGCCAGCGACTTGCCTTCGCTGAGCAGCGTGCGCAGCTCTTCGCCCTCGATGAACTCCATCGCGATATACGCGACGTCGCCGGCCTTGCCGACATCGTAGACCGTCACGATGTTGGGATGGTTGAGGCTGCCGGCGGCGCGTGCTTCCTGGTAGAAGCGCGCCTCGAATTTGTCGGAGCCGTCGCGCTCGAGCGCCATGTTGACCGTCTTTACCGCCACGGTGCGCTCGAGCACCGAGTCGGTCGCCTTGTAGACGACGCCCATGGCGCCGCGTCCCAGCTCGGACTGGATTACGTAGCGGCCGAGCTTCGGTTGCTCCATCCGACCGCGCGCCTAGCGGCCGGGCTTCAGCGACTTGAAGATCGGACCCCAGACGGGATGGCCCACCTCGGCGGGGGCGAGCTCCAGCGCCGGGTCAATCGCGATAGCTATGCGGAACTCGTCGCGACACTGGCGCTCGCGGCCCGACGCGCAATGGATGAAGGCAAGATGCTTGTGGGCGTTCACCCGATCCTTGTCGGTGAGTCCCAGCTCGATTGCGCCGCGCAGATTTTTCGACGCCTCGGCGTAGTCGCCGTCCTCGAATTGCTTGAGCCCGGTGCTGAGCGCAGCGGAGCCTTTGCTCGGCTGAAAGAGGTCCTGGAGGCGCTGGCCGGGTGCAGTAGAACACGCGGAAAGCGCGGCGATTGCCAGGGCGACCAACAGCCTTCTCGTCATTTGAACTTATGTCGTATTTTGACGGTCTGCCCCGGCTTCACCTCGATGCGCTCGATGTAAGTCGGGGAACCGCTGTTACGGACCTCTATCGTATGCGACCCGGCCGGGATTTCAAGTGTCCGCAGCGCCGGGGCGGTGCCGCGAAGGGCGCCGTCCACGATCACGTCGCCCCACGGCGTGATCGCGAGCACGAGCCGCCCATGGCCGCCCGGTGCCGCCATATTTTGCGGTTTCGTCTCGGTAGGGTTCGTTTCAACGCTCGCGACGATCTCCTTCTTAGGAGGAACCGCAGGCTTGTCGGCGGAAGCCGGGTCTGCCGGGGCGGGCTTGGTCCCATTGGTGCCTGGTTTTGCGGGGGCGGCTGTCGCGACGCTCGCCGGCGCCGCCGCGCTTGTCGCCTGCTTGGTATCGAGAATCGCGCTCACGGCCATGGCCCCGCCGATGACGGCGAAAAACAGCGCGGGCGCGGCGACCAGCGCGGTGCGCCGCAGGCCGAGCGGGCCGGTCGCGGCGAGCCAGCCGCCGACGGTCGAGCCCCCGGTAATCTCCATGGCGCTCTCGGCGACGCGACGCGCCATCGGCGCGCCGCCGGCCACCGAATACACCTCGTGCTCGCGCACGTGCTTATCGGTGCGCGAGCCCTCGTGGTGGAACATGTTCAGGTAGTCGCGCGACAGGCAGGACACCACCTCGTAGAAGGAGCGCGACACGAGCAGCTGCCCCGGGCGGGAGAAGCTCATCACCCGCTGCGCGACGTTGATGCCGTCGCCGATGATGTTCATCTGGCCGTTCAGGTCCTTCACCAGACGCACCGGCCCGAGGTTGACGCCCATGCGGATCGGAACCGGCCCGGCCGATTCCCTCACCGACATGGCTGCGAACAGCGCGTCCTCCGGATCGCCCATGAAAGTCACGGCCGCGCCGTCGCCGGTGTCCAGGATGATGCGGTCGCGCGCCGGCACCTCGTCCAGGGCGTTGGCCAGGACCTGGTTGAAAGCCTGTTTGAGCTGAAGCTGATCCGCGACGGCCATCTTCGTGTATTCCACGATGTCGAGGAAGAGCACGCTGCAGACAAGCGTGCGGCTGGAGCTCTCCATCACCCTAGGAACGTCGCCGGAATGCGGCCCGTAAGCCGCGATGGGCTTATTTTACGCGCATGCCGGGTTGCGCCCCCAAATCCGGCGCCACAAGGAATATCCCCGGCCCGTCGCCCGAGGCAGCCAGGACCATGCCCTCGGACAGGCCGAATTTCATCTTCCGCGGTGCAAGATTCGCCACGACGACGGTCAGCCGGCCTTCCAGCGCCTCGGGGGCATACGCCGACTTGATGCCGGCGAGCACGGTGCGCGTGCCGTCGCCGAGATCAAGTGTCAATTTTAGTAATTTGTCTGCACCATCGACGTGCTCCGCGCGCACGATCTTGGCCACCCGCAGGTCGAGCTTGTTGAAGTCGTCGATCGAGATCTCGTTGTTCACGGCGTGCTCCTTTGCGGCGTGCTGCTGCTTCTCTGCGTGGCGCTGCGGCGCGGTCACCTGCGGCACGGATTCGATGTTGAACAGTGCGTTAAGCTGCTTTTCCTCGACGCGGGTCACAAGGTGTTTGAATGGGGTAATCCGCTCGGGAAGAATCTCTGCGTCAGTCCAAACGAAATCGCGGTCGAGGCTAAATAGTTCGCGCGCCACCCTGGAGGCGGTTTTCGGAATCACTGGCGCGAGCAAAACAGTGAGCACCTTGAATCCGTGAATCGCCCGCGAGCAGATATCCTGCAAATCAGCCTTCTTCGCAGGATCTTTGACCAGATTCCATGGCTGCTTGGCATCAAAGCTCTGATTAATTCGGTCAGCCGTTGCCATTGCGTCGCGGATCGCTTTACCAAATTCGCGCGCCTCGTAGGACTCGCCGGCTAGAAGTGCCTGTGCTTTGGCGCGGTCGACCAAAGGCTTCGTGTCGCCGGCGTATTTGAGCTCTCCGTCAAAGTATTTGGAGACAAAGCTGGCAGCGCGGCTGGCAATATTCACGTACTTGCCGACGAGATCGCTATTGACGCGCGCGATGAAGTCCTCGGCGGCGAAGTCGATGTCCTCGACGTTCGAGTTGAGCTTCGCCGCGATGTAATAGCGCAGCCACTCGGGATTCATGCCGAGCTCGAGGTAGCGCAGCGGGCTGATGCCGGTGCCGCGCGACTTGGACATCTTGTCGCCCGAAACGGTGATGAAACCGTGGACGTAGACGTGGTCCGGCACCTTGTAGGGCTTGCCTGCGTATTCGAGCATCGCCGGCCAGAACAGGGTGTGGAAGTAGATGATGTCCTTGCCGATGAAGTGGATCTGCCTGGTTGCAGGGTCCTGGAGCAGTTTTTCGAAGTCGAGTTTCTTCTTCGCGCAGTAGTTCTTGAAGCTCGCCAGGTAGCCGATCGGCGCGTCGAGCCACACGTAGAGGTATTTCTCTTCCTTGATGTCCGGGATGCGGATGCCGAAGTAGGGTGGGTCGCGCGAGATGTCCCAGTCGGACAGGGCCTTGTCGCCCGTGCCCTCCAGCCATTCCTTCGCTTTGTTGACGACCCCGGGCTGCAGCCGGCCGGGCGTTTCCAGCCACTTCTTGAGGAACGCCCTGCACTTCGGATCCGAGAGCCTGAAGAAATGGTGCTCCGAGCTCTTCAGCACCGGAGTCGCGCCCGAGAGGGTCGAATAGGGATTCTTCAGCGCCGTGGCGGAGTAGACCGTGCTGCAGTTCTCGCAAGCATCGCCGTACTGGTCCTTGGCACCGCAGTTGGGGCATTCGCCTTTGATGTAGCGGTCGGCAAGGAACATCCCCTTCACCGGGTCGTAGAACTGTTCGACCGGCTTGGTGTAGACCAGCCCGGCGGTCTTCAGCCGGCGGTAGATGTCCTGCGAGAGCTCGGTGTTCTCCGCCGAATGCGTGGAATGCCAGTTGTCGAAGCCGATATGGAAGCCGTCGAGGTATTGCCGGCGTCCCTTCGCGATCTCGGCGATGAATGTCTCCGGCGATTTCCCCGCCTTTTCCGCCGCAAGCATGATGGGCGCACCGTGAGCGTCGTCCGCTCCGACGAAATGCACCTCGTTGCCTTGCATCCGCTGGAAGCGGACCCAGATGTCGGCCTGGATGTATTCCATCATGTGCCCGATATGGAACGGCGCGTTCGCGTACGGCAGCGCGGTGGTGACGAAGAGCCTGCGGGAAGCCATGTTGGCGTTGTGGGAGAGGCCGGGACTACTCGGAAACCGCAAATTTTAGCTTACACTTGAAAAATGCCTCTCAGTGATTCCGCCGTTCAGGCGGCGCTTCGCGCAATCGTGGATCCGAACACCGGCAAGGACCTCGTGGCCACGCGTTCGGCGCGCAATATCGAGCTCGCCGGGAACGACGTCGCCCTCGAGATCGAGCTCGGCTATCCGGGCAAGAGCCAGCACGACCCGATCCGCCGACAGGTTATCCAGGGGCTCAAGGCTGCGGGCGCCGGCGGTGTCTCGGTCAAGATCACGTCGAAGGTGGTGGCGCATGCGGTGCAGCGCGGCGTCAAGCTGATCCCCGGCATCAAGAACATCATCGCGGTCGCCTCGGGAAAGGGCGGCGTCGGCAAGTCGACCACCGCGGTCAACCTGGCGCTGGCGCTGGCAGCGGAGGGAGCCGCGGTGGGTGTGCTCGACGCCGACATCTACGGCCCGTCGCAGCCGATGATGCTCGGCATCGCCGGCCGCCCGGAATCGAAGGACGGCAAGCACCTCGAGCCGATGGAGGCACACGGCTTGCAGGCGATCTCGATCGGTTTCCTGATCGATATCGACACGCCGATGGTCTGGCGCGGGCCGATGGTGACGCAGGCGCTGGAGCAGCTGCTCAAGGACACCCGATGGCGCGAGCTCGACTACCTGGTGGTCGACCTGCCGCCGGGCACCGGCGACATCCAGCTCACGCTCGCGCAGAAGGTCCCGGTCACCGGCGCGGTGATCGTGACCACCCCGCAGGACATTGCGCTCATCGACGCCCGCAAGGGCCTCAAGATGTTCGAGAAGGTCGGGATCCCGATCCTCGGGGTGGTCGAGAACATGTCGTTCCACATCTGCCCCAAGTGCGGCCACGAAAGCCATATCTTCGGCGCTGGCGGCGCGAAGAAGATGTGCGGTGACTACGGCTCCGAGCTCCTCGGCCAGTTGCCGCTCGACGAGTCGATCCAGCAGCATGCGGATTCGGGCAAGCCGACGGTGGTTTCCGACCCGGACGGCAAGGTGGCGGAGATCTACCGGCGCATCGCGCGCCGCTGCGCGGTCAAGATCGCCGAATCGCAGCGCGACATGACCTCGAAGTTCCCCAACATTGTCGTCCAGAACACCTAGATGACGATCAAGTCGGACAAGTGGATCCGGCGCATGGCCGCCGAGCACCGGATGATCGAGCCGTTCGAGCCGGACCAGGTAAAGACTTTTGAGGGAAAAAAAATAGTCTCTTACGGGACGTCGAGCTATGGCTACGACATCCGCTGCTCGAGTGAATTCAAGATTTTCACCAACATCAACTCGACCATCGTCGATCCCAAGCATTTCGACGAGAAGAACTTCGTCGACTACCGGGGGGACGTATGCATCATCCCGCCCAACTCGTTCGCGCTGGCGCGCACCGTCGAGTACTTTCGCATCCCCCGCAATGTCCTGACCATCTGCCTTGGCAAGTCCACCTACGCGCGCTGCGGAATCATCGTCAACGTAACGCCGCTGGAGCCCGAGTGGGAGGGGCACGTGACGCTGGAGTTCTCCAACACCACGCCGCTGCCGGCGCGCGTGTACGCCAACGAGGGCGTGGCCCAGGTAATCTTCATCGAGTCGGACGAGGTCTGCGAAACCTCCTACCGGGACCGCGGCGGCAAATACCAGGGCCAGAAGGGCGTAACCCTCCCCCGAATCTAGTAGTTAGGCGCGTTTCTTAAGCTAGATCTAGTGGTTTTCCTCGCCGGCGCCGGCTCCGCGCGGCGCCCGAAAAAAATCTGAAAAATTCTCGGCAAAGCCCTTGACTCGCGGGGGGTCATCCCTATAATCGGCCGGAGTTTTCCTTCAATCTCATAGAGGAGAAGGAGGTCATCATGACAAGCCAGAGGATTGCTTTTCGGGTGTACGACGTTTCCGTTCGAGACGTTCCTGCTTAGTTCCATTCCAGGGAGATTTTGATGGGGGACCGCCCTAGTAGCAGCTTCGCCCGCAACAGACAGTCTGCGTTAGCCAGACAGCAGCCACAAGAACAGCTCTTCGACACGCATCCCGAGGTCAGCCTCGACTTCGAGATTGTTCGAGATCGCCTCGACCGCCGAGCTCGACTTGCTGCTCGCGCTGGGCGTCCCGGCTGCCGAGGTGTTCTTCTCGAATCCCGTCAAATCCCGCGACTCGATAGCCTGCGCTGCCGCCAAGGGCGTCGAGTGGTTCGTGGTCGACGGCACGGACGAGGTCCGCAAAGTGTTCGAGGTCAAGCCCGACGCCAAGCAGTACCTGCGGATCGCCGCCCCCAACATCGGCAGCGACTGGCCGTTGTCCGGGAAATTCGGCGCCGGCACCGCCGAGGCGCGCGAGATCGTGGCGCTAGCCGCCAAGCTGGGCGCCGACCTGGCCGGGGTGACGTTCCACGTCGGCTCCCAGTGCCGCAATCCCGAGAACTGGCGGGTCGCCCTGGAAAAGGCGCGGAATGCGTTCGACCAAATGACGAAGGCGGGCCTGAAGCCGCGGCTGCTCAATATCGGCGGCGGCTTCCCGGTTCGCCACGTGAAGCCCATTCCGTCCATCGAGGTGATCGGGGACGTGGTGACCGAGGGGCTGAAGGTTTTCCCGGAAGACATCCAGGTGATCGCCGAGCCGGGGCGCTTCCTCGTGTCCGATGCGGGCTATTTCGTCTGCCGCGTCTTGGGCACCGCGACGCGTGCCGGCAAGCGCTGGATGCATTGGGACGCCGGGATGTTCGGCGGAATCATCGAGACCACCGAGGGATTGAAGTACAAGATCCGCACCGACCGCTCGGGCCCGGACATTCCGTGGACCGTAGGCGGCCCGACCTGCGACTCGGTGGACATCGTGCTGCGCGACGAACCGCTGCCGTCAGACCTCCAGGAAGGCGATTTCATCTATATCCGGAACGCCGGCGCCTACACCACGGCCTACGCAAGCCAGTTCAATGGCTTTCCGCTGCCTGAAGTGCGCGTTTTCGAGTCCAAAAGCTAGGTTCTTTCATAGAGAACGAAATCGAACCGCATACCGTCTGATGAGGTATGCGGTTCGCGTTGCGTCTCGCGCCACTGCGAGCGATCGAGCTTGGGAAACCAGGTATCGCCCTCGTAGTTGTGGTGGATCTCAGTGAGCACCAGCCCCGCTGCCAGCGGCAGGGACTCGACGAACAGCCGATGCCCGCCGATCACGAACGCGACCGGCTCTCCGGCGCACAGAGCGAGCGCGGCGCCCAGCGAGGTGGCGATAGCGGCCCCGGGAGCGTGGTAGCCGGCGCTGCGGCTGACGACAATGTTCTCGCGGCCGGGCAGCGCGCTGCCGAGCGAATTCCAGGTCCGCCGGCCCATGATCACCGGGTGGCCGAGAGTGAGGCGCTTAAAGTGCTTCAGGTCCTCCGGGAGATGCCACGGCAGCTTGCCATTCGCACCGATGACACCGTTGGAGGCCACTGCCGCAATGAGATAGATGCGCGGCCCCCCAGCGTTTATGCTGCCATCCAACTGTGACATTGGTCCTCGCCATCTCCGGTTTTCCCGTGAAATTATAAGGACATACCTCCCCCTGTGTCCCTGCTACCCTATCCGCGATCATTCCTCGGGCTGCTGCTTGCCTGCTTCTCGCTGGTAGCGCTGCCTCTCGTCGGCGCACTCGCCTATTCGGCGTGGAATACGGAGCGCCTCGCCGACCAGGCCCGCAGCGCGGTTTTCAGCGCCTCGCAGGCGGCGCGTGCCAGCCGCTCGCTGGTAAACCGCATCGGCTTGATCGAACGCCTCGCCCAGCAGGTCGCAGTGCTGGACGACGCTGGAGTTTCAGCCGACTACGCGCAGGTGCACCGCAGCTTCAAGCAGGTGTCTGACGAGCTTTTCCTGCTGCCTCTCGAGGGCCCGCAGCTCGGCGCGCTCAATAAGGCCGTCCAGCAGGAGGCGGCGCTCTACGAGCTGCTGACAGCACCTCCACGGCGCAAGCACGACCCGAAAGAGATCAGCCGACTGACCGCCGAACTAGCCGACACCGGCTACGAGGTGCTGAACATCAGCTATCTCGTGGCTGACAGGGAGGTGGTGCGCCTGCGCGCCAATGCCGAGGCTGTGCAGCTGCGCCTCATTCTGCTGGTGATTTTCAGCACCGCAGTGGCCCTTGCCATTGCGCTTGGCCTGACCCGGTATATCGCCCGCCCGATCGCCGAGCTTGAAGCCTCCATCCGGCAACTAGGCGGTGCCGACTTCTCGCGCCCCATCACCGTGCGGGGCCCGGAAGACCTGCAGACGCTCGGCGAGCGCCTCGACTGGCTGCGGCGGCGGCTCGCCGAGGTCGAGGCCGAGAAGAACCGTTTCTTGCGCCATCTGTCCCACGAGCTCAAAACTCCGCTTACCGCCCTTAGGGAGGGGGCCGAGCTGCTCAACGACCAAGTTGGAGGGCCCCTCACCCCGCCGCAGCGCCAGGTGGTTTCCATCATGCGGGACAACAGCGTCAAGCTGCAGGGCATGATCGAGGATCTGCTCGATTACCAGCGTGCGCTGCACGCCGCCGCTTCGCTGCTGCCGCGGGCTGTCGCGCTGGAGGTGCTGGTGGCGGAGGCGGCGCGCAGTCACGAGCTTGCGGCCCAGGCCAAAGGCCAGCACCTCGTGCTTGAGCTCGAGAACGCGATGGTGGAAGCCGACCCGGAAAAGCTGCGCTCGATCGTCGACAACCTGCTTGGCAACGCCGTGAAATTCACCCCGGGCGGCGGCACGATTACGGTTCGCGCGTGCGCCGAGGGCCGCGAGGCGATCATCGAGGTCATCGATACCGGGCCGGGTGTCCCCGCCGAGGAGAGCGAATCCATCTTCGACTCGTTTTTCCGCGGCCGCGCGAAAGCCAGCGGCCGCATCGAAGGCACGGGCCTGGGTCTCGCCATCGCACGCGAGTTCGCCGAAGCCCACGGCGGCCGCATAAGCGTCGTCAGCGGGACCCGCGGCGGCCATTTCCGCGTCACGCTGCCCCGCAAGACTGCGCATGCGCTGGCGGTGGCTGCATGAGGGGACTGGCGGTAGCATTGGCGATCCCAGCGCTCGCCGGCTGCGCGCTGCTGCCCGGGCAGGAGAACCCGGCCACGGTGGACGCCATCGTGGCCGAAACGCTTGCAGCCGCGCGAGCGCCGGCTAGGGAGCAGAGAGCTGCGTTATCCCGCGCTCAGCAGAAATTCGTGCAGGACCAGTCTGCGCTTAACCAGTTCCGGCTCGCCACTTTGCTTGCCGCGCTGCCGGCCCCGATGCGCGACGATGCGCGCGCGGCCGAGCTCCTTGAGCCGCTGTCCGACGCCGGCGCGTCGGGAGTCGGGCGTTTTTCGGCGTTACTATCTGCGCAAATCGCCGAGCGCCAGAGACTGGTGCGTGAAATGGACCGTACCACGCGCGAGCGTGCGAAGACGGACGCGGAGCGCGACAAGCGCGAAGAGGCCTTGCGCGAGCAACTGGAGGCCCTGAGATCAATCGAGCGCGGCATCCTCGAGCGCGAGGAGCGGCTGCGCAGAAAGCCGAGGTAGAGATGGCCAAAGAGCAGGCAAGAATCCTCCTGGTCGACGACGACAAGGATCTGCTACAGCTGATAGCGATGCGGCTGACGGCGGCGGGCTACGCGGTGACGGCGGTGGAGTCGGGCGAGGCCGCGCTAGCGGCGCTGGCAGTGACCCGCCCCCAGGTGGTGGTGACCGACCTGCGGATGCAGGGCATAGATGGGATGGCGCTGTTCGATGCCATACACCGGGACTCGCCCTCGCTGCCGGTAGTGATACTGACGGCTCACGGCACGATCCCCGAGGCCGTAACCGCGACTCGCCGTGGCGTCTTCTCGTTTCTGACCAAGCCCTTCGAGCCCAAGGTGCTGCTGGACACGGTGGCCGAGGCGGCGCGTCTTTCCAGCCCCCCTTCCGGGGAGATGGAGGGGTGGCGATCCGAGCTCATTACGCGCTCCTCAAGCATGGAAGACCTCCTTGCCCAGGCGCTGCGCGTAGCGGCGTCCGACGCCTCGGTGTGCATCTTTGGTCAGTCGGGGACCGGCAAGGAGCTTCTGGCGCGAGCCATTCATCGGGCAGGCCCCAGAGCTCAGGCTCCCTTCGTAGCGGTCAACTGCGGGGCGATCCCGGAGGGGCTTCTGGAGTCGGAGCTCTTTGGCCACAAGAAGGGCTCCTTTACAGGGGCGGTATCGGACAGAAGGGGGCTTTTCCAGGCGGCCCAAGGCGGCACCCTCTTCCTGGATGAAGTGGGCGATATGCCCTTGGCTTTACAAGTCAAATTACTCAGAGCCCTGGAAGAACGGAAAGTACGCCCGGTCGGCTCGCACGAAACCTTTGATGTGGACGTGCGCGTCATATCGGCCACTCACAGGAAGCTCGAGGAGCGGATCGCCTCGGGGGAATTCAGAGAGGACCTCTACTACCGGCTGAACGTGGTGAAGCTCTATATCCCCGCGCTGGCGGAGCGGCGCGAGGATATCCCGCTCCTGGTGAATCACTTTCTCACGCGCCTGGCAGAGCGCTATCGAAGGGGGCACCTGGGGTTCAGTCCCGAGGCGATGCAACTCCTGGTCTCGGCTCCCTGGCCGGGCAATGTGAGGCAGCTCCTGAACGTCATCGAGCAGGCAGTCGCGCTTGCCGCCACTGAGGTGATCCCCGACTCGCTGGTGAGGCAGGCGCTCGATGCCGGAGACACGGCGCTTACCCCGCTGGATGAGGCAAGGAAAGCCTTCGAGCGCGACTATCTGGTGAGGATCCTGAAGATCACCGGGGGCAATGTCACCAAGGCGGCGCGCCTCGCCGGGCGTAACCGCACCGAGTTCTACCGCCTGCTCGAGCGCCACTCCCTCGAGCCCGGTATGTTCAAGGCTGCCTAAGGGCAGTAAGGCCGGAGCCGGCCGGACGACTAACGCCGCGTGAAGAATTTCCTGCTTCTTCTGTGGGGGCTAGTCGTGGCGGCGCCAGCGTTGGGAGCGCAATGCAGCGCCCAGTCGGGCGAGCGGACGGTCGCGCTCGTCGAGCTCTACACCTCGGAAGGCTGTGACAGCTGTCCCCCCGCCGATCGCTGGCTATCCGGCCTGGCGGCGCGTGGCTACGTGCCGGAACGCGTCGTGCCGCTTTCTCTGCATGTCGACTACTGGGACTACATCGGCTGGAAGGACCCGTACGCCAGGCGCGAATTTGCGAACCGGCAGCGCAAGCTCACGCAGCTCCAGAAGCTGGCGTTCGTCTATACGCCGCAAGTCATGCTGCAGGGACACGATTTCCGAAAGTGGGGCTCCACCGCCTTCGATGAGGCGGTTGCGCAGATCAACGCGCAAAAGCCAAGAGCGCGCCTCGAGCTGAAAATCAATTCGTTGAAGAAGCAGTCCGTCGAGCTGGAAGCGATCGCCGAGCTGCTCGATCCGGCCCAGAAGGACGAGGCCGTGCTCTATATAGCGGCCTACGAGAACAAGCTGGCGAGCGCTGTCACGGCCGGAGAGAATCGGGGCCGTACGCTGGCCCACGACTATGTGGCACTGGAGTGGCAGGGACCCTTCGAAATTGGCCCGGGCCTGCGCCGCAGCGAGCGGCGCGAGCTCCCCCTGCTGCCCAAAGCAGTGCCCGCGAACTCGGGCGTGGCGGCGTTCGTGCAAAACCGCCGCAACCTGGAGGTTCTGCAATCCCTGATGCTGCCCGCGTGCCCGGGCTGACGCCCGGGGGCCGGCAGAAATTCTGGTTTCGGCTTCTGCCCATCCTCGGGTATATTCGCGCCCTCAAGCCCGCCTGAGGCTGTCGCCCGGGGGGTCAGGGAGGGAGGGCCATGCAAGCGACGCAGATCCGTCAGAAGGACGGCGTCTTCTACTTTGCCAGCTACCGGGCAAAGGACCTGCTGACGAAGGTGCGTTTCATCAGCCGTTTCTACGGAGAAGGCGAGGAAATCGCGCCCGGGCGCATCGCCCAGGATGACGATATCGCCCAGTTCATCGCCAAGATCGAGCGCAATGACCAGGCGTTCCAGCGCTCCCTGTCGCGCTCCAAGGTGCGGCAGCTCAAGAATTTCTACGAGACCGCGGTCTCGCAACCGCCGATCCCGGGCACCGTGCTGCTGTTCACCTCCGAGCGCCTCACCTTCCGCGCCGGCGGGGAAGGGGGTGCCGGGATCCTCAACGAGCCCTCCGCCAAGTTCCTGATCATCGACGGACAGCACCGCCTGGCGGCGCTGCAGTTCTACCTGCACGAACGCCCCGAGGACGCCGCCACGATCAACGTGCCCTGCATCATCTTCGACGGCCGCAGCGAGGACTTCGCCACCGAGATGTTCGTCATCATCAACTCGACCCCGACCCGCATCAACAAGAGCCACCTCGTCGACCTGTACGAGCATGTGTCTTTTGCGGCGCCAGACCGCAAATTCGCGGCGCGTCTCGTCGAGAAGCTCTACGTCGAGGGGGACAGCCCGCTGCGCTACCGCATCAATCGCCTCGGCGGCCGCAGCCAGCGCGACAAGTGGGTCCTGCAGGCGGAGCTGTTCAACGAGCTGCACCGCTGGGTGCGCGGCCGCTGGCGCTCGATCCAGCTCGCGGGCGGCAGCTCTAAGGAAGTGCCGCGCTACTACGGCATCATCCGGGACTTCTTCAAGGCGGCGCGCGCGGTGTTCGGCGACGCGGTCTGGGGCAAGGACAATTACATGGTGACCAAGCCGGTCACCATCAAGGCGATGGTGCGGGTGTGCGCCGATCTCGCGCGCGACGACGCCGAGCCCGAGTCCGGGCGTGTCGCCCGCTGGGAGCAGCGGCTTGCGCCCTGGGGCGAGCTGGCGCGCCAGTTCCGCGACGAGGGCTTCTACGAGCGCTTCCCGGCCAAGGGCGAGGTGGAGCGTGTTGCCCGCATCCACAAGGACCTGGCCCGGGCTGCCGGAATAGAAGCCGGCAAAAAAGCCTAAGTCGCGCCTTCGGCGGCGAGACGCTCGATCTCGCCCGCGCTGTAGCCGAGTTCCCGCAGGATCGGCCGCGTATGCTCGCCGACGGCGGGCACCGCGTCCATCCTCGGCGCCATCGCGTCCAGATTGAACGGCGGCTTCAGAACGTCGATCTCGCCGGAAGGCGAGCCCACCCTGGCCCAACGCCCGCGCGCCCGAAGCTGGGGGTGGCGCCAGAATTCCTCCATGTCGTTCAGTCGCGCATTGGCGATATCAGCCGCTTCGAGCAGCGCGATGGCCTGCGCCGCGCTCATCCTGGAAAAGGCGGTTTCGATTTCCGCGTGCATCGCATCCCGGTTCTGCAGCCGAGCCGGGCCCGAGGCGAAGCGCGGGTCATTTTTCAGCGACGGTTTTTCCAGCACCCGGTCGCAGAAGCGCTCGAATTCCCTCTCGTTCTGGATGCTGAGAAACACTCGGCCGCCGTCCCCGGCGCTGAAAGGGCCGTAGGGAACGATCGTGGCGTGGTGGGCGCCCGAGCGCGGCGGTGCCGAGCCGCCATACGCGCTGAAGTAAGCGGGGAAACTCATCCACTCGCCGAGCGACTCGAACATGGTGATGTCGAGCGTCGCGCCCTCGCCGCTGCGCTCGCGCCTCAAGAGTGCCGCGAGAACTGAGGAAAACGCATACATGCCGGCGGCGATATCCGCGACCGGGATGCCCGCCTTGGAAGGCTGCTGCGGCGTGCCCGTCACCGACAGCAGTCCGGCTTCGCACTGGACGAGCAGATCGTAGGCCTTCTTGCGGGCGTAGGGGCCCTCGGGGCCGTAGCCGGAAATTCCGCACCAGATCAGCCTCGGGTTTTGCTGCCTCAATTCGGATGAACCGAGGCCGAGACGCTCTGCCGCGCCGGGGGCCAGGTTCTGCAGAAACACATCCGCTTTGCCGATCAGCTTCTGCAGCACCTGCTTCGCCTCCGGCCGCTTCACATCCAACGACAGGCTCTCCTTGGAGCGGTTCACCCAGACAAAATGCGAAGACAACCCCTTCACGGTGCTGTCATATCCGCGCGAAGCGTCGCCGCCGCCCGGACGCTCGATCTTGATCACGCGGGCGCCGAGCTCGCCAAGCTGCCGCGTCGCGAACGGGCCGGCGATCACCTGCTCGAGGGCTACCACGGTGATTCCGTCCAGCGGCCTCATGCGGGAATTCTAGCCGGGGACGGACGCGGGCTTTCTCAATGGATGGCGCTTCCGTTCTGATCGCAGGCGGCAGCACGGCTCCAGGCGCCATGCAGCGTGGCGCAGATCTCGCGTAGCACGGGCGCGGCGTCGGGATGCGCCGCCAGGCACTGCATGTGCCGGGAGACGCACAGCGCGAGCCGCGGACAACCCGTGCGGGCGTAATGCGTCATCAGATAGATCAGGGCGGCGGCCAGGGTTTCGGCGCGGGCTTCCTCTTCAGCGGTGTCCATGCATTAAACTCCGAGTGAGAATATGTAAACGATAACTATTCTCATATGTCTAGTCAATGGATTAAACGAAGCTCGATATTTAAAGGAAGTGTTTGCTTACTTATACTACTCGGGTAGCGACCGGCTTGCCTTTGAAATGGAGGCGCAGGTTCTCGATCTGCAGGTCGCCCATCGCTTTGCGCGTCTCGACGGTAGCGCTGCCGACGTGCGGAAACAGCACGGCGTTGTCGAGCTTGAAGAACTCGGGCGGAACGCGGGGCTCGTCGGCAAACACATCCAGCCCGGCGCCCGCGATCTTGTGTTCCTGCAGGTAGCGCAGCAGGACCGGTTCGTCGATCACAGAGCCGCGCGCGATGTTGCAGACGTAGCCCTTCGGCCCGAGGGCATCGAGCACCTTGGCACCGACAAGGTTCTTGGTCTCGGCGCCGCCAGGGGTCACGATCATCAGCACGTCGCTGTTCCTGGCGAGCGCAACCGGGTCCGGATCATAGGGATGGGGCACGTCCTTCTTGCGCCGGTTGTGGTAGCGGATTTTCATGCCCATGGCCGTCGCGCGCCTAGCGATCGCCTCGCCGATGCGCCCGAGTCCCAGGATGCCCAGCGTCTTGCCGCCGAGCGAGGTCGCGAGCGGGTAGGGACCTTTCGCCGCCCAGCTGCCGGCCCGCAGGTAGGCGTCCGACTGCGGCAGCTTGCGAAGCGCGCACAGCACGAGCGCGATCGCGGTGTCGGCTACGCACTCGTTCAGCACGTCGGGCGTATTGGTGACGATGATCTTGCGCGCCTTGGCGTCCTCGAGGTTGATGACATCCACGCCGACGCCGAAGTTGGAGATGAGCTCAAGCTTCGGCAGCGCGTCCATGAGATTGCCGTTAACCGGCATGTGCCCGAAGGTGGCGAGGGCGCGCACCTTTGAAGACAGGCCCTTGAGAAACGATTCCTTGTCCGCGGCTTCGAACAGGTCGTGGCAGGTGAATTCCTCGCGCAGCGTGGCCTGAGTGCCGGCGTGGCCCTTCCCCGTGATAATGATTTCAGGCTTCATTTATCTGAACCTCGCTAAAAGGGCTTCGGCGCCGCGCGCCAAGATCCCGATGTCGTTTCCCACCGCGACAAACAGCGCCCCGACCCCGAGCTGGCGCTTTGCGTGCTCTTCGCTGGGGGTGAGGATGCCGGGCGCCTTGCCTGCTTTGCGGATGCGCTTGATGGCCTCGTCGATCACCGGCATGACCTTGGGGTTGGTGATCTCGCCCATGTAGCCGAGCGAGGCGTGCAGGTCGGCCGGACCGATGAACACGCCATCCACGCCGTCGACCGCGGCGATCGCCTCGATGTTGTCGAGGCCCTGCTGGTTCTCCACTTGCACCAGCAAGCACAGCTCCTCGTGCGCGCGCTTGGCGTAGTCCTTGACGCGGCCGAAGCGCGAGGCGCGTGTCGACCCCGCGACGCCGCGCACGCCTTGCGGCGGGTAGCGCGTGTACGAGACGGCCGCCTTCGCTTCCTCGGGCGTCGAAACGTAGGGGATCAGGATCGATTGCGCGCCGATGTCCAGCACCCGTTTGATTGTGACCATATCGTTCCAGGGAACCCGCACTACCGCGTGCGTGGGATAAGGCGCTGCCGCCTGAAGCTGCGTGAGGAGGTTCTCGAGCTCGTTCGGCGAATGCTCGGTGTCGAGCAGGATCCAGTCGAAGCCCGCGCCAGCGATCACTTCCACGGAATAGTTCGATGAGAGCGTCGACCAGAGGCCGATCTGCGGCTTGCCCGCCTCGAGCGCGCGCTTGAAGCTATTCTGGGGGAGATCCATGCTGCTATTTTCGCATCACTGCGTGCTTTTTTTATTCTTTCACAGCCCCCGTCATTCCGGACACGTAGTACTCGACGAAAAACGAGTACAGGATCGCCACCGGCAGCGAGCCGAGCAACGCGCCCGCCATCAGCGATCCCCAGTGGTAGACATCGCCCTCCACCAGCTCGGTGATGACGCCGACCGGCACGGTTTTATTTTCCGAAGAAGAGATGAAGGTGAGTGCATAGATGAACTCGTTCCACGAAAGCGTGAAGGCGAAGATGCCGGCCGAGATGAGCCCCGGCACGGCGAGCGGCAGCATGATCTTTACCAGGATCTGCCAGCGGGTCGCGCCGTCGATCAGCGCGCATTCCTCCAGCTCGAAGGGAATGGTACGGAAATACCCCATCAGCAGCCAGGTGCAGAACGGGATCAGAAAGGTCGGATATGTAAGGATCAGCGCCCAGGTAGTGTCGAACAATCCGAGCTTGAAGACTATGAGTGCCAGCGGGATGAACAGGATCGACGGCGGCACGAGGTAGGCGAAGAAAATCGACAGGCCGACCTGGCGCGCGCCCTTGAAGCGCAGGCGCTCGATGGCATAGGCGGCGAGTACTGCCGCGAACAGGGAGATGAAGGTCGAGACCACCGAAATCAGGATCGTGTTCCACAGCCATTGCGGGTACTCGGTGTGAAACAGGAGCTTCTCGAAATGGGCCAGGGTCGGGTGCACGATCCAGAACGGGTTGGCGGCGCGCGACACCAGCTCCTCGTTCGACTTGAAGGAGGTCATTACCATCCAGTAGAACGGGAATAGCAGCACGAAGAGGAATACGCCAAGCGGGACATACACTGTTACCCATCGCCGGGGCAACGATTGCAGGTATTCCATTCCTGCCGTGTCGGGTTTATCGGCCATCGGTGTCCGGTTTTTCCATCATTTATCGGCTGCTCCTTGCTGCCATGCACGCCGTTGCAGGCCAAAGTAGGAAAAAAGAATCGCCGCCAGCAGGAACGGCACCATCAGCGTTGCCAGCGCCGCGCCTTCGCCGAGGGCCCCGCCCGGAATTCCGCGCTGGAAGGAGAGCGTCGCCATGAGGTGGGTCGCGTTGAGCGGGCCGCCGCGCGTCAGGACGTAGATGAGCTGGAAGTCCGTGAAGGTGAACAGCACGCTGAAGGTCATTACCACGGCGATGATCGGCGTAAGCATCGGCAGCGTCACGTTCCAGAACTGCTGCCAGGGCGTCGCACCGTCGATCGAGGCCGCTTCGTAGAGCGACGGCGGAATGGTCTGCAGCCCGGCAAGCAGCGATATCGCCACGAACGGCACGCCGCGCCAGATGTTCGCGGCGATCACGGACAGGCGCGCGAGCCACGGCTCGCCGAGGAAATCGATGTACCGGTCGATGAGCCCCATCTTCGTCAGCGTCCAGCTGACGACCGAGAACTGCGAATCGTAGATCCACCAGAAAGCGATGGCTGAAAGGGCGGTCGGCACGATGAACGGCAGCAGCACGATCGCGCGGATGAACGACTTGAAGGGCAGGTGGCGGTTCAGAAGCAGCGCGAGGTAAAGCCCGAGGATGAACTTGAGCACGCTCGCTACCACCGTGTAGAAAAGTGTATTGAAGAGCGAAAGCCGCGCCACGCTGTCGCCGATCAGGAACTCGAAGTTATCGAGCCCGATCCAGTCGCCGTCGCGCCCGATCTTGGCGTCGGTGAAGCCGAGCCAGGTACCCAGGCCGAGCGGATAGGTCAGGAATATAAGCAGCAGCGCGGCCGCGGGAAGCATGAAACTCAGGCCGAGGATGTTGCGGTTGTCGAAAAAGCGGGAAAGGATCATTCGTGCCGCGCGATTCAGGCGATGCGCGCGCCGCTCGCCGGATCGAAGAGGTAGGTCAGCTGCGGCTTCAGGCGCACAGCTTCCCCGGGATGGAAGGCGTGCCGCTCGCGCACCACGGCGGTCACGTCCTTGCCGGCCAGTTTGCAGAAAATCTGGGTGTCGGCGCCGGTCGGCTCGACGATCACCACTTCGGCCGGAACGCCGTCGTCCGAGACTGCAAGATGCTCGGGGCGAACACCGATCAGCACATCGCGGCCTTGTTCGATCTCGTTTCTTGATTGATTAGGTAGATCGATATTGCTTCCGATGCCGATTCCGCCGCCGTTCACTTTTCCAGGGAGAAAGTTCATGGCCGGCGAGCCGATGAAGCCGGCGACGAACAGGTTGGCCGGGTTGTCGTAGAGCTCGAGGGGCGAGCCGATCTGCTCGACGCGCCCGCCGTTCATCACTACGATGCGATCGGCCATGGTCATCGCCTCGATCTGGTCGTGCGTGACGTAGACCGATGTCGTCTTCAGGCGCTGGTGCAGCGCCTTGATCTCGGTGCGCATCGAAACGCGCAGTTTCGCGTCGAGATTGGAAAGCGGCTCGTCGAACAGGAATACCTGGGGCTTGCGGACGATAGCGCGTCCCATGGCCACGCGCTGGCGCTGGCCGCCAGAGAGCTGGCGCGGGTAGCGGTGGAAGTACTCGGTCAGGCCGAGGATCTGCGCCGCCTCGTCGACCCGCGCGCGCAGCTCCTCGGTCGCGACGCCGGCGAGCTTCAGGCTGAACGCCATGTTGTCGTAGACGGTCATGTGCGGATAAAGCGCGTAGTTCTGGAACACCATCGCGATGTCGCGTTCCTTGGGGGCCACGTTGTTCACGACACGGCTGCCGATGCGCACTTCGCCGCCCGAGATCTCCTCCAGCCCGGCGATCATCCGCAGCAGGGTGCTCTTGCCGCAGCCCGAGGGGCCGACCAGGACGCAGAACTCGCCGTCCGCGATCGAGACGTCGACGCCGTGCACGACCTCGGTGGAACCGAACGACTTGCGCACAGCGCTGAGAGTGACGACCGCCATGCGATCAGTGGATCTCGGGCTCGGGGACCTCGGCGGTGCCCTCGAGGAAATCGAAGTCGCAGCCTTCGTTGGCCTGGCGGATATGCTGCGAGAACAGCGCGCCGTAGCCGCGCCCGTATCTGGGCGGCGGCGCTTTCCATTCGCGTTTTCTGCGCTTCAGTTCGGCTTCATCCACCTTGAGCGTAAGCCGACGGCCCGCCACGTCGAGCTCGATCAGATCGCCGCCTTGCACCAGCGCGAGCGGGCCACCGACGTAGCTTTCGGGGGCAACGTGCAGCACGCAGGCGCCGTAGGAAGTCCCGCTCATGCGCGCGTCGGAGATGCGCACCATGTCGCGCACGCCCTGCTGCAGGAGTTTTTTGGGAATCGGCAGCTGACCCCACTCCGGCATGCCCGGGCCGCCCTGTGGGCCGGCGCTTTTCAGGACCAGCACCGAATCGGCATCGACCTCCAGCTTGGGATCGTCGATCCGCGCCGCCATGTCGTTGTAGTCTGCAAACACCACCGCGCGCCCGGTGTGCTTGAGCAGGCGCGGATCCGCTGCGGCCGGCTTGATCACCGCGCCGTCGGGCGCGAGGTTGCCGCGCAGCACCGCGAGGCTGCCGGACTTCACCAGGGCTTTATCGAGCGGCAGGATGACGTCCTGGTTGAAGACCTTGGCGCCGGCAATGTTCTCGCCGAGCGTTTTGCCGTTGACCGTTTTCGCCTTCAGATTTAACAGGTTTCTCAATTCAGAGAGCAGGGCGCGAAGGCCCCCGGCGTAGAAGAAATCCTCCATCAGGTACTTGCCGGAAGGGCGGACGTTGGCGAGCAGCGGGGTCTTGCGGGCGATTGCGTCGAATTGCTCCAAGTCGAGCTTGGCGCCGGCGCGGCGCGCCATGGCGATCAGGTGCACGACGGCATTGGTCGAGCCGCCGAGGGCGAGCACCGTGGTCACCGCGTTGTGAAAAGCGTCGCGATCGAGAATGTCAGTCGGCTTCAGGTCCTCCCATACCATTTCGACGATGCGCTTGCCGGTCTGCGTGGCCATCGCCGCGTGGCGGGAATCGGCGGCCGGAATGGAAGCGGCGCCGGGCAGCGTCATGCCGAGCGCCTCGGCCGCGCTGGTCATGGTCGAGGCGGTGCCCATGGTCATGCAATGCCCGGGCGAGCGCGCGATGCCCTGCTCGATCTCCTGCCAATCCTTCTCGGCGATGTTGCCGGCGCGCAGCTCGGCCCAGTATTTCCAGCTGTCCGACCCCGAGCCGAGAACATCGCCGCGCCAGTTCCCGCGCAGCATCGGCCCCGCAGGCATGTAGATCGCCGGCAGGTTCATGCTGGTTGCGCCCATGATCAGCGCCGGTGTGGTCTTGTCGCAGCCGCCCATGAGGACGCAGCCGTCGGCCGGGTAGGAGCGCAGCGCTTCCTCGGCTTCCATCGCGAGGAGATTGCGGTACAGCATGGTGGTAGGTTTCTGGAAGGGCTCGGCAAGCGTCATTACCGGCAGCTCGACCGGGAAGCCGCCGGCCTGCCAGACGCCGCGTTTGACTTCCTCGACGCGCTGCTTGAAATGGCTATGGCAGGGATTGATGTCGCTCCAGGTGTTCAGTATGGCGATCACCGGCTTGCCGGCATAGTCGGCGCGCTCATACCCCATCTGCGCGGTGCGCGAGCGATGGCCGAACGAGCGCAGGTCGTTCACGCCGTACCAGCGGTGACTGCGCAGCTGTTCGGGTTTTTTCTTAGTCAAACTTCGCCCCGGATTCCTTCACCACTTTCGCCCATTTAGCCTGTTCGGTGCTCATCCAGGCGCCGAGGCTTTCGGGCGTGCCGGTGCGCACTTCGGTTCCTTGCTTGGCGAACCTTTCGACCATTTCCGTGCTGTTCAGCACTCTTGAAAGCTCCGAGTTCAATTTCGCAGTCACATCCCGCGGAATCCCCTTCGGGCCGGCCACGCACTGGTAGGAGCCGGTCTCGAAGCCGGGTAGGCCTTGCTCCGCCACGGTCGGCGTGTCCGGCGCCGAGGGTACGCGCTTGGCGCTCGAGATGGCGAGCGCCTTCAGCCTGCCGCCGCTGACAGAGGGCCAGGTAGCGAGCATGCCGTTGAACAGCACCTGCGCCTGGCCGGCGACCACCGCGGTGACCGCGTCCGCGCCGCCTTTATACGGGATGTAGGTCCATTTCACTCCCGTGCGTTGGGCAAACTCGATCCCTGCCAGCTGCGGCGCGCCGCCGATGCCCGATATGGCGAAATTGAGCTTGTCGGGATTTGCCTTGGCCATCGCGATGAGCTCCTTCACGTCCTTCACCTGCACTGCGGGATGCACCGCCAGCACGTGCGGCGAGTACGACACCATCACGACCGGCGTGAAATCCTGCGCCGGGTTGAAGGGCAGCTGGGGGTAGACGCTGGCGCTGATGACCAATCCGCCCAGGTCCGTGAGCAGTAACGTATAGCCGTCGGGCGCGCTCTTGGCGACGAAATCCGCGCCAACGTTGCCGTTGGCGCCGGTCTTGTTCTCGATGACGACCGGCTGCGCCCAGGCCTCGCTGAGCTTCGGGCCGAGCTGCCGCGCCAGGATGTCGGAGGTGCCGCCCGCGGCGTAGGGCACGATGAGACGGATCGGCTTGCTTGGATATGACTGTGCTTGCGCTGCCAGGGCAAGAAACGAGAGAGTCAGTGCAAAAAGCGGTTTCATGGCTATCCCCCCGCGGCGCCCTGTGTGTTGACGTAGAGTGAGAACATCGATGTGCTGCCGCACATGAAGAGGCGATTGCGGTACAGGCCGCCGAAGCACAGGTTGGCGCTGCGCTCGGGCAGGTCGATGCGGCCGATGAGCTTGGCCTCGCTGTTGAACACGTTGACGCCGTCGAGCGCCTCGCTGCCCATGCCCCAGCCCATCCACAGGTTGCCGTCGACGTCGACGCGAAAGCCGTCCGGCGTCCCGCCCGGCTCGGCGGTGAGGAAGACGCGGCGGTTCGAGAGGCGCGTGCCGCCGTCCACTACGTCATAGACGCGGACCGCGCGCGGAGTCACCCCCGCCTCGATGATGTAGAGCTTCGATTCGTTGGGCGAGAATGCGAGTCCGTTCGGCCGGTTCACGTCGCCCGCGACTACCGCGAGCTTGCCGGATTTCGGATCCCAGCGGTATACGTTGGTCGGCAGCTCGACCTTGTCCACGTGCCCCTCGTAATAGCCGAGGATGCCAAACGGCGGATCGGTGAACCAGATCGAGCCGTCCGACTTGCACACTATGTCGTTAGGCGAATTGAGCGGCTTGCCGTCGTGGCGGTCCGCAATCACTGTGATCGAGCCGTCGTATTCCGTGCGCGTGACGCGGCGCGTATCGTGCTCGCAGGTGAGCAGGCGCCCTTGACGGTCCCGGGTATTGCCGTTGGCGTTGTTCGAGGGCTTGCGGAACACGCTGACCGCGCTAGTTTCCTCGTCCCATCGCATGATGCGGTTATTCGGAATGTCGCTCCAGAGCAGGTAGCGACCGTCGCCGAACCACACCGGTCCCTCGCACCAGCGCATGCCGGAAGCGATCTTCTCAACCTTGGCGAGCGCGAGGCGGTACCTGGCGAAGCTCGGGTCGATGACTTTGATAGAAGGGTCGGGATAGCGCTGGCTCGGCTGCCATTGAGCGAACGCTTTCGGCATCGCTGCGCCCGCGGCGACGGCCGCGGCCGCGGCGAGAAATTCCCTGCGGTTTGTTCCCATGGTCTCCTCCCAGAGATGTGCTTGCGGCGTTCGCAGTCTAGTACACTCCGGGCCTGCGGGGAAAAAAGGCCGAGGAAAGAATGCACCGATTAGTTTTCTGTGTCGCCGCGCTTTTTTCAGCGCTCATGAGCGGATCGGCGTGCGCGCAAACCTTTCCGTCGAAGCCGATTCGAGTCGTGATCCCGTTCGTCGCCGGCGGCTCGTCGGACATCGTCGGGCGCGCCATGGCTTCGAGGTTCCAGGAATTCCTCGGCCAGCCGGGAGTGGTGGAGAACAAGCCGGGCGCGAACGGCTCCATTGCCGCCGAGTTCGTCGCCAAGGCGGAGCCGGACGGCTACACGATATTGGTAGGCTCGATCGGCGTGTTCTCGATCAACGCGGCGTTGTTCAAGGACCTGCGCTACAACCCGGTGCGCGACTTCGCGCCCATCACGCTCGCCGTGACGACGCCCAACGTGCTGATCACCAAGCCGGATCTGCCGGCGAGCTCGATGAAGGAGTTGGTGGACTACGGGAGAAGGAATCCCGGCAAGCTCTCCTATTGCTCGAGCGGCACCGGATCCTCGGACCATCTCACCGGGGAGCTCTGGAAGCAGGGGTCGGGCCTGTTCGCCGTGCATGTCCCCTACCGCGGCGGCGCTGCTTGCCAGACCGACATCATGGGCAGCCAGGTGGACATCTCGTTCCAGAATCTCGGCGCCGTGACCAACTACATCCGCGGCAACAGGATGAAGGCGCTCGCGGTGACGGCCAAGACCCGCCATCCCCAGCTCCCCAATGTGCCGACAGTGGCGGAGGCGGGATTCCCGGACCTTGTGGTGACCTCGTGGCAGGCGGTCGCGGCGCCGGCCAGGACTCCGCGCGCGATCGTTGCGAAGCTGAACGAAGCAGTAGTCAGGGCGCTGCGCTCGCCGGACATACGCGAGCGCATGAACCAGATCGGGTTCGACGTGGTCGCCGGCACGCCCGAGGAGTTCGGCAAGTTCATGCGGGACGAAGTCGAGCGCTGGACGAAAGTGGTGCAGCGCGGCGGAATTAATCCGGACTAGATGCCGTCTTGACTTCAACCCGAGTGATGGAATACTTGATTTTCCGGAGAGAGCCTCTCGCTCGCGCCATCGAGACGATCGTCGCCGCAGGCGGCAGCGAGCCGGGCGAGGCGAAGCAGGTCGCCGAGAACCTGGTGACGGCGAACCTGATGGGGCACGACTCCCACGGCGTCGGCATGATCCCGCGCTATGTCGACGCGCTGCTCGAGGGCGGCCTGTCGGTGAACCAGCATCCGAAGGTGCAGCTCGACGCCGGCGCACTGCTCGCTCTCGACGGCTGCCAGGGCTACGGCCAGGTCATCGGCTTCGAGGCGACCGAGCTGGCGATCGAGCGCGCGCGGCGCCACGGCAGCTGCATCATGACGCTCGGCCGCTCGCATCACCTCGGGCGCATCGGCCAGTGGGGCGAGCAGGCGGTTGCGCAGGGATTCATCTCGCTGCATTTCGTCAACGTGATTTCGCGCTCGATCGTCGCGCCCTACGGCGGCGCCGACGCGCGCTTCGGCACCAACCCGGTGTGCATCGCGATCCCGCTTCCCGGCGAGCCGCCATTCGTGCTCGACATGGCCACCAGCGCGGTGGCGCAGGGCAAGATGCGGGTCGCCTATAACAAGCGCGAGAAGGTTTCGCCCGACTGGCTGATCGACAACAAGGGCAATCCCACGAGCGATGCCAAGTTCGGCGTGATCGAACCTTTCGGCGCCCTTCGCACCTTCGGCCTGCACAAGGGTTACGGTCTCGCGCTCGCCTGCGAGCTGCTCGGCGGGGCGCTGACCGGCGGCGGTACCTGGCACTCGGAGGATCGCTCCAAGCGGCGGGTGTGGAACGGCATGCTGTCGATTCTGATCGATCCCGCGCGCCTGGGCAGCAACGGCGTTTTCGCAAAAGAAACCCGTGAGTTCCTCGCGTCGCTGCGCAAGTCCCCGGTGGCGCCCGGATTCGACAAGGTGCGCATTGCCGGCGACCCCGAGCGCGACACGAAGGCGAAGCGCGAGAAGGAAGGCATCCCCGTCGACCCCACCACCTGGGACGAGATCCACACCGCGGGCGCCAAGCTCGGCATATCGAAAACCGACATCGACCGGCTGGCGCGCGGCGGCTAGAATCCTCCGCGAGGAGGAGTTAAATGGCGAGGAAGAAACGGCGCGCGGAGCCGAGGGTCGTCCGCCCGGACGACATCGATCCAAAGCACCGCTGGGACCGGCCGCTGCAGGCGCCGGGACGCACGCAGGTCGACTTCGAGGAGCGCATCGATTTCAGGCGGCTGCACGACTACCGCCTCGCGCGCACGCGCGCCGCGCTTGCACAGTCAGGCCTGGGCGCGCTGCTCTCCTTCGATCAGCACAATATCCGCTACACCACCAGCACTGTGATCGGGGAGTGGGCGCGCGACAAGCTCACCCGCTATTCGCTGCTCACCGGCAATGGCGATCCCTACATCTGGGATTTCGGCAGCGCTGCGCGCCATCACAAGCTCTACGCCCCGTGGCTCGAGACCGATCATTGCCGCGCGGGCCTGCTGGGCATGCGCGGCGCGGTGGGCGCCGACCTCACGCTGTTCCGCGATGCCGCGAAGGAAATTAAGTCGATCCTCAAGGCCGAGGGCGTGGCGAAAATGCCGGTCGGCGTCGACGTGGTGGAGCCGCCGATGCTTTTCGCCCTGCAAAAGGAAGGCATCGAGGTGCGGGACGGGCAGCAGGCGATGCTGCAGGCGCGCGAGGTCAAGAACATCGACGAGCTCACTCTGCTCAACATGGCCGCCGCGATGGTCGATGGCGTCTACACCGACATTGCCGAGGCGCTCAAGCCCGGCATCCAGGAATCGCAGATCGTGGCGCTCGCCACCAAGCGCCTGTACGAGATGGGCTCGGACTGCGTCGAGGCGATCAACTCGATTTCCGGCGAGCGCTGCTCGCCGCACCCCCACAACTTCACCGACCGGCTGATCCGTCCCGGCGATCAGGCCTTCTTCGACGTCATTCAGTCCTTCATGGGCTACCGCACTTGCTACTACCGGACCTTCAACGTCGGCCGCGCCACCGGGCCGCAGAGGACGGCGTACCGCAAAGCGCGCGAATGGATGGACAAGGTCATCGAGCTGCTCAGGCCCGGCATGTCGACCGATAAGATCGCAGCCGCGCTGCCTAAAGCACAGGCCGCCGGTTTCGCCAGCGAAATGGACGCCTTCGGTCTCAATTTTTGCCACGGCCTGGGCCTTGGCCTGCATGAGCGTCCCCTCATCTCGCGGCTCAACTCGTTCCGCGAGCCCATCGAGCTGAAAGCCGGCATGGTCTTCGCGGTCGAGACCTACTGCCCGGCGAGCGACGGGGTTTCCGCCGCGCGCATCGAGGAGGAGGTGATCCTCACCCCGGCCGGCGCAAAGATCATTTCACTCTATCCCGCCGAGGAATTGCCGATTGCCAACCCCTACTGATCAAAAGCTCGGCTGGATCGGCACCGGCCGCATGGGCTACGAGATGGCGGCGCGCCTCGCCAAAGGCGGCTGCGACATTACGGTGTGGAACCGAACCAGGGCGAAGGCAGAACCGTTGAAGGAATACGGTGCGAAGGTCGTGAACCAGCTTGAGGAACTTTCCACGCGCGACATCCTCTTCTGCATGGTTTCGACCTACGACGACGTCAAGCAAGTCATCGGCAAGGCGTTGGCCGATGCGAAGAGCAGACCGAAAATGGTCGTGGAATGCTCTTCGATCTCGCTCGAGGGATCCGCGGAGCTAAGAGAATTTCTGAATAAACAAAACATCGAATACCTGGCGGCGCCGGTGAGCGGCAATGCGAAAGTCATAAAAGCGGGAAAGCTCACTTTTGTCGTCTCGGGGCCCAAAGCCGCCTACGAGAAAGCGCGGCCGTTCCTCGACATGATCGGGCGGGGCTCGAGCTACGTGGGCGAGGGCGAACTCGCGCGCATCGTGAAGATCTGCCACAACGTGTTTCTCGGCGTGGTCACGCAATCGCTCGCCGAGATTACGATCCTCGCGCAGAAGGCCGGCGTACCGCGCCATGCCTTCCTCGATTTCCTCAACAAGAGCGTGATGGGCTCGACTTTCACGCGCTACAAGACGCCGGCGTTCGTGAACCTGGACTTCAAGGTGACGTTCACGCCGCATCTGCTGCGCAAAGACATGGATCTCGGCCTCGACGCCGGCCGTGAATTCGACGTGCCATTGCCGCTTGCGGCGCTTACGCGCGAGCTGATCCAGCAAATGATTGGCCACGGCATGACCGAGCAGGATTTCGCCACTCTGCTGGTGATGCAGGCCAAGGCCTCCGGCATCGATCTCAAACCGGAGAACGTGGAGATCGGCGATGGGCTCGCGTCGTGATTTCCTCAGCGATGGGCTCGCGCTAGCGGGTTTTTCCGCGCTCGGCGGCTGCGCGAGCGCCATGCGGGCAGACGGACCCGCCGATACGCTGATCGTCAATGGCCGCGTCGCGACGCTCAACCCGCGCCGGCCGAGCGCCGAGGCGATCGCGATCAAAGGCGACAGAATCATTGCGGTCGGTGCCGAATCCGAGCTGGCGTATCTGAAGAATGAAAAAACCCGGGTGATCGACGCCGGCAGGCGCACGATCATTCCGGGGATCAACGACGCGCACACGCACTTCATCCGCGGCGGGCTCACCTATACCAACGAAGTGCGCTGGGACGGCGTGCCGTCCCTGGCCGAAGGCCTGCGCCGCGTTCGCGAGCAGGCGCGTCGGACACCGCCACCGCACTGGGTACAGGTGATCGGCGGCTGGACCTGGGCGCAGTTCGCCGAGAAGCGCTACCCGACGTTGGAGGAGATCAACGCCGCCGCAGGCGACACGCCGTGCATGATCATGCATCTGTACGACCGCGCCTGGCTGAATCGTTCTGCAATCAGGGTCCTGGGCTGGGACAAGGAAATTCCCAAGCTATTCGGCGGCGTGGTCGAGCGCGATGCCGGCGGCAATGCGACCGGCGTGGTGACCTCGACCACCAGCCTCGCGAGCCTGGTGGCGGTGTGGCTGCGTGTGCCTCGGCTTTCGCCCGAGGAACAGGTCACGTCAACCCGCCATTTCATGCGCGAGCACAACCGTCTCGGCGTCACCAGCGTGATCGACGCCGGCGGCGGCGGGCAGAATTTTCCAGACAACTACGCGGCAATCGCGAAGCTCGCGGCGGACAACCAGCTCACCTTGCGCATCGGGTACGAGCTGTTCGCACAGGCCCCCGGCAAGGAGCTCGACAACTACCTGACCTGGTCGAAGCTGGTGAAGATCGGCCAGGGCGACGAGTACTACCGGATGATCGGCGCTGGCGAATACCTCGTTTACGCGGCTGGCGATCCTGCGAACTTCGCCAAGGACTGGGTGGTGGCGCCGCCGGGCGTGATGGAAAGCCAGTTTACGGCGGTGACCAAGCATCTCGCCGGTCTCGGCTGGCCGTTTCGCCAGCACACCACCTTCGACGCCACGGCGAGCCGCGTGATGAACGTGCTCGAAGCCGTGAACCGCGACGTCCCGCTGAAAGGCCTGCGCTGGGGACTGGAGCATTGCGAAACACTGTCGCCGAAAACGCTCGAGCGGGTCGTCGCGCTGGGCGGCAGCATCAACATCCAGAACCGCCTGTCCTTGGATGGAGAGGCGTTTGTGCATAAGTACGGCACGCAGGTAGCAGCCGATGCGCCGCCGATCCGGCGCATCCGCGAAATGGGGATCCCGCTCGCCTGTGGCACCGACGCGAATCGGGCGACAAGCTACAACCCATGGATCGGAATTCACTGGCTGCTGACCGGAAGAACGCTCGGCGGCGCCAAACTGCAAGGCGATCAGAATCTGTTGGACCGGATCGAGGCGCTACGGCTGTATACGGCCGGCGGAGCGTGGATCTCTTCCGAGGAAGCGAAAAAAGGCACGCTCGAGCCTGGCAAGCTTGCCGATCTGGTGCTCCTGTCGCAGGATTATTTTTCGGTTCCGACCGAAGAGGTGAAGAACCTGGAATCCGTCCTCACGATGGTGGGCGGAAACGTCGTGTATGCGGGCGGGCCGTTTACAGCGCTTGATGCGCCCGCGCCGCCGTCGCTCCCCGATTGGCTGCCGGTCAGGCGCTATGGCGGCTATCACAGGAGCGCTGCAGGCGCAGCACCGACGCCCGCTGCGCACAGGCACCCGGTGATCGTGGGCGAAGGCGGCACATGGTCAACCGAGTGTCCCTGCGGCACGTTCTGAAGACAGATAAATAAATAGGAGGAGTGATGAAAAAGCTGTTTGTCTTGCTGTTCGCTGCAGTCTCCGTCCAGGCGTTCGCGCAGGGCTATCCCAACAAGGCCGTACGCGTGATCATCTCGTTCACGCCGGGCAGCTCGACCGACATCGTCGGGCGGATCGTGATGAACAAGGTCTCGGAGCTGTGGGGCCAGCCCGTGGTCCCCGAAAACCGCTCTGGCGCCGGTGGCTCGATCGGCTCCGCGGTCGTAGCGCAGTCCGCGCCCGACGGCTACACCCTGCTCATCAACTCGAACGCGCATTCCGCGAACCCCGCCATCTACGCCAAGCTGCCCTACGACACGACCAAGGACTTCACCGACGTCGTGCCGCTGGCGGGCCAGCCGAACGTCCTAGTGGTCAATGCCGCCTCGCCGTACAAGACCCTGATGGACCTGGTCGCCGCGGCCAAGGCGAAGCCCGGCGCCATCAACTGGGGACACGCGGGAATCGGCAGCGGCACCCACCTCAACACGGAAAAATTCGTCGCCGCCGCGAACATCGACGTGACGCAGGTGCCGTTCAAGGGCACGCCCGAGGTGGTGCAGGCGATGTTCAGCGGCTCGGTCGACTGCTACTGGGTGCCGATCTCGGCCGGGCTGCCGCACATCAAGAGCGGTAGGCTGCGTGCGCTCGCGGTCAGCACCGCCACGCGCAACCCGACACTACCGGATGTACCGACGACCGGCGAAGCCGGGGTCAAGGGCGCGGATGCGCCGCTGTGGTTCGGCGTGTGGGGCCCGGCAGGCATGTCTTCCGACCTGGTCAGAAAAATCAACGCTGATGTACGCAAGGCGCTCGCGGATGCGACGGTAAGGGAGAGACTCGCGAACACCGGCAACCAGCCGATGGACATGTCGCCGCAGGAGTTTGCGCGCTTCGTGCGCAGCGAGATCGACGACTATCAGCGCGTCATGTCCACGCAGTGCGCGCCGGTGAGCGGGTAGCTGCAGCGCTCGACGATCTTGCTCTCGCCCTGCTTGGTGAGGTGCTCCATCATTACCATTACCTTCTTCGCCCCTACCGCGAGATCCATCGCACCGCCCACCGCTGGAATCGCGTCGGCGCCGCCGGTGTGCCAGTTGGCGAGATCGCCCGTCACCGAGACTTGAAACGCGCCCAGCACCGCGAAGTCGAGATGCCGGCCGCGAATCATGCCGAACGCGTCGGCGTGATGGAAGTAGGCGCCGCCGGTTAGCAGCGTGACCGGCTCCTTGCCGGCGTTGATGAGGTCCTCGTCCTCTTCGCCGGCCGGGGGCTTGGGCCCCATGCCGAGGATGCCGTTCTCGCTGTGCAGGATGATCTCGCGGCCCTTCGGCAGATAGTCGGCCACCAGAGTAGGCAGGCCGATGCCCAGGTTGACGTACGCGCCTTCCGGGATATCGCGCGCAACGCGCGCGGCCATCTGCTTGCGGTCGAGTTTTTTCACTAGGCGGCCTTCCTGACCGGGACGGCAACGAGCACGATGCGCTTCACGAAAATCCCCGGCGTCACGATCGCCTCGGGGTCGAGCGCGCCGAGCTCCACGGTCTCGCGCACCTGCACCACCGTGCACTTCGCGGCGGCCGCCATGATGGGGCCGAAGTTGCGCGCGGACTTGCGGTAAACGAGATTGCCCCAGCGATCGGCGCGCTCGGCCTTGATGAGCGCGTAGTCCGCCTGGATCGGGTACTCCAGCACGTAATCCCGATTCCCGATGCGCCGCGTCTCCTTGCCTTCCGCGAGCCGCGTGCCGAACGCGGTAGGGGTATAGAAACCGCCGATGCCGGCCCCTGCGGCGCGGATGCGCTCAGCCAGCGTGCCTTGCGGAACCAGCTCGAGCTCGAGCTCGCCCGAGCGGTAAAGGGCATCGAAGTGCCACGAGTCCATTTGCCTGGGGAAAGAGCACAGGATCTTGCGCACGCGCTTGGCCTTGAGCAGCGCGGCGAGGCCGGTGTCGCCGTTGCCGGCGTTGTTGTTCACGATGGTCAGGTTGCGCGCGCCCTGCGCGATCAGCGCATCGATGAGCGCGGCGGGCATCCCGGCATTGCCGAAGCCACCGATCATCACGGTCGCGCCGTCGGCAACGTCGGAGAGGGCGGCCTCCGGGCTGGCCGCCAATTTGTCGATCATGGCCCGCGATTCTCGCATTCCGGTCTCGGGCAACCGTGAAGTGTTCCTGTCTTCAGAATGCACTTTCACTTGAAAACGCAACTTATTGAAAATAAATAGGAATATGTTGTATATATTCGACGATAAGAAACGCGCCTAAGTGCTTGTCAAGCTTGGGAAAAACAGCTTGACCCAAGCCCCCTTTTCCCCTTACAGTGGGAAAAGGTAGAAAAAAGTGGTGAAAAGGGATGGGTGGAACGTTTCACGGAGCCGCGGTCATCACGCTCGACGCGAAGGGGCGTATCGCCATTCCTACGCGTCATCGTGACGCATTGCTCGATGGGGGGCGCTCGCTGGTGCTGACCGCCCACCCGGACGGCTGCGTCCTGATCTATCCGGCGCCCGCATGGGAGCCAGTACGCGCGCAGGTCGAGGCTTTCCCGAGCTTTCACCCGCAGGCGAGTTGGTGGAAGCGATTACTCCTCGGATTCGAAGAGCACGTGGCGTCCGACAGCGCCGGACGCATCCTGCTGCCGCCCGCGTTGCGCCTGCATGCGAAGCTCGAGCGCGAAGCGATGATGGTCGGCCAGGGGCGCTACTTCGAGCTCTGGGACTCCGGCATCTGGAGCGCGAAGCTCGGCCAGGCCCTCTCCGGGACCGGCGCACCGCCGCCGGGCGTGGAGGGTTTCTCGCTGTGAGGCGCCATGCACCAGCCCGTCCTACTCGACGAGATCCTTGCAGCCCTTGCGGTACGCCCCGACGGCGTCTACCTCGACGGGACCTTCGGCCGCGGCGGCCACAGCAGGGCAATCCTCGCGCGCCTTGGACCCTCCGGACGGCTGGTTGCCCTGGACCGGGACCCCGACGCGGAGCGGGTCGCACGGCAGCTTGCGGATCAAAGGTTCTCTTTTTTCAGGAACGCATTCAGCTCTCTTTCAAAAGTACTCGAAACGGTCCGCATCCCGCCGCTGAACGGCATGGTCTTCGATCTGGGCGTTTCCTCGCCCCAACTCGACGATCCGGAGCGCGGCTTTTCGTTCCGCTCGGACGGTCCCCTGGACATGCGCATGGATCCGCAGGCTGGGCCTAGCGCCGCCGAATGGCTAGCGACCGCAGAAGAAAAACAAATAAGGGAGGTCATCCGGGACTATGGCGAAGAACGGTTTGCTAAACAGATTGCAGCGGCGATTGTTGCTGCTCGGCGCCGCGAGCCGCTCCTCCGCACCCGGC
>WNFI01574528.1_pt4 | contig 58614 bp, 56 predicted proteins | sample 5400471 | NCBI WGS metagenome assembly WNFI01 (sample SAMN13153348, study PRJNA577476) | soil metagenome | isolation source: 100 cm saprolite on Douglas fir-dominated hillslope | place: USA:California | collected 2013-09-17
GGGAGCAGCCCGAGCAGGTAGAGCCAGTAGAGGCCCGAGAACGCCCACGCCTCGGGGCGAAGCAGACCCGCGAGTGCCAGCAGCACCAGCACCGGTGTGCCGGCCCGCGGCCGTCGTGACTCGACGAGCAGGGCACCGAGCACGAATGCGAGGTACGGGAGGTCCAGGTACGCGCGGACGCCGTCGGAGATCACGGGCACCCGCGTGAGGAACACCAGCGCTGCCAGGGCGCCGGCGGCCCACCCGAACCAGCGCGCCCCGAGGCTGTAGATCAGCCACCCGCAGGTCGCGATCGCCACGAATCCCAGCGCAACGACCGCCTCGATCTCGAGGTGCGCAGAGAGCGGACGCAGGATCAGGCCGAGGAGCTCCAGCAGCGGATGGGGCGTCGGCGCGACGGGCACGCCGTAGGCGGGCGTTTCGCCCTGCGCCAGCTGCCCGCCCCAGGCGAGCGCGTACAGGGTGTCGTAGTTCGCGAACGCCACGCCGTAGATCAGGCGCAGCAGGACGGCGCCCGCGAGGACCGCGGGAACGGCGCCGAGGCTGGCGCTCAGGCGCCTGATCGGGGTACTCACGCGGCGGACGGTATCCGCCGGTGCTCCGTCATGGTGCGCTCGGCGAGGGACCGAGCCCGCCCCTGCGGGGCGCTCCCGACGCGCCCCCGGCGGAGGCTAGACTCAGCCACGGTGTCGCCACAGGAGCAGCATTCGGAGCTTGAGGGACGCGTGGGGTCGCTGTACCGCAGGCACCGCCCGCGCACCTTCGCCGATGTCGTCGGCCAGGAGCCGGTGGTGCGGACGCTTCGCAACGCCGTCGAGCGCGGCAAGGTCCATCACGCCTACCTGTTCGTCGGCTCCCGCGGCACCGGCAAGACCTCGATGGCGAAGATCCTCGCCGCCTGCCTGAACTGCGAGCACGGGCCGACGATCGAGCCGTGTGGGGAATGCGACTCGTGCCTCTCGATCGCCGGCGCCACCTCGCTCGACGTGATCGAGATGGACGCCGCCTCGAACAACTCCGTCGACGACATCCGCGAGCTACGCGAGTCCGTGGCCTTCGCCCCCGTCAGCGGGCGCCGCAAGGTCTACATCCTCGACGAGGCGCACATGCTCTCGACGGCCGCCTGGAACGCCTTCCTGAAGACCCTCGAGGAGCCGCCGCCGAACACAGTCTTCGTGCTCGCCACCACCGAGGCCTCGAAGGTGCCCGCGACCGTCATCGACCGCTGCCACCGCTTCGACTTCCACCGACCCACCGTCGAGCAGATCGTCTCGGTGCTGAACCGTGCCGCTGGGGCGGAGTCGATCGAGATCCCCCCGCCGGCGCTCGCCGCGATCGCCCGCTCCGCGACAGGCAGCTTCCGCGACGCCCTCGGCACGCTCGAGCAGCTGCTCACCTACTCGGGCACGGCGATCTCGCTCGAGGACGTGCTGGCCGTGCTCGGGGTCGCCGACGCTCGGCTGCTCGCCGAGGCAATCGACGCGGTCGCCGCCGGCGACACCCCGGCGGCACTCGGCGCGCTCGAGAGCTGCGCCGCCCAGGGGCGCGATCCCGCCTCCTTCGCCGCCGATCTCGAGGCGCGGCTGCGGGAGCTGATGATCGTCCAGGCCCTCGGCGAGGTGCCGGCGGAGCTGTCCCTGACCCCCGAGTCCGACGCCGCCCTGGCCGAGCAGGCCGGCCGCCTGCCGCACGCCGTCATCGTCGGTTTGCTCGAGCTCCTCGGCGAGGCGCTCGAGGCGATTCGCGCCGGCGCCGACGCCCGCACGCGCCTGGAGCTCGCCCTCGTGAAGGCGTCCCGCCCCGAGGTGGACAGCTCGCTGCGCGCACTGCTGGCCCGCATCGAGCGCCTCGAGCGCAGCGGGCAGCCCGAGGCACCGCCGCCGTCCCGCCCTTCGCCCCCGGCCCCCGGGCCGCCGGGCCCCGCGCCGGCCGCGGCGCAGCCGGTCACCGCCGCCGGTGCCAGTGCCGCCAAGGGGGCCGCGAGTACCCAGAGCGCAATCGCAGAGCCGGCGGTCGCGGCCCAGCCGGCCGCCATCCAACCGGCCCCCGTCGAGCCGGCCGCCCCCGAGCCGATCGCTGCGAGCCTCGAGTCGGTCGCCTCGCTGTGGCCTGCTGTCGTCGACGTCGTACGCGGCGAGAACGCGCTGCTCGGCGCACTGATCGCCGAGGCGCGGCCCGTCGCGATGGACGGCCAGGATCTGACGCTCGGCTTCGCCTCTACGTTCCTGAAGAAGAAGGCCGAGGACCCCGCCAACCGCATGACTGTCGGCGAGGCCCTGCGGGTCGTGACCGGCAGCCGCTGGCGGCTCTCCTATGAGCTCCGCGAGGGCCTCGCGGCGGAGTCCGGGGAGGAGCCCGCCGAGGCCGACTCGGAGGAGCGCCGGCTGGCACGCTTCATGGAGGAGTTCGACGCCGAGGAGATCCCCGGCGGGGAGGACGGCGAGGGCGAGCCGGCGGTCACCAGCAACGAGAAAGGCGCCTGATGGCAAAGCAGCCCCGCATGCCGAACATGCAGCAGATGATGCAGCAAGTCCAGAAGATGCAGAAGGACATGGCGGCCGCCCAGGAGGAGCTCAAGAACGAGGTCGTCGAGGCCTCGGCCGGCGGCGGCATGGTGACGGTGAAGGTCAGCGGCGACCTGCAGGTCCGCGAGGTCACGATCGACCCCGCGGCGGTCGACCCCGACGACGTGGAGATCCTCGGCGACATGGTGCTCGCCGCCGTCAACGAGGCCCTCCGCAGCGCCCAGCAGCTCGCCGAGCAAAAGATGGGCGGAGCCACTGCCGGGCTCGACCTCGGCGCCCTCGGCGGGGGTCTCGGCGGTCTCGGCCTGCCCGGCCTGTGAGCACCTCTCACGCGCCGCCCGTCCAGCGGCTCGTCACCGAGCTCTCGAAGCTCCCCGGCGTCGGCAACCGCACCGCCCAGCGGCTCGCCTTCCACCTGCTCCGGACTTCGCCCGAGGACGCCACAGCCCTCGCCGAGGCGATCGTCGAGGTCAAGGAGAAGATCCGCCTCTGCGAGGTCTGCTTCAACCTCACCGATGAGACCCGATGCCGGATCTGCCAGGACCCCCGGCGCGACCACGCCCTGGTGTGCGTGGTCGAGGAGCCGAGCGACGTGATCCCGATGGAGCGCACGCACGAGTACCACGGCGTCTACCACGTCCTCGGCGGGGCCCTCTCGCCGATCGACGGCGTGGATCCCGAGGACCTGAAGATCGCTGAGCTGCTCGCTCGCGTGCGCGGCGACAGCCCGCTGTCGGACACAGGCGACACAGCGACACGGGAAGTGGTGCTCGCCACCAACCCGACGACCACGGGCGAGGCGACCGCCCTGCACATCGCCGAGGAGCTGCGGCGCCTGGCCCCCGAGCTCATCGTCACGCGCCTGGCCAGCGGCCTGCCCGTCGGCTCTGACCTCGAGTATGCCGACGAGGTGACCCTGGGCAAGGCCTTTGCCGGCCGCCGCGCTGTGTAATCCTCGGGGCATGTCGAGCCTGATCTGCATGAAGTTCGGCGGCACCTCCGTCGCGGACGCCGATCGCATCAAGAGCGCCGCCCGCCGGATCGTCGAGAAGCGCGAAGCCGGCCACTCCGTGGTGGCCGTCCTGTCGGCCCGCGGCAAGACCACCGACGAGCTGATCACGATGGCCGAGGAGGTCTCGCCGACCCCGGACCCGCGCGAGATGGACATGCTGCTGTCCTCCGGTGAGCGGATCTCCTGCGCGCTCTGCGCGATGGCGATCAACGACCTCGGCCATCGCGCGATCTCCCTGACCGGCTCGCAGGCCGGGATCGTCACCGACGAGTCCCACACGCGCGCGCTGATCCTCGACGTCCGCGCCGACCGCATCCGAGCGGCGCTCGAGGAGGACCACATCGTGCTCGTGGCGGGCTTCCAGGGCGTCTCACAGAACGCCAAGAACGTCACCACGCTCGGCCGCGGCGGCTCTGACACGAGCGCCGTCGCCGTCGCGGCTGCGCTCGGCGCCGAGGTCTGCGAAATCTACACCGACGTCTCCGGCGTCTATTCGGCCGACCCCCGGATCGTGCCCGACGCGCGCAAGCTCGAGACGGTCTCCTTCGAGGAGATGCTCGAGATGGCCGCCTCGGGCGCGGGGGTCTTGCAGCTGCGCGCCGTCGAGTACGCCCGAAACCACGGCGTGAAGATCCACTGCCGGTCCTCGTTCAGCTCGGAGCCCGGTACCTTTGTGGTCGCCGAAGGAGAAACCATGGAGCAGCCCCTGATCACAGCTGTCACGCACTCCGTCAAGGAGGCCCGCATCACCCTCACGGGCGTCCCCGACGAGCCCGGGGCGGCGGCACGCATCTTCGAGGCGATGGCCGCGGCCAACGTCAACGTGGACATGATCGTCCAGAACGAGCCCATCGCCGCCGGGGGCCAGGCCGAGATCTCCTTCACGGTCCCCCAGGACGACTTCCGCACCGCCCAGGCGGCGCTCGAGTCGCTGCAGGGCGAGGTCTTCACAGAGATGACGACAGCCCCTAACACGGGCAAGGTCTCGATCGTCGGCGCCGGCATGCGCTCTCACCCGGGCGTGGCCGCCAAGGTCTTCGGCGTGCTCGCCGAAGAGGGCGTCAACATCGACATGATCTCAACCTCGCCGATCAAGATCTCCTGTGTGATCGACGTGGACCGCGTCGAATCAGCCGTGCAGGCGCTTCACACCGCCTTCGCCCTCTCCGGCGAGGGAACCGTCGCCGTCGAAGAGCCGACCCGCGCCTCCACCTGAACAACGCATCGCGCCGCTGCGTATATGTCACAATTCCTACGCAGAGCTTTGACCTCCTGCGTTTCAAGGATGAAAGGGACATGCGCACAGTCAAGAGGCCGCGCCGTTACGTAGCTCGCCACTGGGTAGTGCTGGGGCGGCCGCTGCTTCGCTACAGCGAACCTCGCGACGCATACGTGCTGAGGATCGTCGGCCGTAAATGGGGCCCGGTACTGAAGCTCGATCGCCGCCACGGTGGCGCCATTCAGGGCGCCGCCGAGCGTCGCGGCTCCCACACCCGCACCGCCTGAGCCGCGAGCCCTACTCGGCTGCGGGCGTTCTCGCGGCGCTCCGTTCGCCCGTACGCAGCGCTCCGATCGCCCGTACGCAGCGCTCGGCCGCGTGACCGTCGCCGTAAAGGGGCGGGCGCTCGGCCGGACGGGGAGCATCGAGTGCCGCCAGCGCCGCCGCCCAGTCGAGGCCCACGAGCGTGTTCCAGCCCGCGTCGACGGTCTCGGTCCACTCCGTGTTCTCGCGCAGGGTCACGCAGGGCACCCCGGCGAGGTACGCCTCCTTCTGCACGCCCCCCGAGTCCGTCACCACCGCCTGCGCGCGGCACAGCAGCGCCGTGAACTCGACATAGCCGAGCGGCTCGGTGAGTCGCAGCCCGTCGATTCGCTCGAGGCGTTCGTACAGCCTCGCGGTCTCGAGACGGGCCCGCGTGCGCGGGTGGAGCGGGAACACCACCGGTCCCGGCAGCGTCTCGATCAGCTCCACGAGCGCCGCGAGGCGGGAAGGGTCATCGACGTTCCCCGCGCGGTGGGCCGTCAGCACCAGGTACTCGCCGGCGGAGAGTCCGTAGGCGTCAAGCGTCGCGTCGTCTGCGAGGGCTCGCGGGCGCCAGCGCTCGGCGACGTCGATCATCACGTCGCCCACCACCTCCACGCGCCCCGCGACCGACTCGTTGCGCAGGTTCTCCGCGGCGTGCTCGGAGGAGCACAGCAGGAGCTTCGAGCAATGGTCGGTCAGGACCCGGTTGAGCTCCTCCGGCATCGTCCTGTCGAAGGAGCGCATGCCCGCCTCGACGTGCACCACGGGCACATCCGCCTGCGCGGCTGCGAGCGCCCCCGCGAGCGTCGAGTTGGTGTCGCCGTAGACGAGCGCCGCGTCGGGCCGCAGCTCGCCGAACAGCGGCTCGAGAGCCGTGAGCATGCGCGCGGTCTGCGAGGTGTTCGTCGCGCCGGCGATGCCAAGCTCCCGGTCAGGGCGCGCCAGGCCCAGCTCGCTGAAGAAGACCCGTGAGAGCGTCTCGTCGTGGTGCTGGCCGGTGTGGATCAGCACCTCCTCGTGCTCGGCCCGCAGCGGTCCCGAAACCGCCGCGGCCTTGACGAACTGGGGCCGGTTGCCGACGACGGTCACGATCCGCACGCGCGTAAGCCTAGAAGGCGGCCGGGCGGGCGTCGGGCGACGCAACCGTCATGGGCCGCGATCGGGCCGCGCCCGGCGGTGGCAGATAACCTGCGCCGCGGTGCCTGTCGTCCGCGAGATCCCGAACCTCAGGGTGGTCGAGCGCGAGCACTCGCTGCCGCTGGATCACGCCGAGCCGGATGGCGCGCGGATCACGGTCTTCTCCCGCGAAGTCGCAGACCCCGGGGGAGCCGAGAAGCCGCTGCTCCTGTTCTTCGAGGGCGGCCCCGGCTTCGAGGGGCCAAGGCCGATACGCACGAGCTCCTCGCCGCCCTGGCTCGATCGGGCCCTCGCGGACTTCCGGGTTCTGATGCTCGACCAGCGCGGCACGGGCCGGTCGACGCCGACTCCCACGCGCCTGCCGGGAAGCCCCGAGCAGCAGGCCGGCTACCTGCGGCACTTCCGCGCCGACTCGATCGTGTCCGACGCCGAGGCGATCCGGCGCGAGCTCGGCGTCGAGCGGTGGAGCATCCTCGGCCAAAGCTTCGGGGGCTTCTGCGCCACCCGCTACCTCTCGGCGGCCCCCGGCTCTCTGCGCGAGGTGCTGATCACCGGCGGCCTGCCGCCGCTCGAGGCCCACGTCGACGACGTCTACCGGGCGACCTTCGCGAGGATGCGCGAGCGCAACGAGCGCTTCTACGATCGCTATCCCGACGATCGCGAGCGGCTGCTCGCGCTGCTCGACCGCGCCATTCGCGAGCCGCTCGTGCTGCCCTCGGGCGATCCGCTGACGCACGGCCGCGTCCTACAGCTCGGCCACATGCTCGGGATGAGCGACGGCATCGAGCGCCTGCACTACATCCTCGAGCTGGACGCGGCCTCACCCGCCTTCCTGCACGACGTGGAGGCCGCCACGAGCTTCACGCGCAACCCGATCTATGCCCTCCTGCACGAGGCCTGCTGGGCCAACGGCGGCGCCACGAACTGGTCCGCGCAGCGAATGCTCGCGGAGCAGGAAGGCTGGCCGCATGAGTACATGACCGGCGAGCACGTCTTCCCCTGGATGTTCGAGGCTCCCTCCCTGGCGCCGCTGCGCGACGCCGCCGAGCTGCTTGCAAGTCAGGAGTGGCCTGCGCTTTACGATCGGAAGGCGCTGGCTGCGAACACCGTGCCCTGCGCCGCCGCCGTGTACGCCGACGATCCCTACGTCGAGCGGGCCTTCTCCGAACAGACAGCCGCGGCCGTCCCGGAGCTGCGGTTGTGGGTCACCAACGAGTACGACCACGACGGGTTGCGCAAGGACGGCGAGCGCGTGCTCGGCAGGCTGCTCGACCTCGTGCGCGGACGGATCTAGGGGCCTGCCACGCGGCTCGGCGCTACGCCACGCGCCGCGGCGCTACCAGCCGGGCGTGCCCGCGGCCGCTGCGCCCACGACCGAGGTTGACCAGTCGATCACCGACGTGGGCCGCACGACGTGGCGGCTCAGGCCGAGCTCGCCCGGGTCCAGGCCGAGGGCCAGGCCGACCAGCTGGGGCAGGTGGAGCACCGGCATCTGCAACTCGCGCCCGACTGTTCTTTCCGCCAGCGGCTGCTGCAGGTCGAGGTTCAGATGGCAGAGCGGGCACGGCGTCACCAGGCAGTCGGCGTCGGCGTCGACGGCGTCACCGAGATGGCGGCCGGCCTGTTTGAGCGAGGCGTCCTTGTTCATCGTGATGATCGGGAAGCCGCAGCACTTGCGCATCCCGGCGTAATCGATCACCGTGCCGCCGAGCGCCTCGATCACCTCGTGCAGGTAGTTGTCGCGACGGTGCTCGGAGTCGATCCCGAGGCGCTGGCGCGGTCGCACGATGTAGCAGCCGTAGAAGGGGCCGACCTTGAGGTTCGTCAGCGGGCGGCGGACTTTCGCGCGCAGCTCCTCGAGCCCGATCTCCTCGACGAGCAGCCATAGGAAGTTCTTGTTGGTCAGGCCCTTCTCGTAGCTCAGGCCCTCGGAGGCGAGCGTCGCGTTGACGTGGTCGCGGTACTCCTCATTGGCGTCGAGCCGTTCCTGGCACTCGCTCTGGGCGCCCTGGCAGGTCGAGCAGATGTTCATCATCAACTCGGCTCCTTGCACCTCCTGTGCGAGCGCGAAGGTACGCGCGTTGAGCGTGTCGGCGAGCTCCTGGTTGTGCTCGGCGATCACGCCGGCGCCGCTGCAGCAGGCGCGGTCGAGTTCGACGAGCTCGAGGTCGAGCAGCGGCGCGACCTTCGCCATCGAGCCGTGTAGCTCCGGGGTGAAGCCGCGGCTCACGCAGCCCGGCCAGTAGGCGACCTTCATCAGCTCTCGCTCCCTTCGGACGTGGCGCCGTTGCCGTCCCCGGGGTCGGTCTCGGGGGACTTCTCTGACTCGGGGTCGCCCTCAGCCACGGGAGCCTCACCCTCATCGGCCGTGGCGGCCGGCGGGCCGGGATCGACCGGCGGCGGCGACGATGCCACAGCGCTCTCGCCGGCGGCTGCTCCGACGACGACCGGCTCCTCGACGAGCGGCGCGTTGTCCTCGTCGGTGCCCGTGATGTAGAGGTTCAGCTCGTAGCGGTCGGGGCGGCTCTCCACGCGGTCGAAGATCGACTGCACGGCCTTCAGGTCCTGGCTCGGGATCTTGTGGGGTTTCAGGATCGCGGGCAGCGTCATCTTGCGTCGCAGCAGTCCGCGGAGGGCGATCGGCAGCGAGGACAGAAGCTCTTTGCCTGCCGCCGGATGGAATTTCCCGAACCACGAGTTGCCTCCGTACGAGCGCGGGAGCAGCTCCGCCTCCCAGAGGATGCCGTTGTCGCGGATCAGGCCCGTGAAGGCGGCCTCGTGGCGCTCGCCGTTGTTCTGATCGACGATGTGCTCGTCGCCCGTGGCGATGCGCCGCAGGCGCATGATCTGGCCCATCGGGTTGACGTCCTTGGGACACGCGTCGACGCACTTGAAGCAGTGCGTGCAGTCGAAGATCCCCTGCGGGTCCTGTGCGAGGTCGTTGAGGCGCTCGTAGTGCTCGGCGTCGCGGGGATCGCCGACGAAGCGGTAGGCCTTGGCGAGCGCGGCGGGCCCGATGAAGCCCGGATCGACCTCCATCGCCAGGCAGTCCGAGACGCATGCCCCGCACTGGATGCAGGCCATCGTCTGGGTGACGTCGACCATCGCCTCTTTCGAGACGATGTACTCCCGCTCGGGGACCGGCTGCTTGGCCAGCAGCCACGGCGTCACGCGCTGGATCTTCTTCCAATGGACAGCGTCCATGTCGACGATCAGGTCCTTGAGGACGGGCATGTTGCCCATCGGCTCGATCTCGATCACGCCGTCGGGTGCGCTGCTCCGGGCGGCGTCGAGGTGGGTATGGCAGGCGAGCGCCGGTTCGCCGTTGACGCGGACGCCGCAGGAGCCGCAGATCGCCTGGCGGCACGAGCAGCGGATGCCGATCGAGCCGTCGAAGCGATCGCGCGCCTGCAGCACTCCCTCGAGCACCGAGCGGTGCGGCTCCAGCTCGACGGTGTGCTCGTCCCAGTAGGGGGCCTCGCCGGACTCGGGGTCATAGCGCCGCAGCCGGATTTGAAACTGCTCGGGCGGGCGGTCATGCGCTTCAGCCATCAGCTGCGTCCCTGCTTTCTCAGATCGGGGCCCTTGCGGCGCATCAGTATTTCCGCTCCTCCGGCTGCCATTGGGTGATCGTGACAGGCGAGTAGCTGATCTCCGGGCCGTTCGCGGCGAGCGTGATGTCGATGTGCTTCAGCCACTCGCCGTCGTTGCGCTCCGGATAATCGGTGCGGAACTGGGCGCCGCGTGACTCCTTGCGCTCCATCGCAATCGTCTCCAGGGCACCCTGCAGGCCCTGTTCGTCACGGAACACCGCGGCGTATTTGTTCATCGTCTCGCCGAGCTCGTTCTTGATCTCCGAGACCCTGCGCCCGTCGCGGGGGCGGGAGATGATCCCCTCCAAGGTCGATTCGTCGCGCCTCAGCTGGGGGCCGGGATCGATCTCGGGAGGACCCATCGTGGCGGCGCGGTGGGCGGCGTGTTCACCGGATCGGCGGCCGAAGACGAGCGTGTCGAGCAGCGAGTTGGCGCCGAGCCGGTTGCCGCCGTGGACCGACACGCAGGCGACCTCCCCGGCCGCGTAGAGGCCCTCGATCGGCGTGCGGCCGTCGACGTCGGTCTTGACGCCACCCATGATGTAGTGCTGGCCCGGGCGGATCACGATCGGTTCGCGTGTGATGTCGACGCCCGCGAAGTCCCGCCCGAGGTTGACGATCTCCCGCAGCGCCTCCAGCGTGCGCTTTTTCGGCACGACGGTGACGTCGAGGAAGATCCCCGCGCCGTTCGGGCCGACACCGCGACCCTCGTTGATCTCGATCTGCTCGGCGCGGGAGACGACATCGCGGGAGGCGAGCTCCATCTTGTTCGGCGCCGCCTTCTCCATGAAGCGTTCGCCTTTGTTGTTCAAGAGGTGGGCTCCCTCGCCACGCGCGCCCTCGGTGATCAGGATCCCGGTCTCGACCAGGCAGGTGGGGTGGTACTGGACCATCTCCATGTCCATCAGCGGTGCGCCGGCGCGGTAGGCGAGCGCGATCCCGTCGCCGGTGACGATCAGGCCGTTGGTGGTGGGCTTGTAGGCCTGTCCGGCGCCGCCGCAGGCGAGGATCACGTTCTTGGCGGTGAAGGCCTCCATGCGACCGCTGCGGACGTCACGGGCGATCGCTCCGGCGCAGACGCCGGCCTCGTCCAGGAGCAGCGAGGTCGTGAACCACTCCTCGAAGCGCTCGACCGACTCGTGGTGCTTCATCAGCTGCTCGTAGAGCACGTGCAGCATCGCCTGACCGGTGATGTCGGCGACGTAGGCGGTGCGCTTCACCGAGGCCCCGCCGAACGCGCGCAGGTCCATCTCGCCCTTGTCGTTGCGGTGGAAGGTGACGCCGATGTGCTCGAGGTGGAGCACCTCGTGGGGTGCTTCCGAGCACATCACTTCGATCGCATCCTGGTCGCCGAGGTAGTCCGAGCCCTTGACGGTGTCGTAGGCGTGCGAGTGCCAGTCGTCATCGACGCTGATCGCGGCGTTGATGCCCCCCGCGGCGGCCACGGAATGCGAGCGAACCGGATGGACCTTGCTCATGATCGCCACGCTCGCCCCCTGCTGCGCGGCCGCCAGGGCGGCTCGCTGCCCGGCGAGGCCGGCCCCGATGATCAAGACGTCGTGTGCTGGCATGGCTCCTTGTGCTTCGTCGTGGGGGGAAGCTGCGGCGAGACTCTATAACGAGCGCGCTTCGGTGCCCGGGTCATCCGGTGGGCGCCAGGGCGCGGCGGACCTGGGCGAGGGTGACCACGCCCTGCAGCACCCCGTCGGCGTCGACGGCGACCATCGCGCCGAGCCGGCCGAGGCCCTCCGCGCCGAGCACCGATTCGAGCGGCGCCTCTTCGCCGATCCGCACGGGCAGGTCCTGCTCGAGGGCGTCCACCACCTCGAGAGCCGGGCGCCCGGCGGCGATCTCCGCCTCGACGCGCTGCTGGCGCACCACGCCGAGGAAGTGGCGCGCCGGGTCGACGACCACGAACCACGGCCAGTGGTAGCGCAGGAAGAACTGCTCCTGGGCGTCGAGCAGCGTCACGTCGGCGGGAATCGTGACGGGCTCGCGATCCATGATGTCGGCGACGCGGACGTTCTGGATACGACGCCCGAGCGTGCCCTGGACGACGGCGACGGTGGCGGCCTGGTAGAGGAAATAGGCCAGGAGGAGTGTGAACAGGTCGAACAGCGAGCCGCTGCGCGAGAAGCTGATCAGCCCGGCGAGGCCCAGCAGCACGGCGAGCCCCTGACCGGTCCGGCCGGTCGCGTGGGTGGCCCGGTTGCGATCGCCGCTCAGCCGCCAGATCACGGCCCGGGCGATGCGTCCTCCGTCGAGCGGAAAGGCGGGGATGATGTTGAAGATGAACAGCGCTGCGTTGACGAACGTCAGCCAGCCGACGAGCGCCAGGGCGGGCGTGGTCGTGAAGTTCGAGCTGGTGAGCGATTCGGTGAAGGGGTGACCGGAGGACAGGGTCACACCGGCCACCGCGCAGAGGATCAGGAGCAGCAGCGTCACCGCCGGTCCGGCGGCGGCGATCTTGAACTCCTCGCCGGCCGTGGCGGGCTCGCGGCGCATCTGCGAGAGGCCGCCGAAGAACCACAGATCGATGCCGGCGATGCCGATGCCGAGCCGCCGGGCGACGAGCGCGTGGCCGAGCTCGTGGAGGATCAGAGACAGGAAGTAACCGACGGCGGCCGCCACAGCGATCAGGTAGGCAGTCGTCTTCGAGCCTTCGATGATCGGCGGGAAGTAGGAGGTTCCCAGCCAGTAGATGAGGAAGAAGAGGACGAAGAACCAGCTGAGGCTGACGCCGATCCTGATCCCGAAGACGTTCGCCAGCTGGAAGTTCTGACGCTGACGGGGACGCATATGAGTTAGATGGTAGGCGTCCCGGGGCGCCCCGCCCGCTCGGTGCCGGTGCTCAGAGCTGCGGCCGTGAGCGGGCGATGATCGCCTCGTAGTCGACGCCGGCGGGCAGCGTGCCGTACTCGAGGCCGCCGTCGCCATCGAGCCGGGAAGCGCAGAAGGCGTCCGCGACCGCGGGGTCGCCGTGGCGGACCAGCAACGAGCCCTGCAGGCACAGCGCCATGCTTTCCACGACCCGCCGCGCCCTGGGCTCCAGCGTCTCGGGTTCGGCGAACTGGCTCTTGAGGTCGCTCACCCGTCGGTCCAGCCGCTGGTCGCCGCCGGCGGCCTGCTCGACCTCGGCGAGGAACACCTCCAGCGAGCGCGGCGTCCGCGTCAGCGCGCGCAGAACATCGAGGCTCATCACGTTGCCGGAGCCCTCCCAGATCGAGGCCAGCGGCGCCTCGCGGTAGAGACGCGGCATCCCCGACTCCTCCACGTAGCCGGCGCCGCCGAGGCACTCGAGCGACTCGAAGGCGTGGTTCGGGGCGCGCTTGCAGGTCCAGTACTTGCCGACCGCCGTGGCGAGCCGCTTGAAGAGCTGCGCGTCGCTCGTGTCCTCGCCGGCATCGGCGTCCTCTCGGGCCTCGTCGTAAGCACGGGCGAGGCGCATCGCCAGCGCGGTCGTCGCCTCGGACTCCACGCAGAGGTCTGCGAGCACGTTGCGCATCAAGGGCTGGTCTGAGAGCAGCTTGCCGAAGGCGCTGCGGTGGTCGGTGTGCCAGATCGCGTTGACGACCCCCGTGCGCATCCCGGCGGCCGAGCCGATCACGCAGTCCAGGCGGGTGTGTCCGACCATCTCGATGATCGTCGGCACGCCGCGGCCGGGCTCCCCGACCATCCGCGCCCAGGCGCCGTGGAACTCGACCTCGGAGGAGGCGTTCGAGTGGTTGCCGAGCTTGTCCTTGAGGCGCTGGATGTGGAAGGCGTTGCGGCCGCCGTCCGGCAGGATCCGCGGCATCAAGAAGCAGGACAGGCCGTCGTCGGTCTGTGCGAGCACGAGGAACAGGTCCGACATCGGCGCCGAGCAGAACCACTTGTGCCCGACGATCTCGTACTCGGCCCCGGCGCCACCCCCGTTCAGGGGCCTCGCGACCGTGGTGTTGGCACGCACGTCCGAGCCGCCCTGCTTCTCGGTCATCGCCATGCCGGCGATCGCAGAGCCCTTCTCCGCAGCGGGGATCAGACGGGGGTCGTAGTGGTCGGCGGTCACGAGCGGCTCCCACTCGGCGGCCAGCTCGGGCTGGCCGCGCAGCGCGGGGACGACGGCGAAGGTCATCGTGATCGGGCAGCAGAAGCCGGCCTCGGCCTGCATCGCGGTCATGTACAAGGCCGCCCGGGCTGTGTGCGGGTAGGGCTCCGAGCTCGTCCAGGGAAGGGAGTGGAGCTCGTGCTCGACGCCCATCGTCATCAGCTGGTGCCAAGCCGGGTGGAACTCGACCTCGTCGATGCGGTGCCCGTAGCGGTCGAAGGTCCGCAGGACGGGCTTGTTCTCGTTGGCCAGTCGCCCCCATTCCTGCTGGGGAGCGCCGCCGACGAAGCGGCCCAGTGCCGAGGCGCGCTCGAGCACCCAGCCTGCGCCCTCCCGTTGCGTCGCCTCGACCAGCGGGCGGTTGCTCGAGAAGACATCGACGCCCTCAAGCGGCGGCGCCTGGTTGAAGACCTCGTGGGTCTGCCACGGCGCGGCGCTCTCACCCGTGGCGTGCGAGAGGGTTGCCATCGAAGGAGTGTCGCAGATGGCACCTGCCGATTCCCGGCCGTCACGCCAACGGTCGATAGCATCGGCGCCGCCGGAGGGCCTGCGTCGCGGGCCGACCGCGCCGGCCACGCGCCGCCCCCGACCGCACGGAGACCAAGGACCGAACATGGCGAAGATCAAGGTGAAGAACCCGGTTGAAGAACCCGGTCGTCGAGCTCGACGGCGACGAGATGACGAGGATCATCTGGGAGTTCATCAAGCAACAGCTGATCCTCCCCTACCTTGACGTCGACCTGCAGTACTACGACCTCGGGATCGAGCACCGCGATGCCACCGACGATCAGGTCACCGTCGAAGCGGCCGAGGCGATCAAGCGCTTCGGTGTCGGCGTGAAGTGCGCAACGATCACTCCCGACGAGGCGCGCGTCGAGGAGTTCGGCCTGAAGGCCATGTACCGCTCCCCCAACGGCACGATCCGCAACATCCTCGGCGGTGTGATCTTCCGGGAGCCGATCGTGATCTCCAACATCCCGCGGCTGGTGCCGCGCTGGACGAAGCCGATCGTGATCGGCCGTCACGCCTTCGGTGACCAGTACCGCGCCACCGACCTGGTGGTGCCCGGCGAGGGCAAGCTGACGATGACATTCACGCCGGCGAGCGGTGAGCAGCCGATCGAGCTCGAGGTCTACGACTTCCCGGGCAGCGGCGTGGCGCTGTCGATGTACAACCTCGACGCCTCGATCAGGGACTTCGCGAGGGCCTCGCTGCGCTACGGACTCGACCGTGGCTACCCCGTCTACATGTCGACCAAGAACACGATCCTCAAAAACTACGACGGGCGCTTCAAGGACATCTTCGCCGAGGTGTACGAGGGGGAGTTCAAGTCCGACTTCGAGCAGGCCGGCATCACCTATGAACACCGCCTGATCGACGACATGGTCGCGGCGGCCTTGAAGTGGGAGGGGGGCTACGTCTGGGCCTGCAAGAACTACGACGGCGACGTGCAGTCGGACACGATCGCCCAGGGCTTCGGCTCGCTGGGGTTGATGACGAGCGTGCTCACGACCGCGGACGGCAAGACCGTCGAGGCCGAGGCGGCGCACGGCACCGTCACCCGCCACTACCGCCAGCACCAGCAGGGCAAGCCCACCTCGACCAACCCGATCGCCTCGATCTTCGCCTGGACGCGGGGCCTGTCGGCGAGGGGCCGCATGGACGGCACGCCCGAGGTGAGCGACTTCGCAGAGACGCTCGAGCGCGTCTGCATCGAGACCGTCGAAGGCGGGAAGATGACCAAGGACCTCGCACTCCTCGTCGGGCCCGATCAGGAGTGGCAGACGACCCAGGAGTTCCTGTCCTCGATCGACGAGAACCTGCGCATCGCGGCCGCCTGAAGATGACGGCCTTGCAAGAGAGAAAGCCAACCGCCACATCCGAGGAGACAAATCCGTGAGCAACCCCGTACGTGTGACAGTCACCGGCGCCGCCGGCCAGATCGGCTACAGCATCGTGTTCCGCATCGCCAGCGGCCAGCTGCTCGGGCCCCAACAGCCCGTGGACCTGCGCCTGCTCGAGGTCCCCCAGGCGATGGGCGCGCTGGAAGGGGTCGCGATGGAGATCGTGGACTGCGCGTTCCCGCTCCTCACGGGGCTCGACCTCCATGACGACCCCGACGAAGGCTTCGACGGCTGCAACGTCGCCCTGCTCGTCGGCTCCCGGCCGCGCACGAAGGGCATGGAGCGCGCAGAGCTGCTGGCGGAGAACGGCAAGATCTTCACCACGCAGGGAAAGGCGCTGAACGGCAATGCGGCCGCGGACGTGAAAGTGCTGGTGGTCGGCAATCCCGCGAACACGAACTGCCTGATCGCGATGAACAACGCGCCGGACATCCCTCGCGAGCGCTTCACGTCGATGATGCGCCTCGACCACAACCGGGCGGTCGCGCAGCTCGCCGACAAGCTCGAGGTTCCCGTCACGGAGGTGACCGAGATGGGCGTCTGGGGCAACCACTCGCCGACGATGTACCCGGACCTGTTCCACGCCAAGGTGGGTGGCCGGCTCGCCGCGGGCGCCGTCGACGATCAGGCCTGGATCGAGGACGACTTCCTACCGAACGTCGGCAAACGCGGTGCGGCGATCATCGAGGCGCGCGGCGCTTCCTCGGCGGCGTCCGCGGCCAGCGCGGCGATCGACCACGTCAGCGACTGGGTCAAGGGGACGAACGGCGAATGGGTCTCGATGGGCGTCGCCTCGGACGGCTCATATGAGATCCCCGAGGGCCTGATCTGTGGCTTCCCGTGCACCTGTGAGGGCGGCGAATACACGATCGTCGAGGGCATCGAGCTCGACGGCTTCTCGCGCGGCAAGATCGACGCGTCCGTCGAGGAGCTCGTCTCCGAGCGCGACACCGTCGCCGAGCAGGGCCTGATCTAGGCCGATCGGCGTGTGCCGGAGCAGGGCCTGATCTCGGCCGATCCGGCGAGTACCGGAGCATGGCCTGATTCAGGCCGATCGGCGAGTGCCGGAGCAGGGCCTGATCTAGGTCGATTTGCGAGTACAAACGAAGAGGGCGCGGTGGTGACACCGCGCCCTCTGCCTTTTAAGTCTCGTCGCTCAGCTCCAGGTAAGTCCGACGGATCGTGGTGGCTGGCAAGGACGCAGGGAGCGTGGCGTGCTTTGCACGCGAGCGACCGAGGACCCCGCCAGCCGCCAGGAGACTAGGACTTGGGGTGCCAGCCGCGGCCCTGCTTCGTAACCTTTTTTTCTTTCTCGAGCCCGGGCAGGACTCGGTACAGGTAGTTCTGCTTGATGCCCATCTTCGCGGCGAGCTCCGGGATCGTGATGCCGGGCTGACCCTTCACCAGAGCCAAGGCCTCCGCGGCGCGGGTGCCGCTGCCTTTGCGGCGGCCGGCGCGACGTTTCGCAGGGCGGCCCGCTTTGCGCGTTTTGGTCGCGGTCGCGGTCGCCGATTTGGCGGCGGAGCCGCGCGGGCGGCCGGGGCCTTTTTTGCCCGGGACGGCGGCCCTCGCTTTGCGGACGGCCGACCCCCCGACGCCGGCGAGCGCTGCGGCGGCGGCCTCCAGCCGGTGGTACTCGTCGACGAGCGGCTTCAGCTCCCCGAGCCGACTCGTGATCTCCTTGCGCTTCTCATCGAGGAAGTCGGTCACTTTGTCTTCCATTTCACTCGTTTCAACATGAGGGATTCTCACATTCGGACGGAATCGCCTTACAGTACCCCTTTCTCACTTCCGCTGCTCGATCTGTTCCTTCAGCTGCGAGAGTGACCGATTGGCCTCCCGCTGGGGGATGCCGCCGACAAGGGCCCGGCTGAAGAGCGCACCGACGGGACCGAGGGGCGCGTGGAACTCGTTGCGGTAGTCAAAGCGGGTCCCGCCGTCCGCCGGCTTCAACAGATATTCGGTGTGAGCCCGAGAGCGAGCCGGACCCCGCCCCTCCCAGACCGCCCGGCGGTAGGCGTCGCAATCGACCAGTTCCCAGTGAACCTCGACCGTCACGCCTCGCAGGTGGATGCGCTGGTCCATCCGATAGCCGGCCCGCGGGGGACCGCCGTCGGCGTGGAGCAGGCCGCGGTGGATCGTCACCCATCGCTCCAGGTGATGAGGGTCCATCACCGTCTCCCAGACCTTCTCTGGAGAAGCGTCGATCTGAATCGAGGCTGTTACCTGGCTCATCAGCGTGCGGCCAGCGGCTCGGCCCGCTCCCATTCTGCCAGGGCGTGCCCGACCGCCGAGTCGAACGTGTGCAGCCGCACGCCGAGTCTTTCGGCGGCGTGATCGTCACGCGGTAGGAGATCACCCTGGAGCCCCTCCATCAGCGGCACCACGAGCTCGGGATCCTCGGCGGTGATCGCGGCGGCCACGCGGCCCGCGATCGGGGTGAGGTTGACTCCCAAACGCAAAGCGGGACGCCCGACGATCATCGCCTCGGCGATCCGCGCGAGCATCTCGCCGTAGCTCAGCACGTCAGGGCCACCGACCTCGAGCACCTCACCCGACAGCTCGCTGCGAGCACAGGCAGCGAGCATCGCAATCACGTCGCGCTCGTCGATCGGTTGCGTGCGGTAGCGCTGCCAGGCCGGCAGCGTCAGGACGGGCAGGCGCTCGACTAGGCGCACAAGCAGCCGGAAGGATCGCGAGCGCGCGCCGATCACGATCGAGGCACGCAACGCGAGCGAGTCCGGCACGGCTTCGAGCAGGATCCGCTCGACCTCCTCCCGGCTGGCGAGGTGGCGCGAGCCCCGGCCTCGCGCGCCGCCCGCCGTCTCCCCCCACCGTGGCACCAGGCCGCCGAGGTAGACAATGCGACGTACGCCCGCCGCCTGTGCCGCAGCACCGAAGTTGAGGGCGGCGAGCCGCTCGCGCTCGACGAAGCCGACGCCGCCGGGCGAGGGCTCCATCGAATGGATCAGGTAGTAGGCCACCTCGACGCCGTCCAGCGCCCGCTCGAGGCCCTCGCCGGTGACGGCATCGCCGCGCAGCGCCTCGGCCGGCAGGCCGGCGAGATTCTCCGGATGGCGGCTCAGCGCACGTACGTCATGACCTTCTCGCTGCAGCACGGGCAACAGCATCGAGCCGACGAACCCCGTCGCGCCGGTCAGCAGGATCTCCACGGCTCAGATCATGACGGCACTCAGCTCGGGCCGGCGGGAATCAGCTCGGATCATCACGGCACTCAGCTCGGGCCGGCGGGAATCAGCTCAGATCGTGACGGGACTCAGCTCGGGCAGCTCGGGCCCGCGGGACTCGGCTCGGCGATGACGGACTCCGCTCGGCCGCCGTTCGCTCGGAAAATGCGGCGAGAACAGGTCGTTTGTCACAGGAAAGTGACTCGCGGGCGGGTATTTCCGGATACCTCTCGCTTTTCTCTGCGATTTGCGAGTTGGGCTTACGGCCGGCCTTGAGACGCCCGCCCTGCCGTGCTTTGATCGCCGTCGTTCCAGATCAGCACGAGCAGGAGGGGAGACGATTGCAGACCACGCAGGCCAGACGTCCTGTGCGCAGGAAGACGAAGGTCACCTGTGACGAGTGTTTCTTCCGGGTCAACCTCCTGTGCGCTCTCGACCTCGACGAGGCCTGCGCGACATTCCGTCCGAGCGAGGCCCAGCTCAGGCCTCCCCAGCAGCTGCGCTTCGTGTTCCGCCAGGAGCGCCGCACGCGCGCCGCCTGGGCCTTCCCCTCCGCTGACGAGCAGGCGGCGCTGCACGCATAACCGTGCCCGACGGGCAGGCGGCGCTGCACGCATAACCGTCCGCCCAGCGCTCGCGACGAGCCGCCCGGGGTATATTGCTGGCGAGACCTGCAAGCTTTCGGCAGAGGCGGTGGGAGACATGGCATCGAAGGACAGACTTGGCAAGGCGTCCGCAGCGGCGAGGGCCGCGCAGAGCAACCGGTTCGTGCAGCGCTTGATCGAAGACGAGGCCCTGCGCAGCAACCTGCTGTCCGCGTACGGCTCCGCCCGCAGTGCATACGGGCGCATGACGAACGGCAAGCCCGCCGGCAAGGCGCTACTGGAGGACCGCAAGCTCCAAGCCGAGCTTCGCAGCGCCGTGGAGGCGCTGCGGGACGCGTCGGGATCGCTGCGCGAGGGGCCCGCACCGCGGCGTCGCCGCCGTCGTGGCCGCACGCTGATGTTGATAACGATCGGCGCTGTGCTCGCCGTAGCGCTCAACGAGGGGCTGCGCTCGAAGGTTCTCGACATGCTGTTCGGGGCCGAGGAGCAGTTCGACTACAGCTCGACCACTGCGCCGGCCACGCCTGAGCCCGCCGGCGTGGCGAGCTGAGCAACGCTCGGAGGCGGGTGTCGTTGAGCGCCGCTGACGCGACCGCCGTTCAAGCACGCCCGAAGGAGGCTGACGAGCTCGAGGCGCCCGCAGGCGCCACGACTCGTCCGCTCTCCGGGGAGAAGGCCCAGCGCATCATCGACGCGATGCGCCACAGCGTCGCCAAGCGGGGGACGACCGGTTCGACCTTCGACCACGTCTCCCGCGAGGCGGGCGTCTCACGGGGCCTGCTCCACTACTACTTCGGCACCAAGGAGAAGCTGCTCGTCGAGGCCGTACGCCGGGATGCGGAGCTCCGTATCGAGCGTCTACAGGAACAGCTCGCGACGGCCAAGACGGCCGATGCCTTCATCGACCTGATGGCTCAGAACCTGCAGGAGACGATCCGCGAGGACCCTGACTTCCTGACCCTCGCCTTCGAGCTGTTCACCCTCTCCCGGCGCAACGAGGAGATCGCGGTCGAGTACGCCGAACTGATGCGACGCACCCGCCACCAGGTCGCCGAGATGCTCGACTCGGCGCAGCGAGAGGGCGTCCTTCACCTTCACGCCGAGCCAGAAGCGATCGCCGAGATCCTGTTTTCACTCGGGGACGGCTTCGCGCTGCGCATGCTCAGCGAGCCGGACCGCGACTTCACGGCCACGATCGGCGCCGGGATCACTTCCGTTCGTGCGCTGCTGACCGACTGACGGTCTGCTGCGGATCCACTGACGGTGGGGGTGCTAACGGCGCCGAGCCTGGGTTGGACCGCGTGCCCCGCACCTATAATCGGCGCCTGATGCCGATCTACGAGTACCGTCGCCCCGACGGCACCACCTTTGAAATTCAGCAGTCCTTCAGCGAAGAGACACTGAAGGTCGACCCCGACACGGGCGTTCCCGTGGAGCGCGTCCTGCACGCGCCTGCTGTGCACTTCAAGGGCAAAGGCTTCTACAACACCGACTACGGCACGCGCCGCCGCAACCGGGAGACGGCCGCCGCGGCCGAGAAGTCCTCGTCGGAGAGCTCCTCTTCGGACTCCTCCTCGAGCTCAGACTCGAAGTCCGGCTCGAAGTCGGACTCGAAGTCGGACTCGAAGTCGGACTCGAAGGGCGCCTCGGGCGGCGAGAAGAAGAGCGACTCGCCGGCGAAGAAGGACTCGAAGCCCGTCGCCTCCAAGCGCTGACGGGCGAGCACGCTCAGCCTTTCAGGAACTGGCTGGCTGCTTCGCGGCGGGCGGCTTCAGACACCGTCAGCCCGTCGCCGCCTCCCGGCAGCACCGTGGCGCCCGTCGGCTTCAGCACGCGCGTCTGCGGCGTCCCGGAGAACGCCATGCCCGCCAACAGCTGGATCAGGGTCGGGCCGCTCATGTCGGAAATGACCGTCTTCGGCGCATCCCAGGCGATCCAGGGCAGGCGGATGAAGCTCGAGAAGGACAACAGCCGGTGCTTCACCGAGTTGAACAGCGCCTGCTGGTGTTCGGCGCGCTGCAGGTCGGTCTCGTTCGGCGCGCATAGGTTCTCCCGGGTGCGGGCGATCGCGAGCGCCTGCTTGCCGTTGATGTGGTGCGTGCCCGCGGGCAGCCGGAGCGTATAGCCGCCTTGAGAGAAGCCCCCGTCGAGTCGCGAGATGATGCAGCCGCCCTTGTAGTCGACGCCGCCCATCGCGTCGATCAGCGCCGGGAAGTTTTCGAAGTTGACTTCGATCACGTGGTTGATCGGGACGCCGAGCCAATGTTTGATCACTTCGACGGACTCCCTCGGGCCGCCGAACTCATGGGCGGCGTTGATCTTCTGCAGGCCGTGGCCGGGGATTTCGACGACCGTGTCCCGCGGGATCGACAGACGCGCAGCATGCCCTCCTCCGGTGCGGATCAGCAGGATCGAGTCCGAACGCCCGAAGCCGCTCTTTTCGGCGCCCGGTTCCTTGCTGTTCTTCTGCCGCCGGTCGGACCCGAGCAGCAGGATGTTGTTGGCCGACGTCAGCGGGCTGCCGGCGGAGTCGAGCACGCCTCCCACATCTCCCTGGATCGACGTGCGCTCGAAATGGGAGCTGATCAGGAACAGCACGAGTGCCAGCACGATCCAGCCGAAGATCAGGCCCACAACGCCGAGGACGATTCGTTTGCGCGTCGCGAAGCGTCGCCAGCCCGCCAGTCCCGGGAGCCTCCGCGGCCGGCGTCCGCGAGCGCCGCGCTCGCGCAGTTCGTGCGCATCCGGCGGCACCGGGCGGCGCGGCCCACCGGGGGCGGCCGGCGGAGCTCCGGCCGGCGCGGCCGAGCGTGTCGAGGCGCCGGGACGGTCCAGCTCGTCTTCGCCGCCGCCGCCGCCGAGCAGCCTGCGCTTGGCGCGGTAACGGGTGTACGGAACCCGCCCACCCGGCTGCTCGCGGTCGGAACTCATATACAGGACCTTATATTTGCCGCATGACCGCCCCCGAGGCGCCGGTGGGGCGCCTGCTCGTCTGTCCCACTCCGATCGGAAACATGGAGGACATCACGCTGCGGGTACTCGAGGAGCTCGGCCGCGCGGACGTGATCGCCTGCGAGGACACCCGCCACACCCGGCCTCTGCTCGATCGCCACGGAATCGACGCCTCCAGGCTCGTGAGCCTCCACGAGCACAACGAAGCTTCGCGAGCGCCTGCACTCGCCGGGCGGGTTCGCGCCGGCGAACGCGTCGCCCTCGTGACCGACGCCGGCACGCCTCTCGTCTCGGACCCCGGCTACGAGCTGATCCAGGCCTGCCTGCGCGAGGCGCTGCCGGTCGAGGTGCTGCCCGGGCCGAGCGCAGCGCTGACCGCTCTCGTCGCCTCCGGGCTGCCCGCGGCGCGCTGGTGCTTCGTCGGCTTCCTGCCTCGCAAGCGCGGCGAGCTCGCCGCATTGCTCGGCGACGCGCGCGAGACGCTCGTCGCGTTCGAGTCCCCGCGCCGGCTCGGCGCGACGCTCGGCGTGCTCGCGGAGATCGACCCCCAACGGCCGGTCGCCGTCTGCCGGGAGCTGACGAAGCTCCACGAGGAGGTCCTCCGCGGCGAGGCCGCAGAGCTGGCCGGGCGCTACGCCCGTGAGGCGCCGCGCGGGGAGATCACGCTGGTGATCGGAGCGGCCCCCAGCCGGCAGGCGGCGCTCGGCCCGGCGCTCGAGGCGGTACGCGAGCTGATCGACGCCGGCGCGCGGCCGCGAGCGGCGGCTTCGGCCGTCGCGAAGTTGACGGGACTCGGCGCCAACGAGCTGTACAGGGAGTTGACCCGCGGGGACGGATAGCCTGCCTCGAGGCGATGTCCTTTTACATCACGACACCGATCTACTATGTCAACGCGGCTCCCCACCTCGGGCACGCCTACACGACGATCGCCGCCGACGTGATGGCTCGCCACCACCGCCAGCGCGGCGAAGAGGTGTTCTTCCTGACGGGCACCGACGAGCACGGCGAGCCCGTCGCCGACGCCGCCCACGCGCTCGGCGTCGAGCCCCAGGAGCTCGCCGACCGCAACGCCGAGCGCTTCCGCGCGCTCGCGCCGCAGCTCGGCGCGAGCAACGACTTCTTCATCCGCACCACCGACAAGCCCCATGAAGCGATCGTGCAAGAGGTGCTCTCCCGGGTGCGCGACGCGGGCTATGTCTACAAAGGCACCTATGAAGGCTGGTACTGCCCCCGCTGTGCGGACTTCAAGGCCGACAACGAAATCGACGAGGGCAACCGCTGCCCGATTCACCACATCGAGCTGACCCGCGAGCAGGAGGACAACTACTTCTTCAGGCTCTCCGACTTCCAGGATCGCCTCGAAGCGCTCTACGCGGAGCGCGAAGACTTCGTCGCGCCGCGTACGCGTTACAACGAGGCGCTGTCATTCATCCGCTCGGGCCTGCGCGACGTGCCCCTGACCCGCCACAAGCTGACCTGGGGCGTGCAGGTCCCGTGGGACCACGAGCACGTCTTCTACGTGTGGTTCGACGCGCTGCTCAACTACTACTCGGCGCTGCGCTATGCGCGCGAGGGGGAAGACCTGACAGCTCGGCTGTGGCCCCCCGACTACCACCTGATCGCGAAGGACATCCTGCGCTTCCACACCGTCTACTGGCCGGCGCTGTTGCTGGCCGCCGGCCTGGAGCTTCCGAAGCACATGTTCGTGCACGGCTATCTGCTGCTGGAAGGCGAGAAGATGAGCAAGTCGCTGGGCAACGTGCTCGACCCCTTCGAGGTGATCGACCGCTTCGGCGCCGACGCGCTTCGCTTCTACCTGCTCCGCGACGTCTCCTTCGGCCAGGACGGCTCCGTCTCGACGGCCGCCTTCGAGCTGCGCTACGAGACCGAGCTGGCGAACGAGCTCGGCAACCTCGCGAACCGGACGATCTCGATGTTGCTGCGCTACCGCGACGGCGTCGTCGCACCGCTCGAGCTCGACCCGGAGCTCGCGGTCGACTTCGCCGGCCTGCCGGAGCAGGTCGGGGCGCAGATCGATCGTGCCGAGCTGACCGTCGCGCTGGAGGAGATCTGGCAGCGGGTGCGGCGACTGAACCGCTACGTCGAGGAACGCGCGCCCTTCAGGCTCGCCAAAGACGAGGACGCCGCCGAGGAGCTTTCTGCCGTGCTAGCCAACCTCGCGGAGGGCCTGCGCACGGTGACCGTGCTGCTGTGGCCGTACCTGCCCGCCTCGGCGGAGAAGCTGCTCGAGGCGCTCGGCGCGCCCGACACCTCGCTCGTCGGCGCGGCCTTCGGCAGCGGCAGCATCGAGCGGGTCACTGCGATCCCTGCGCTGTTCCCGAAGGACGCCGCCGCCCCGCAGCCGTCGTGATCGACTCGCATACCCACCTGGACCTCTGCGAGCCCCCGGACGCCGAGCTCGTCGCCGCCGCGGATGCGGCGGGGGTGCGGCGCATCGTCACCGTCGGCATCGACTCTGCCTCCTGCCGCGCGGCGCTCGCCGCCGCCGAGGACTTCCCCCAGGTGTATGCCGCCGTCGGTCGCCACCCCAATGCGGCCCGCGGCTTCGACGACGCCGACCTCGCCGAGCTCGAGGCGCTCGCCTCCCACGAGCGCTGCGTGGCGATCGGCGAGACCGGCCTCGACTTCTATCGCGATCAGACGCCGCCGCCGGACCAGCGCCGCGCCTTCGCTGCGCAGATCGGCCTTGCGCGCGCCACCGCCAAGCCGCTCGTGATCCACTCCCGTGCCGCCGAGAGCGAGACGCTCGACCAGCTCGCCTCCGAAGCCGAGGGCGTGAGCGTCGTCATGCATTGCTTCTCGATGCCGGACCGTCTCGCGGAGTGCGTCTCGCGTGGCTATGCGATCTCCTTCGCCGGCAACGTCACTTACAAGAACGCCGCCGATCTCGCCGAGGCCGCTCGGGAGGTGCCGCTCGAGCGCCTATTGGTCGAGACCGATGCCCCCTACCTGAGCCCCCAGGCCGTTCGCAAGCACCCCAACCAGCCGGCCTTCGTCGCGCACACACTGTCCTTCATCGCCGCTCTGCGCGGCATCGGCGACGAGCAGCTGGGCGCGGCGGTGGAGGCCAACGGCGCCCGCGTGTTCGGATGGGCATCCCCGGCCGAGGGGAACCCGGCGGAGGGGAACCCGGCGGGGGCAGGCGAGTGACGGCAGTGGCCGACGCGCCGGTGCAACCCAGCCTGCGGCGGATGCGCCGCTTCGGCGTGCGACCCGATCGGGAGCTCGGCCAGAACTTCCTCGTGGACTCGAACATCCTCGGCGTGATCGAGCGGGCCGCCGAGGTGGGGGAGGACGACGTGGTGCTGGAGATCGGCGGCGGGCTCGGCGTGCTCAGTGAGCACCTCGCCGAGCGCGCCGCGCACGTTCACGTGATCGAGATCGACGAACGCCTGAGGGAGGCGCTGCTCGACGCCACCGCCTCCCACCCGAACGTGACGGTGCACTGGGGCGATGCGATGACGTTGCCGCTCTCCGGGATCGCCCCCGCGCCGTCGAAGGTCGTCGCGAACCTGCCCTACGGGATCGCCGCGGGCGCCCTGCTGCGCACCGTCGAGGAGCTGCCGGGAGTGGGCCTGTGGGTCGCGATGGTCCAGCGGGAGGTGGGCGAGCGTCTCGCCGCGACCCCCGGAGGGCGCGACTACGGGGTGCCTTCGGTGCTCGCCCAACTGGCCTGCGAGGTGCGCGTGCTGCGGTCCGTTCCCCGCACCGTCTTCCACCCCGTGCCGAACGTCGACTCCGTACTCGTGGGCATGCGCCGGCGCTCCGGAGCTGCCGGGCAGAGCCTCTCGGGCGAGCAGGGACAGGCGCTCAGCCGGCTCATCGGCGGGGCGTTCGCCCACCGCCGCAAGACGCTGGCCGGCTCGCTGGTGCTCTCCGGTGATCTCCCGAAGGGCGATCGTGAGCGCGTTCGCGCGGCGCTCACCGCGCTCGGCCATCCGCCGGACGCCAGGGCCGAGCGCCTCACGCCGGAGGACTTCCATCTCCCTTGCCGACGAGCTGGTGCTCGAAGCCGCGCCCGGCGAGCAGCTCGACGACGAGGTGCTCTGCCCAGGTGTTCCGGGAGACGAGAACCTCGCCGCTCGCGCGCTGCGCGAGTTTCGAGCCCGCACCGGCTGGCAGGCGCCGCCGCTGCGACTCACGATCGACAAGCGCATCCCTCTCGCTGCGGGGCTCGGCGGCGGCTCGGCCGACGCCGCCGCGGCGCTGCGACTCGCGCGAGCCGCCTCGGGGCTCGGCGACGAGGCCACGCTGCTCGCGATCGCCGAGGGGCTGGGCGCCGACGTCCCCGCCCAGGTCTCTCCCGGCCGCTGGCTGGCGGGCGGGGCGGGCGAGCGGCTCGTGCGGCTGCCCTCCCCGCGGCTGGCCTTCGGGCTGCTCGTGCTGCCCGCCGGCTTCGGCCTCTCGACCGCCGAGGTCTACGCCGAGGCGGACCGCCTCGGGCTCGTCCGTGAGCGCAAGGCGGTGGCGCTCCTTCACGAGGAGCTGGGCGCGGCGCTCGCACAGGGCGCGCCGCTGCCGTCCGCCACCGAGCTGCTCCACAACGACCTTCAGCGTGCCGCGGTCTCGCTGCGCCCCGAGATCGCCGAGGCGCTCCGCACGGCGGTCGCCGCCGGCGGCGACCCGGCGCTGCTCAGCGGCTCCGGGCCGACCGTGATCGGGCTGTTCGCGAAGGCCGGCGATCAGGGCCTCGCGCTCGCCCGGGTGGCGGAAGCGGGGCTCGACGGGCTGGCGCCCCCGCCCGTCGCGGCGGTGCCCGTCGAGGCCGCCTTCGGCGAGCCGCAGGCGCTGGACAGCGAGCCCCAAGCCCTCTCCTGAAGCGGGCGCGAGCCGCAATCGATCCCTGCGCGCCTCACAATTGCCGGCGCGGGCCGCGATCGACCCCTGCGTGCGTCACAATTCGCGCCTAGATGAGCACGTCCCAGGTCAACGAGCTGGTCGCGGGCGGCAGCGCGATCATCGGGCTCGCCCTATATGCAGGCCTGATCCTGCGTCCCGCCTGGACCGCCTACTCGAGGTTGTGGGAACGGGTGGCCGCCGCGGTCCTGTCCCTGTACGTGCTCGCGGTGTTCGTCGGTGCGGGTGTGGCCGGCGCGCTCGCCGCGGTCTACTTCTGGGGCTAGCCGTGTCTGACCTCGACGCGCTCGACGCGATCACCGAGGCGGTCGAGTCGGGCGCGGGGCTGCCCGAGGTGGTCCGCGCCGCCGCCCGGGCCCTGGAGGCGAGCCTCGCCGTGACCGACCCGTGGGGGGCGACGCTCGCAGTGGCCGCCCGCTCTCCGGCCGAGGAGCGGGCCCTGCTGAGTCGCGGCGACGGCGTCAACAGCGTGCCGCTGCGCGTCGCCGACGCGACCGTCGGCACCCTGCACATGCGCGCCAAGACCGAGCCGAGCGCCTCGATGCAGAGGCTGCTGCTGACGATGATCGCCTCGGAGGTCGAGCGCGTGCGGGCTCCCGAGCGCGTCTCGGAAACGGCTTCCTCGGACTTCCTCCGCGCGATCCTCACGCGGGCGCTGACCGACCGCGCCGAGCTCGTTGCGCGTGCCCGCGAGCTGTCCCTGGAGATCGACGACGGCGCCACGATGATCGTCGCCCGCGCCCACCCCCAGTCCCCCACCGACGAGGGCTGGCGGGGGCGCGTCCGCGCCCTGTCGCCGAGGTGCTGCTGCTCGTGCCGGGCGGAGACGACGCGGCCGCGGCGCGTGCCGCCGAGATGGTGCTGCGCGAGATGGAAACGGGCCTCTCGGGCTATACCTTCGCGCTCGGCCGCAGCCGCATCACGGCCGACCCCACCGATCTGCCACGGGCCGCGAGCGAGGCGCTGCTCGCGGCGAACGTCGCCCAGGGCTCCCAGGACGGGGCATCTCCCCTGGCCTTCGAGGAGACCGGCGCCTACCGGCTGCTGCTCTCCGCGATGAGCGAGAACCCCGCCGAGCTCCAGCGCTTCTACGCCGAGACGGTCGAACCGCTCGTCGCCTACGACGATCAGTACGAGACCGACCTGGTGCGAACTCTCGAGACGTTCCTCGAGGCCGACGGCAACGTCGCGGGCACCGCCCAGCGCCTCTTCACCCACCGCCACACCATCTACTACCGCCTGGAGCGCGTCCGCGAGCTCTCAGGCCTCGACGTCAGCTCCAGCGACGGCCGCGAGAAGCTCAGCCTGGGCCTGAAGTCGATGCGCGTCCTCGGCATCGCCGCCCCGGGCGGCCCCGCCTCGGAGGCCGGCGCGGAAGGCGGCCGCGTGCCGCGGCGCGGCGGCCGCCGCAGCTAGGCACGCAGAGGAGGAGGGGGAAGGAAGAGAGAGACCCCGTGCGCATATGCACACGCAGAGGAGGGAGGGGGAAGGAAGAGAGAGACCCCGTGCGCATATGCACACGCAAGGGAGGAGGGGGAAAGAAGAGAGAGACCCCGTGCGCATATGCGCACGCAGGCAACAATCACTTCTTCTTCTTCCTCTTCTTCTCCTTTTCCTCGATCGGAACCCGACCCGGCGCTCTCAGAATTTGCGGACGCCGAACTCCATCGCGTAGGTTGCGCCGGCGCGGCCCGCCCCCAGCACGCCGGGGATCGCCGGCTCCACGGCCACGCCCGCGTCCCGATAGAGCTTTGTGAGGATCACCGCGCGATGAGGCCTCGAGGCCATCCATTCCTGCACGATGTGCTCGGGGCTCGCGAAGCTTTCGGTGCCCCAGGCGATGTTCTGGCGGTAGCGGTTGGCGCGCAGGGAGTGCAGGTGGTGGGCTGCGCGGACCTGATTGACGAGGCACAGCGTGGCCTTGTCGATCGCCGCCGCGTCGGTGCTCGTCGGGAGCAGCGTCGCGCCGGGACATGCCGCGGCGGCCACGGAGGGCGGCGCCGAGAGCAGCAGCGAGCATGCAGCGGCGACCACCGCGAGCATGGCACACGGCACTCTGACCTCTCTCGTACGTCCGGCTCGCAGAGTGCAGGAATAGTTGCAGGAACGAAAGACGCAACCGCCATTGCCCGCTTTTCGCCGTTCGAAAACCTGTTCTGGCGGCGACTATCCTTCCTCGCACCCCTGGGGGGTCGTCCAATGGCAGGACATCAGGTTTTGGTCCTGAGAATCGGGGTTCGAGTCCCTGCCCCCCAACCTTCCGCCCCGCCTCCCTTCCCGGCCCGGCAGGGCGGCCTCGAGCCTTTAGAGTCTTTCTCGTGAGCGCCCCCACCGTCCTGATCCTGGCCGCGGGCAAGGGCACGCGCATGCGCTCGGAGCAGCCGAAGGTGCTGCATCGGATCTGCGGCCTGCCGATGCTGCTGTGGCCCGTCCGCGCCGCCGCTGCGGCCGGCGCCGGGCGGATCGTCGTGATCGACTCACCCGGGGAGGCCCTCCGTGAGGTGCTGCCGGAGGACATCCGGATCGCGGTGCAGCCCGAGGCCAACGGCACCGGCGGGGCGGTCGCTGCCGCGCTCGATGCGATCGGGGACACACTGTCGGACGGTGACGCCGTGCTCGTATTGAGCGGTGACGTGCCGCTGGTCAGCGCCGAGGCGATCACGGAGCTGCTGGATGCACACGACCAGGCCGGAGCGGCGGCCACGATGGCCACGACGATGCTCGATGACCCATCGGGATACGGCCGTGTCGTCCGCGACCCCGACGGCGAGGTGGTGCGGGTCGTCGAGACCAAGCGCGAGGGCGACTCGACCCAGGCCGAGCGCGAAATCCGGGAGGTCAACACCGGCATCTTCGTCTTCGAGGCGGGCCCGCTGCGCCTGGCATTGCCGAGGCTCAGCGCCGACAACGCGCAGCGCGAGCTCTACCTGCCCCAGGTGCTCGAGGCGATCCGCGCGGACGGCGCCCCCGTGATCGGCCACCTGATCGAAGACGAGCGGCTCGTGCTCGGCGTCAACGACCGCATCGACCTCGCGGCTGTCCGTGCCCTCGCCCAGCGCGCCATACACGAGCGCCATATGCGAGCAGGCGTCACGATCGTCGACCCCGCGAGCACCGTCATCGACGTCGAAGTGACAATCGGCGCGGACACCGTGATCGAGCCCTTCACCTCGGTTTGCGGGAGCAGCGAGATCGGCGGCCGTTGCACGGTCCGCCACTCCTACCTGATCGACTGCCTCCTCGAGGACGAGGTGATCGTGGGCCCCTTCGCCTACCTGCGCCCGGGCACCGTGCTCAGGGAGGGGGCGAAGGTCGGCACCTATGTCGAGGTCAAGAACTCAGACATCGGCCCGGGCGCCAAAATCCCCCACCTCTCCTACATCGGCGACGCCGACGTGGGGGCCCGCACCAACCTCGGCGCAGCCACCGTCACGGCCAACTACGACGGCGCCAACAAGCACCGCACGACCGTCGGCGCCGACGTCAAGACCGGGGTCGACACGACGCTCGTAGCGCCCGTCACGGTCGGTGACGGGGCCTACACCGGCGCCGGCTCGGTCATCACCGAGGACATCCCGCCCGGCGCCCTCCGGATCGCCCGTGAGCGCCAGGTCAACAAGGAGAACTACGAAGGCCCCGGGAAGGCCCGCAAGTGAGCGACCCCGCCCAGACCACGACACAGACCTTCCCTACACTGCAGGGCGTGAGCGCGACGGACACGTCGGCGTCCTCGCGGGCGAGCCTCCCGATTGACTACAACAAGCGGCTGATGCTGTTCAGCGGCCGCGCGAACCCGCAGCTGGCCGCCGACATCGCCCAGAAGCTGGGCGTCGAGCTGGGGCCGGTGATCAGCAAGACCTTCTCCAACGGCGAGGTCTACTGCCGCTATGAGGAGTCGATTCGCGGCGCCGACGTCTTCATCGTGCAGCCGACCTGCGGAAATGCCCAGACGGGAGTGACGGCAAACGACTCGCTGATGGAGCTGCTGTTCATGATCGACGCCGCCGTCGGCGCCTCGGCTCACCGCGTCATCGCCGTGACGCCCTGGTTCGGCTACTCACGCCAGGACAAGAAGTCCGCGCCACGCGAGCCGATCTCCGCGCGGCTCGTCGCCCGCATGCTCGAGTCCGCGGGCGCCGACCGAGTGCTGACGATGGACCTCCATGCCGGCCAGATACAGGGCTTCTTCCAGAAGCCCGTCGATCACATGACGGCGCTCTTCATGCTCACCCAGCACTTCCAGGACCTCGGCCTCCCCGACCTCGTCGTGGTCGCCCCGGACGCCGGCCGGGTCAAGCTGAACAAGAAGTTCGCCTCGAAGATCGGCGCCGAGCTCGCGATCCTCGACAAGGAGCGCCCCGCCCAGCAGGTCGCCGAGATCGGCTACGTGATCGGTGACGTCCGCGGCAAGACAGCCGTGATCGTCGACGACATGATCGACACCGCCGGGACCCTCTGCGCGGCAGCCAAGACCGTCAAGGAAGCGGGCGCCGAGCGCGTATATGCGGCGGCCACCCACGCCGTCTTCTCGGGCAACGCATTCGAGAACCTCCGCACCTCCGAGCTCCAGGAGATCGTCGTCACCGACACGATCCCCGTGCAGGCCGGCGTTCCCGACAACGTCCGCGTGCTGCCCTGCGCAGACCTGCTGACCGACTCGATCCGGCGGATCTTCGTCGACGATTCCGTCAGCGAGGTCTTCCAGGGCGAGAACCAGCTGTTCTGAGGGGCCGGCCGCGCGGCGGTCGCCTGAGCGCGCCCGCCCACTGCGCTCGGCGCACCCGTGAGCCCCTGCGAGGATGGCCCGATGGCCTCCTCGGAGACAGCCACGCTGCTGGGCCGCCCCGGTTTCGCGCGCTATTTCGCGACCGTCGCGGCCGCCCGGGCGACCGGCACGATGTTCAACGTCGCCGGCGTGCTGCTGATCCTGCAGCGCACCCACGACCTCGCCCTCGCGGGCATCGTCGTCGCCGCCGCGACGCTGCCCGGCGCGATCACCGGGCCGTTCCTCGGGGGCTGGCTCGACGTCACCTCGAACCGCCGGCGGCTGCTGGTGCTCGACCGTGCACTGACCGCGCTGTCGCTGACGGCCGTGCTGCTGCTGGCCGGCCATGCACCGAACTGGACGCTGCCGCTGGCGTCGCTGCTCTACGGCCTCACCACACCGCTCTCGGCGGGAGCCTTCTCCTCGGTGCTGCCGGAGGTCGCCGGGCCCGAGCTGATCGGCGTGGCAAATGCCTTCGAAGCGGCGAGCTTCAACGCCGCCTTCATCGTCGGGCCGGCGCTCGCGGGTCTGCTCGCAGCTGCTGCCGGACCGGCGACGGCCGTCGAGGTCCAGCTTGGCCTGGGCATCGTGATCGCGGCGCTGATCGCCGGCGATCGGACCTTCGAGCTGCGACCGCAGCACGCCGAGCCTCGCCCCGAGCGCGTGATGCATGCCGTCGGGCGCGGCTTCGCGGCGATCTGGCGGATCGGCTCGCTGCGCAGGAACACCGTCGTCGACTGCATCTACGTGCTCGCCTGGGGCACCCTCTACGTCAGCCTTCCCGCCTGGGCGGTCTCCGTCGGCGCCGGTGCCCACGCCTCGGGCTACATGTGGGCGGCGATCTCCGCGGGCTCGATGATCAGCGGCTTCGCGCTGCGGCACCTCGGCGCCGGGCTCGCGCCGCGTGTGGTGATCGGGGGCTACCTGCTGGCGATGGCGGCGCTGGCCGCCGTCTGGCCGCTCGTCGCCGGGCTGGCCGCCGCGCTCAGCCTGTCCTTCGCCACGGGGATCTTCGACGGCCCCGTACTCGTCGGGCTGATCACGGTTCGCCAGCGGCTCGCCCCGGCCCATCTGCGTGCCCAGATCTTCACGACGGTCACCAGCATGCACGCGGCCGTCGTGGCGGCCGGAGCGGCCGGGGCGGGACTCTTCCAGAAGGCGCTCGGGACCGACGCGACGCTGCTCGCCTTCGCGGCGCTGCTCGCGCTGGCGGGAGCGGTCTCGCTGTTGACGGAATCGGACGGCACGCGGGCCGCCTCGGCAGAGAGGGAACAGGCCTCGGCCGCGGCACGAATCTGAGGGTCGTCTCATCCTCGTCCGTCCAACTTGACGGCCACTTGGACGTTGTGCAAGGTGTCGTGTGGGTTAGCCGAGGGTAGATGCCTGCCAGGGCGGGAGAAGACCAAATTCCAGAGGGAACAAGGAGCGGACCAATGACGGGGAGAGGATTCGCGGGGCGGACGATGGTCGCGGCCGTGGTCGCGGCGGTGGCGTTGCTGGCCCTGGCGGGCGGCGCGCAGGCGAAGACGAGGAAGGCCGTCGGCGGGGTCGTCGTGCATCGCAACCAGCACGCGGGCTCATTCGTAGTTGCCGACCACAAGGGCCATCTCGTCGCCATCCACGCGCCGAGCAGCCCGGCCGTGGGCACGAAGGTCCACGTCAGTCTGCGCCGCCTTAAGAACGGCACCTACTCGGCGACGAGCACGCGGCTCGGCAAGCACCACCCACACGCTCGTGTGCACGGCACCGTCAGCCACGTGAGTGCCTCGGGCGACTCCTACACGGTCTCATCGCGCGGCGTATCGCTGCTCGTCGAGGCGCGTAACGGCGCAAAAGCACCCGCGGTGGGCACGATCGTAACGGTCACAGGCAGCACCGATGAAGATCAGAACGAAGGCGAAGAAGACCAGAACGAAGGCAATATCGAAGAAGAAGACCTGCAGGAAGAAGGCGAAGACAACAACGGCTTCGTGGTCGAGGGCACGATCCTCGAAATCAACGAACTCGAACGGACCCTGACGGTGTCCTCCGACGACGACCAGGAATCAGGGGAAACGGTCATCGTCCACGTTCCGCCGACGCTCGACATCTCGGTGTTCACGATCAACGAGGAGGTCGAGCTGAATGTCAAGCCGCTGGAAAGCGGCGGCTTTGAACTGCTCGGCTCCGCCGACGACGAAGGCGAACAGGGCGCCGAAGACGGCGAAGACGAACAGGGCGAACAGGGCGACGAAGGCGAAGGGGAACAGGGCGAACAGTAAGCCGCCGCCCCGCCCACGGGCGTGTAGATACCATCGCGCACGCGCCGTCTCTCGCGTGCACCGGGGACTCCGTTCCGCCCCGGTGCAGCGCGCGAGCAGGCGGCGCGGCCAGCGCCGATGCCAGTAACTCCAGCCGACCCCGCAGAGCAGCCTCCCGCGCGCCCCGGACCGCCCGGACGGCCGAAGCTCCCCTCCTGGGCGGCTGAGCCGCGCGGCGGCCGCGCGGGCGGATGGTCGCGGCGGACCCGGGTGCGGGCCGCGATCGCGCTCGGGGTGGTGCTGTTCCTCGCGATCAGCATCCTGCTCGCCCGCTTCCTGCAGACCGAGAACGTCGAACGCGACGCGGACCTGGCCTTGATCGCGGCACAGGCGCGGGGCGACGTCCAGGGCATGCTCGACAACCTCGGCGGCTGCCGCTCGAACCCCGGCTGCGTGGCGGCGGTGAAGGCGAACGCAGCCAACCCGCGGCTCGTCAGGAAGGGCTCGGTGAAGATCCTGCAGCTCGTCTCGCCGACCTCCTATGCGCTGTTCGGGGCCACGGGCCGGACGCGGCTCGCCTGGACGGTGATCGGCACGCTGCCGGTCGTCCAATGCGTGACGGTCCGGCGCACCGGCAACTTCCTCACCGGCGTCAAGGTCACGCTGACCGGCCTCAGCGCGCCGATCCCGAACGAAGCCGATTGCTAGAGTCTCGTTTTCCGAAATGGCCTCCACCGCGACAAAACTGAACGTCACCAGCCGCACCGCCGAGGGCTCTCGCGCGGCCCGGCGCATGCGCCGCAAGGGCCGCGTCCTCGGCGTCCTCTACGGCGGAGGCCAGGACCCGGTCGGCTTCGACGCCGACGCCCGCGAGCTGCGCCACGCGCTGGCCGGCAGCGGCGCCGTGCTGGACCTCAGCGTCGACGGGGGCAGAGCCGCGCCGGTGGTGCTGAAGGAGGCCCAGCGGCACCCGGTTCGCGGCGAGACGATCCACGTGGACCTGCTGCGTGTCCGCCTCGACGAGGAGATCACGGCCGTCGTGCCGCTCGAGCTGCTCGGCGCCGACGACGCCCCGGGCGTGAAGGAAGGCGGCGTTCTGGAGCAGATCACACGCGAGCTGAACGTCGAGGCGCTGCCGACCGCGATCCCCGAGTCGATCGTCTACGAGGTCGGGGAGATGCAGATCGGCGACACGATCCTGCTCTCGGCGATCACCGCACCGGAGGGCGTGACGCTCACCGACGATCCCGAGGAGACCGTCATCGCGACGCTGTCGCCACCGAAACTCCAGGCCGAAGTCGAGGAGGAAATCGAGTCCGAGACGGAGATCGTCGGCGAGGAGGCGGCTGAGGGCGAGGGCGCCGCCGAGGACGGCGAGTCGGAGGGCTCCTCCGAGGAGGAGTAGCTGGCCCTGCGACGCCCCTTCGGCGGTGGCGCACCGGTCGACTGGCTGATAGTCGGGCTCGGCAATCCCGGCCGCGAGCACGCGGGCAGCCGCCACAACGTCGGCTTCAAAGTCGCCGAGTCGCTCGCCGAGCGCTGGCAGCTGAAGGGGGCGAAGGACCGCTTCAACGCCCGTCTCGCGGAGGGCCGCCCGCCGATCGAGGCGCTGCCGGGTGGGTGGGCGTCCAAGTCAGAGCGCCCTCGCGTGGCTGTGATGTGCCCGCAGACCTACTACAACGACTCCGGCCGCGCCGTCGGGCCGGCGCGGGGTTCCTTCAAGCTGCCGCTCGACCGCGTGCTCGTGGTTCACGACGAGATCGACCTTCCCTTCGACGAGGTGCGAACGCGTCTCGGCGGCGGGCTGGCCGGCAACAACGGCCTGAAGTCGATCAAGCGGGAGCTGGGCGGGGCGGACTTCATGCGGGTACGCATCGGCGTGGGGCGGCCCGACTCGACAGACCCCGAGATCGTCGCCGCCTACGTGCTCGGGCGCTTCCAGGAGGGCGAGGCGGAGGTCGCACGCCTCGTCGACCATGGCCGTGAACACGTCGAACGCGCCGTGCTGGGCCTGGCCGAGCCGGCCGCGGGCGGCGCCGGCGAGGAGGCACGCGCGGATCGCAGCAGCGACGCGACGGGCGGCGGCATGGGCGAGCGGACGGGCGCGTGATGGCCGAGGGAGCTCTGCGCAGCCTGCTGGGGTTGATGGAGGAGGATGAGCCGGCGCGGCGGCTGGCCGCCGAGGGAGGCCATGCCTTCGTCTCGGCCTCCCTGCGTCCCTATCTGATCGCTGCGATCAGCGACCGTGACGAGCAGGCCCGGGGCCGCCCCACGCTGGTGGTCGTGGGAGATGACCGCACGGCAAGGGAGGTGGCCGGCGACCTGAAAGCCTGGCTCGCACCGCGGCGAGTCCGCTACTACCCCTCGCGAGGCGTGGCCTATGAGTCCCATCTCGCGCCTCCCCCGCACCTCGTCGGGCTGCGGGTCGCCGCTCTCGACGCGCTGCTGGAGCCCGATCAGGGAGGCTCATCCACGCCGGAGCAGCCCGTCGTCGTCGTCAGCGCCGTCGCGCTCTCGGAGAAGGTGCCCGACCCGTCGCTGAGGCCACGATCGTTCACGCTGCGGGTGGGGGAGCTGCTCGACCTCGACGAGTGCGCCGCGGAGCTCGTGGCGGCGGGCTACGAGCGGGTCGACCAGGTCGAGGAGCGGGGCCAGTTCGCGATGCGCGGTGGCCTGCTCGACGTGTTCCCGGCGACGGAGGACCGGGCCGTGCGGGTCGACATGTTCGACGTCGAGATCGAATCGCTGCGCTGGTTCTCGACCTTCACGCAGCGCTCGCTCGGCGATGCGCAGGAGGTGGAGATCGCGCCCGCGGCGGAGCTCGCGGCCGAGCACCGGGAGCTGGCCGAGATCGCTGCTGCGACGGGGGCCTTCGCGGGGGATGCCGAGCCGGGCGAGCGCCCGGACATCGCCGAGCTGCTGCCGGTGGAGCGCTTCGGGGCGCTGCTCGACCTGCTCGATGAGCGCACCGAGTTGCTGGTCGCCGCCGAGGAGGAGATCCCGCCGGCGCTGAAGGATCACTGGGATGACGTCTGCGCCGCCTTCGGCGACACCGACGCCCACCACCTCTACGTCAGCCCTCGGGAGATCACCGATACGCTCGCGAGCCGCACGCGGGTGTGGCTGTCGGCCCATTCCTCGGGCCAGGAGATCGAGCTGCGGGCGCAGTCGGCCGACACCGCCGCACGATCGCTGGCGGAAGCCGAGCCCGAGCTCGAGAAGCTCGTCCGCTCCGGGTACCGCACGGTCGTCGCCTTCCCGCGGCGCGGCGAGGGCGAGCGGGCGGCCTACAACCTCGGGCGCCTGAAAGCGGCCTGGCTGGGTGAGGGCGCGGCGACGGACGCCGGCGCCGCAGCGCCGCTCGACCCCTCCCTGCGCTTCGCCGCCGCCTCGTTGCGGGAGGGCTTCGTCGCCCCCCAGCTGAAGCTCGCGGTCTACCCCGAGCACCGCCTGCTGCGCCGCCGCCGCGCGGAGCGCCCGGAGCAGGGCGGCCCTGGGCGCCGTCGTGGTGCGCTGCGCTCGTTCACCGATCTGCGCACCGGCGACATCGTCGTCCACGAGGACCACGGGGTCGCGCGCTTCGCCGGCTTCGAGACGCGCACCGTCGCGGGGGTCACGCGGGACTACCTGTACCTCGAATACCAGGGCGACGACCGCGTCTTCGTGCCCACCGACCAGCTCGCGAAGATCTCCCGCTACGTCGGAGCGGGCGCCGAGCACCCGCCGCTCTCGAAGCTGGGCGGAACGCGCTGGGAGACGATGAAGGCACGCGCCCGCAGGGCGGCGCAGGAGCTCGCGGGGGAGCTGCTGAGCCTCTATGCCGAGCGGCGGCGGCGCAGCGGCCACGCCTTCGAAGCGGACTCCGACTGGCAGCGGGAGTTCGAGGAGCGCTTCCCCTTCACCGAGACGCCCGACCAGCGAGACGCGATCGAGCTGGTCAAGGCCGACATGGAGGCGCCGCGGCCGATGGACCGGCTGATCTGCGGCGATGTCGGCTACGGCAAGACGGAGGTGGCGTTGCGGGCCGCCTTCAAGGCTGCGGCTGAGGGCAAACAGGTGCTGATGCTCGTGCCCACGACGATCCTCGCCCAGCAGCACTACGGCACCTTCGCCGAACGCCTCGCCGACTACCCCTTCACGATCGAGCACGCCTCCCGGTTCCGCACGGCGGCCGAGCAGAAAGCGGCGATCAAGGGCTTCGCGGACGGCCGCGTGGACATCCTGATCGGCACCCACAGGGTGCTCTCGCGGGACGTCCGCGCGAAGGACCTGGGGCTGCTGATCGTCGACGAGGAGCAGCGCTTCGGGGTCAAGCAGAAGGAGCTCCTGCGCCAGCTGAAGCTGAAGGTCGACGTGATCTCGATGTCCGCGACGCCGATTCCGCGCACGCTGCAGATGTCCCTGGCCGGGCTGCGCGACATCTCCGTGATCGAGACGCCCCCCGAGGGCCGACGGCCGGTGCGGACCTACGTCGGGGAGTACGAGGAGGAGCTCGTCAAGCGGGCGATCGAACGGGAGCACGCACGGGGTGGCCAGGCCTTCTTCCTGCACAACCGAGTGGAAACGATCGAGGAGACCGCGGAACGGCTGCGCGCCCTCTGCCCCGGGGTGCGCTTCTCGGTCGCCCACGGGCAGATGGCGGAGGGGCAGCTCGAGAAGGTGATGATGGACTACCTGCGGGGCGGCGCGGACGTGCTCGTCTGCACCTCGATCATCGAGTCGGGCATCGACATCCCGCAGGCCAACACGCTGATCGTCGAGCACGCCGACACCTTCGGGCTCGCCCAGCTCTACCAGATCCGCGGCCGCGTGGGACGGAGCTCCGAGCGTGCCTATGCGTACCTGCTCTATGACTCCGCGGCGGCGCTCACACCCGAGGCCGCTCAGCGCCTGTCGGCGCTGTCCGACTACACAGAGCTCGGCGCGGGTTTCAAGATCGCGATGCGAGACCTCGAGATACGCGGCGCCGGCAACCTGCTCGGCGACGAGCAGTCCGGCCACGTCGCGGCGCTGGGCTTCGAGCTGTACATGCAGATGCTCGACGAGGCCGTGCGAGCGGCGGCGGACACCGACGAGGAGGATCTGCCGGAGCCGGTGCGGTTGGACGTCAACGTCGACGCCTATGTCCCGGCCGACTACGTCCCCTACGAGCAGGCCAAGATCGAGGTCCACCGCCGGGTCGCGGCGGCGCTGGAGGTGGCCGACGTGGAGCGGCTGCGGGAGGATCTCGAGGATCGCTTCGGGCCGGTGCCCCTGCCGCTCGAGAACCTGCTCGCCCTGCAGCGGGCGCGCATCAAGTTCGGGCAGGCGGGCGCCCGCACGGTCAGCTTCCGCGGCGACCGCCTCGCCGTGGTGCCGATCGAGCTCGACTCGGTGCGGGCCAGGAGGCTGCGCGAGGAGCTGCCGGAGGCCCTCTATGAGTCCGGCCGCTCGCAGGTGTCGATGCGCGTCTCCAGTGACGCCGAGGAGCGTTTCCCGAGCGTCGTCAAAGCGGCGGATGCGCTGCTCGCGGTCGTCCGCGAGGCCGCTTAATGACGCCTTAGTCAGTACTTAAGCAAACTCAAGCTTCGATCCGGTAGAGTGCCCGCCTCGTGTCGAAGTCGATTCGCTTTATCGCGGCGCTTGGCGCCGTTTTTCTTGCCAGTCTCCTGCTCGTCGCCTGCGGCGGCGGCCTGGCGGGCAACGCCGTGGTGAACGTCGACGGCGCGAATCAGATCACCAAAGACACCTACGGCCACTGGCTCGGCGTCGCCGCTTCCTCTTCCAGCGCGACGGGCGAAAAAACCGCCGTTCCGGACCCGCCGAAGTACACGGCCTGCATCGCACATCTGCAGGCCACGGCGCCGAAACCCGCCAAAGGCCAGGCGGCGCCGACGCCGGCTGCGCTGAAGTCCCAGTGCGAACAGCAGTACAAATCGCTCCAGCAGGAGGTGCTCGGCTTCCTGATCTCCTCCTCGTGGGTGATCGGCGAAGCGAAATCGCTGGGCGTGAAGCTGAGCGACAAGGAAGTGCAAACCCAGTTCCTCAAGATCAAGCACCAGCAGTTCCCGAAAGCCGCCGAATTCGAAAAATTCCTGTCGACGTCCGGCCAGAGCGTCTCTGACCTGCTGCTGCGCGTGAAGCTGAACATGCTCTCGCAGAAAATCCAGCAGAAGATCGCCAAGAAAAAAGCGACGGTCAGCCAGGCGGAAGCGCAGAAGTACTACAACGAACACAAATCTCAGTACGGAACCGCCGAACACCGCACCGTCGAGATCATCCTGACGAAGACCGAAGCGCAGTCGAAGGCGGCCAAGAAGGAAATCGAAGGGGGCAAGAGCTTCTCCAGCGTCGCGAAGCGGGTCTCGATCGACCCCACGAGCAAGGCCAAAGGCGGGCTGCTTCCGGAATCGGTCAAAGGCGCCCAGGAGAAGAACCTCGACAACGCGCTGTTCACGGCAAAGGTCAACCAGCTCGGTGGGCCGCTGAAGACGCAGTTCGGCTACTACGTCTATGAGGTGCTGTCGACCAAGGCCTCAACACAGTCATCCTTCGCGACAGTGGAAAAGGCGATCAAACAGATCATCGCCCAGAAAAGCCAGCAGACGGCACTGAGCACGTTCATCAAGAACTTCAAAAAGAAGTGGCAGGCCAAAACGGATTGCCGCAAAGGCTTCGTCGTCGCCGACTGCAAGCAGTACAAAGCGCCGAAGACCAAAACCGGGGCCGGCGCCCCGGGCTCGGGCGAAGGCGCACCGGTCACGCCTGAAGGCTGAGCGCGTATGAGCCGCATCGAGCGGGTCAACGCGCGGCAGATCCTCGACAGCCGCGGCAATCCGACCGTCGAGGTCGATGTCGAGCTGGCCTCTGGCGCGCGGGGTCGCGCGGCGGTGCCCTCGGGCGCCTCGACCGGCGAGTTCGAGGCGACGGAGCTGCGCGACGGAGGCGAGGCGTGGGGCGGCAAGGGCGTGCTGCGGGCAGTCCTAAACGTGGACGGGGAGATCGCCACGGCGGTGGCCGGCATGGAGGCCGGCGAGCAGGCGGCCCTCGACCGGGCGCTCGTCGAGCTCGACGGAACGCCCAACAAGTCGCGCCTCGGCGCCAACGCGATCCTCGGCGTGTCCCTGGCGGTCGCGAAGGCGGCGGCGGCCGACGCCGGCGAGCCGCTGTGGCGCTATCTCGGCGGCCCGGAGGCCCGCGTCCTGCCCGTGCCGATGATGAACGTCCTCAACGGCGGGGCCCACGCCGACAACAAAGTGGACTTCCAGGAGTTCATGGTCGTGCCCTGCGGAGCGGAGACGTTCTCGTCGTGCCTGCAGATGGGCGCGGCCGTGTTCCATGCGCTGAAGCGGACCCTCCACGAGCGTGGCCTGGCGACGGCCGTCGGCGACGAGGGCGGCTTCGCGCCCGACCTCGGGTCCAACGAGGAGGCGCTGCAGATGTTGATCGAGGGCATCGAGGCCGCGGGGCTGCGTCCCGGCGAGGACGTGGCGATCGCCCTGGACCCCGCGACGAGCGAGCTGTACTCGGAGGGCTCCTATGTGCTCGAGCACGAGGGCCGCACGCTCAGCGCCACGCAGCTGGCCGCCTACTGGGCCGAGATCGCGGCGCGCTACCCGGTGGTCTCGATCGAGGACGGCATGGACGAGGAGGACTGGGCGGGCTGGAAGGCCCTGACCGAGGAGATCGGCGAGCGCGTGCAGCTCGTCGGCGACGATCTGTTCGTGACCAACACCGCGCGTCTGCGCCGGGGCATCGAGGCGGGCGTGGCGAACTCGATCCTGATCAAGGTCAACCAGATCGGCACCCTCACGGAGACCCTCGAGGCGATCGCGATGGCCCGGGAGGCCGGCTACACGGCCGTGATGAGCCACCGCTCCGGAGAGACGGAGGACGTGACGATCGCCGACCTCGCCGTCGCGACCGGCTGCGGCCAGATCAAGACGGGCGCGCCGTCGCGCTCGGATCGCGTCGCGAAGTACAACCAGTTGCTGCGAATCGAGGAGCAGCTGGGTGACCGCGCCGAGTTCCCCGGCCGGTCGGTCTTCAGACGCCCTTAGCGCAGCTCGTCCTTCGCCGGCAGGAGGTCGCCGCTCCGAAGCGAATGGACGAGCAGCATGCCTGCAGCACCAGCCACCTACCCGCGCTCCCGCCGCGCCTCCTCCCCCGCTCGCGGGAGGAGCTCCGGCAGGGTGCAGGCCGCCGGCAGGGTCCGCTGGGACCGCCTCGGCCGGATCGCGATGCTGTTCGTCGTGCTCGCCCTCGTCTTCCTCTACATCGGCACCGGCTTCCACATGCTCTCCACCTGGCGCCAATCGCACCGCACCACCGCCCGCGTGGCGGCGATGGAAACCGAACACCGCCGCCTGATCTCCGAACACAACCGCCTCAGCAGCCAGGCGAACCTCGAAGACCAGGCCAAAGCGCTGGGCATGCAGAGACCCAACGAGCAGACTTACATCGTGGGGAACCTGCCGAGGAACTGAGCTACGTGGCCTGACCGATCCGCTGGGCGAGCTCGACGATGATGTTCTCCGGACCGCGGACGTAGCAGAGCCGAAAGATGTCCTCGTAATCCTGGACCTCGCCGACCATCTCGAGGCCTCTGCTCCGCAACCTATCGAGGACCGTCTCGAGGTCGTCGACGGTGAACGCGAGGTGCCGGATGCCCGGCCGGTTGGCAGCCGGAGGAGGCGCGCCGCCATGAGCGCTCGGCGAGTGGAACTTGACTAGCTCGATGCTGTCGCTCCGATCCGGCGTTCGCACGAAGACGAGCTCCGCTCGGACGCCTTCGAGCCCCACGACCCTGTCCACCCACTCGCCCTCTACCGTCCCCGCTCCCGCGCGCTCGAGCCCGAGATCGACGAAGAACGCGACTGCTGCCTCGAGGTCGTTCACGATGACACCTACGTGATCGAGGCTCTGCACGCCCATGCCGGTCGATGCTATCCGGGTGGCCCCCTCCGGGGCGTCCGGGTGAGACGAGTGCGCTGCTAGCCTCGCCCGCGTGTCGTTCGAGACCGCGATCTACCAGTGGCAGCAGGGGGAGCGGCGCCTGCAGGCGGCGCCGGCCGAGCGCAGGAGGCTTCTCGAACGGGTGACGGAGGGGCTCGTGGCGGAGTTGCGACGGCGGCTCGGCGGGCGATTCACAGCCGAGGAGCTGGTCGATCTCTATGAAGGGGGAACGTCCTGGTGCCTGCAGGCGGCGATGAGGATCGCTCCGAAGGACCCATGGGCGTGGGAGGCGGGAGTCGTCGTCGACGCGGCCTTCGGGCGCTACTTGAGAGAGGCCACCGACTACGCCGGCGGCAGGCGGGAGGTCGGGGCCTGAGGCCCCGCTACTCCTCCTCGTCCTCGCCGATGCGGCGGATCACGATCCGGTCCTCCTCCACGGCCACTTCGACCGGCCGGTGTCCCGCCCAGTGCTCGGCGTAGACGGGGTTGTCCTGGATCGCGGGGTCGAGCCAGAGCCCGAAGCCCTCCTCGCCGTGGTCGAAGGTGCCCTCGAGGGGAGCCGTGTTACGTGCGCCCGAACGGCGGCGGCCGCCACGCCGGCTGCGCCTGCGCGCGGGTGCCGCGCCCTCCTCCTCGGAGTCATCGAGCTCCTCGCCGCGCTCGGCAAGGACGCGCTCCGCCTCCGCTTCGGCCGCTTCGAGCTCCGCAGCGATCAAGGCGTCGTCCTCGGCCCGCAGGTCGATCTCCTCGGGGTAGGCCGCTCCGGCGTCCCCGGGCTCATCGCCCGCGAGGTCGTTCTGGCGCTTGAACTGCTCGATATCCCGGACGCTGACCTCGAGCTGGTGGGCGACCCAGGCATCGGTGCGGCCCTCACGCGCCCAGGCGCGGATCTGATTCAGGTGTGGGCGCAGCGATTTACGGGGCATCGACGGTCCGGCACACTAGCGCAATCAGGCGGCCGATCGCGGCGCACGGTCTGCTCCGCGGGAGCCCTCGAAGAGGGGTTCGCGCAGACAGCGAGAAGCGTGCCCGGACCGGATCGCGTTCCCCCGGTCCTGAGACTATGCTTGCCAGACCTTCGCGGAGGGGCTCCCGCCGGAGGCCCGGTTCGCAAATAGGAAGGGTGCACCCACAATGCTGGTTCTGACGCGTAAGTCCAACCAGAGCATCATGATCGGCGACGAGATCGAGGTCTCGGTGCTGTCGGTCATGGGGGAGAAGGTGCGGATCGGCATCCAGGCACCACAGAAGGTGCCCGTGTTCCGCAAGGAGATCTATCTCGAGATCCATCGCGAAGGGACCGCCGTCGCTCCCATCAGCGACGGCAACGCCCCGGCCGAGAAGGTCGCCGACCTCGACGACTCGCTGAGGGAGCTCGGCGAGGGAGACTGAGTCGCGCCGCCCTCGGGGCGCCGCCAGCTCACGCAGGCCGCTCGGTCCGAAACCCCGGCGGCGTCCGGAGGACGTCAGCCCAGCAGCAGATAGAGGGTGCGGAACATCACGACCGTGACGATGACGGCCGTCAGGATCAGCGCCATCACCAGCAGCCAGAAGCGCACGAAGCCACGCTTGTGACGCTTCTCGACTTCCCTTTTGAAGGTCCGCTGCTCGGCCTGCCGCCGCAGCGATGCGCGCCGGCGGCGGTCGAGGGTGATCTCCCTGACGAACGCCTGCTCCCAATCGGCCAGGCTCTGCCTCATCTTCATGACGACCGCGTCTCCTCGCCCCTGGCTGCGTCCTCGGTCGCTTGCGTGCAGAGCACGCGGCGCTCCCTGCGTCCTTGCCAGGAACGACGATCCGCAGCCGTCAACGGTCCGGTATCCGCCATTGCCTAGGACGACGGCGTTGCGGCCTTGGCGGCCCGCTCGTAGACGGAGACGAAGCGCAGGAAGTTCTCGGCGATCTTGCGGGCTCCTGCGGAGCGCTCGATCTTGCCGTCGACGTAGGCCTTGAGCGGGTCCCACCAGATCGAGCGGCCGATCGCGAAGCCGATGTAGCCCTCGACGGGGGCGGCGGCCGTCAGCCACTCGTCGACCTTGGCGTCGTCCGCTCCCCGGCCGAGGACCACGCAAACCACCCCGTCCCGGCCGCCCACGCGGGTCTGCTCGGCGAGCATCTCGCAGTCCGAGCGCTCGTCCACGCCCTCGATCTTCCAGATGTCGACCTCGATGCCCGAGTCCTGGATCTCGGCGATCGCCTGGCGCATCAGGGCGGGCCGCAACTCGGCGTCGTAGCGTGCCGTGTCGCCGCCGACGGACGCGAGCTGTGCCGGCTCGGCCGGCACCAGCAGCTCGAAGAGGAACTTGCGGTCATGGGCCTTCAGCCAATCCGACAGGATCCCCAGCTTGCGCAGCTGCTCGGCGTTCTCGGGTGCGTCGCCCTCGGGGTTGTAGCGGACGAGGACCTTCGTGAAGTCCGGGTCGAACTTGAGGATGTGCTCGCCGAAGTCCTCGCCGTACTGGAAGTCGAACATGTTCTGGCCGGAGCGCTCCGCGGGCATCGCCAGCTTCAGGCCCCGCTCCTTGGCCTCGGACGGAACGGTCGATCCGAACTGCTCGTCGACGAGCACGCCGGTGACGGAGGGGTCGGCTCCGGCGCTGACGGCCTGCAGCATCCCCTCGAAGATCAGGTGCTTGGCGTCGGCGATGATCGCCGTCTGCTCCGCGTCCGGCTCGCCCTCGATCCCGAAGAACTTCTTCTGGAAGGAGCCGCGATGGTCGAAGGCGAGGATGTAGAGCTTCCCGTCGTATCCGAGGTTCATGGCTCTGAGTATTCCAAAGGGGTGCGAGGCGGGGTCGAGAGGTCCTTAGAATGGGCTGGTGAGCTCGGGAGCCGATCTGTTCGTGGTCTGCAAGCAGTGTGGCTCTGAGGTCAGTCCCTACATCACCGAGTGTCCCTACTGCGGCCACCGGCTGCGCCGCCGGGCACCGAAGCTGCCCCGGGCGGGCGGCCCGGAGGAGCCGAAGCACCGCCGCCACCGCCTCGGCTCGCTGCTCACCCGCGCCTCACGGCCGGCCCGCGCCCGAGGCTCGATCGCCGGTGCCCGGCCCGCCCGGGAATACTCCGACCGCTGGGCGACCACGCGCCCCTACGCGACGATCGCGCTCGTCGCGATCGGCTGCGCGGCCTTCATCGCGGCGCGCGCGGAACCCGAAATCCTCGACCACATGGTGATCGCTCCGCAACTGGTGTTGAGCGGCGGCACCGCGGTCCTGAGCGGCGGTCTGCACGGCGACTGGTGGCGGCTGTTCACGGCACCGTTCGCCTACGTCAGCGGCGGCGGTGGAGGCGTCTACGCGTTCGTCGCGATTCTCACCACGGGCCTGTTCGGCTGGCTGGTCGAGCGTCGCCACGGTCCCGTCGTGGTTCTCGCGCTGTTCATCGGCGCAAGCGTGCTGGGCGAGCTCGCGGCCCTCGCCGTCTACCAGTTCCCATTCGTGCTCGGCGCCAACGCCGGGGCGCTCGCGCTGCTGGCCTGCTGGGCCGCCCCGGACCTGCGGGCGCTGCGCGCGGGCCAGTACTACGAAGGGGATCTGCTCGGCACCGGTGCCTTCGCCGCCCTGCTGCTCGCGATCCCGTTCGCGCGACCCGAGGCGAGCTGGCTGGCAGGAGTGGTCGGCGGCGCGATCGGGCTGCTCGTCGGGCTCGGCCTCGCCCGGCCCGCGCGCGCAGGGATCTGAGGGTCACGCGGGGCCTATGATTGGGCGCCTATGACGATGACCCACGCCGTCGTGCTGATCGAAGCCGAGCGCAACGCCCTGTCGAGCCTCGGCGGTGCGCTGGCGGACACCGAGGGCGTCGCCGAGGCGTACTCGGTGACCGGGGAATGGGACTTCGTGGCGATCGTTCGGGTGCCAGACCACGAGCAGCTCGCGGACGTCGTGACGACGCACATCGGCGGCCTGCCGGGCGTCGTCAAGACGCAGACGATGGTCGCCTTCGCGGCCTACTCGCGCCACGACCTCGAGTCGCTCTTCTCGATCGGTGAATGAACCCCTGAGCGCCGTGCCGGTGCCGATCAAGCCGGAGTACGGACCGACCCTCGGTCGCCTGCTCGCCCCTCGCTGGAACGCCGCCCCGCGCCTGCTGCGGGCGCTCGTGATCGCCGCCGGCGTGGCTGTCGTCGCGATCGCGATCGGGGCAGTCTTGACGCTCGAGCCCGCCCACTACTCCCACGGCGGCCGCCTGCCCTTCAGCTTCACCTACCGCAGCCTCTACAGGACCGCCCCCGAAGCGGGCGGCTACGTGCGGATCGAGTCCCACTACGGCGACGGCTCGCTGAAGTACTCCTACGCGGTCAACCCCCTGAGCCTCCCGCCCTACACCGGCAACATCTCGGGGGTGCTGCCGGTCTACGCGACGCGCTACTCCGAAGGCCTCGCCCGGCGCTTCCCGCAGCTCGTGATGCGCGGGCAGGGCAAGACCCGTGTCAACAAGGTGCCCGCCTATCAGGTCCTCTATGAAACCCGTCTCGACGGCCGCGAGATGTACGGCCGCAATGTGCTGCTGCTGCCGGAACGGCCGGGCGCGCGGGCGGGCGTGGAGATCGTGATGCTGACCGCCGTAGGGGCCACCAAAGAAGTCAAGGAAGCCGGCGAAGTGGCCTCCGGCGGTGTGCTGCTGCGGCCCTTGAAGACGTTCAGCTTCGGCTAGGCCGGGGCCGTCAGCCGCTCGTGGCGGCAGCGTTCCTGCGCCCGGCCCTGATCAGCGCACGCATCGTCCGCGATCCGGTGGCTTCGGTCGGCGCCTGCACGCCGCCCGTGCTCGCCGGCGGCGTTCGTTCGCGGTGACGTTGAACCGTGCGGGGCGCCGCCGAGACTTCGACCGGCGAGGCGGGCGTTTCGGCAGGCACCGCGGACGTTTCGGCGGGGACGGCGGGCGTTTCGGTCGTGGTGACCGGCGCCGGCGTCGTCGCGGAGGTGGTCGTCGTGGTGGGGGCTTCGCCGCTGGTCGCCGAGGTCGGGAGCTGTGTGGTCTCCGTGGTGACCTCCGTGACCTGTTCGGGTGTCTGCGGAGTGGCGGGCGCTTCGGTGGTGGGGGCCGTGGGCGTGGCCGGCAGCGGAACGGCGATCGTGGCCGGCACGGTCGCCGGCGTCTTCACGGCGGCGGCGTGGCGAGCCTTGCGCGCGTCGCGGTTCGCTGCCATGGCGCTGCCCGCGCTGGGCGGCTGGGCGCGGATTTCGGAGACGACGGGTTCGGTCGAGGCGGCCGCGGTGGAGCCGGCGGCGGATGCCGTCAGCGCGGCGTGGTGGCGATGGTGGGTCGGCGCCACGACGGCGTGGTCCGCCGCCACCGCGCCGGCCGTCACGAGCGCGGCCGCCGCGAGGCCCGCCGCTGCTTTCGTGGCGAGGGCACCGGCGCCCGCGGTCATCAGGCCGCCCGCCAGGCTGCTGCCGCCGGCCGCCGCGCCGATCGAGGCGCCCGCGCCGACGGTCGCGGCGGAGCCGGTCGCGACGTGCGCGCCGCCCGCCGAAGCGGTCAGGCCGAGCTTCGCGAGGATCAGCTTCTTGAGCATCAACAGCGGCGCCACCGGCAGCACCGCGGCGAGCACGTGGTTGTTCTCGCGCAGGTGTTTCTTGAAACCCTCACAGCGCTCGCAGGTGCGGACGTGGCGACGCGCCGGCTGGCTCAGCTTGAGGAGCCCCTCTGCGACTTCGCCGAGCTCCAGGCGAACCTCCTCGCAGCTCATCCTCCGCGCCTCCGCAGCCTCGGCCAGCGAGATCCGTGCTCGCACCAGCAGCGACTTGACGGAAGGCACGGTCGTCTCCATCGCCTGGGCGATCTGTTCGTAGGACATCGCGTCGATCTCCCGCAGCAGCAGCGCCGTGCGCTGCGTCTCGGGCAGCTGGTGCACGTCGGCGATCAGCTCCCTGAAGCTCTCCCGGCGCAGGACCTTGTCGCTCGTCGAGATGCCGTTCTCGGCGAAGTGCACGTCCATCGAGTCCATCCCCGTGGCGGTGTTGCGGCGGAGGTGGTTCAGGGAGCGGTTGCGTGCGATCCGGTACAGCCAGGGCCTGACGTTGATCGCCCGCTCATCGGCGAGGACGGCGTTGAAGGCAGCCGCGAAGACCTCCTGCAGGACGTCCTCCGCGTCCTCCTTGGAGGAGAGCATGTGGCGGCAGAAGGACAGCAGCCGCGACTGATAGCGCGAGCAGAGCACCTCGAAGGCCGCGTGATGGCCTTTGCGGGTGAGGGCGATCAGGCGCTCGTCCGATTGCAGGCGCAGCAGCGCAGACGGGCCGCGCAGGCCCGACATGGCGCTCGGATTTGGTAGTGCGGAGACCTCCATGGCGGTCAAACGGTGCTTCGCGCTGCCTTTGACCAGAAAACACCGTATCAACCGGGTAGTTGCGCGAGATAAAGGCGTCGTGAAGGGTTGGAAACCCCGCAAAATCGGGGCTTCTCGGGCTCAAATAGACTGGCCGAACGATTGGCCCGGGTGGCGGATCGGTATACGCAGTCGACTTAAAATCGACGGCCTGACATAGGCAAGTGGGTTCAAATCCCACCCCGGGCATCGCTGTGGGCCATCGAATAGAGTCGCGGCGATGTCCGCCGAGTCGACCGAGGCCGCGCCCGACACCGCCACCTACCACGGCGGTCGCTTGATCGCCAGGCGCCTCAAGGCCCACGGGGTCAGCCGGCTCTTCACGCTCTCCGGAGGCCATCTCTTCTCGATCTACGACGGCTGCCGGGAGGAGGGCATCGCGATCGTGGACGTCCGGCACGAGTCGACCGCGGCCTTCGCCGCGGAGGGCTGGGCGAAGGTCACGAGGGAAGCGGGCGTCTGCGCTCTGACGGCGGGTCCGGGCGTCACCAACGGCATGTCCGCGATGGCCTCCGCGCAGGCTAACCACTCGCCGATGGTCGTCCTCGGCGGCCGCGCGCCGGCGATGCGCTGGGGCCAAGGATCCCTTCAGGAGATCGACCACGTGCCGTTCGTGCGGCCCCTCGCCAAGCTCGCCGCGACGGCCACCTCGACCGAGGAGATCCCAGGCCTCGTCGATGACGCCTTCGCTGCGGCCGGCGCGCCGCACGGCGGGCCCGCGTTCGTGGACTTCCCGCTGGACTACGTCTTCATGGAGGCCGCCGACCGTTCTGGCGAGGAGGGCGACGCCGGCGAGGCCGGGGACGGCGAGGCCGGCGGCGCGGTCCGCGGCGGGCCGGGCTCCGCCGACGGCGCTGCCGTGGAACGCGCCGCGGAGCTGCTGCGGGGCGCGGAACGGCCCGTGATCATGGCCGGCACGGACCTCTACTGGGGACATGGCGAGGACGCGCTGCTGTCGCTCGCGGAGACGCTGCGGGTCCCCGTGTTCCTGAACGGCCTGGCCCGCGGCTGCGTGCCCGCCGATCACGAGCTGTTCTTCTCCCGCGCGCGCTCGGCCGCGCTGAAGGGCGCGGACGTGGCGCTCGTCGTCGGTGTGCCGATGGACTTCCGGCTGGCCTTCGGCGCGGCCTTCGGCGAGGACACGGAGATCGTCGTGATCGACGCCGCCGAGCCCGAGCGCCGGCACCCCCGTGCGGTCGCCGCCGAGTGCTACGGATCGATCCCGGAGACGTTGAGCGGCGTTCGCGCCGGGGCCGGCGGCGCGGCGCTGCCCAGCGAGGGCTGGATCGGCGAGCTGCGGGTGATCGAGGAGGAGCGCCGGGCGGGCGAGCGGGCAGAGTTCGAGGACGGCCGCTCGCCGCTGCATCCGATGCGCCTCTACGCGGAGCTCGCGAAGACGCTCGATCGCGACGCGATCGTGATCGGCGACGGGGGCGACTTCGTCTCCTATGCCGGCCGGGTGATCAACAGCTACCGGCCCGGCTGCTGGCTTGACCCCGGCCCGTTCGGCTGTCTCGGCACGGGCCCCGGATATGCGCTCGCCGCGAAGCTCGCGCACCCCGAGCGACAGGTCGTGATGATGCTCGGCGACGGCGCCTTCGGCTTTTCGGGCATGGAGTTCGACACGCTGGCCCGCCACGGCGTGAACGTCGTGGGAGTGATGGGCAACAACGGCATCTGGGCGCTCGAGAAGCACCCGATGGAGTTCCTCTACGGCTACTCCGTGGCGGCCGACCTGCGTCCGGGCACCCGCTACGACGAGGTCGTCGCGGCGCTCGGCGGCCACGGCGAGCTCGTCGAGCGTCCCGAGCAGGTCGCGCCGGCGGTCGAACGAGCTTTCGCGGCGGGGCTGCCGGCGCTCGTCAACGTGCTGACCGACCCCACCGTCGTCTACCCCCGCAAGTCGAACCTGGCTTAGGCGCGGGGCGGCCGGCCGGGCGCCGGTGTCCCTTTGACGGCCGTGAGCGCGATGGTATTTACGGGGCCGCTAGCCCAGGCCGGCGAGCCTGAGGGCGCCGCCGTAGAGGATGTCGTGCTCTGAGACCTCGACGCTTTCGAGGTCCATCACCATCATCGCCTGGGAGAGCAGCACCATTCCCGCGACGATCGTGGGCGCACGGTCGGGGTTCAGGCCGACGACTTCCCGGCGCTCCTCTTCGGTCATGCCGCTCAGCCGGGCGAGCAGGAATTCGACGGTGGCGAGCAGCAGGATGTGGCCGTGGACCTTCGCGGGGTCGTACGGGTCCAGCTCGAGCTCTATCGAGGCGGCCGAGGTGGCAGTGCCGGCAACTGCGATGCCCTGCTTGACCGGCAGCCGCTCGTCCTCCGGGATGTGCTCGACGAAGACTCGTTCGGTGTCCTCGCCCAGCGCCTGGACCTCATCGGGGGCCGGCGGGTCGCTGTGGATGTGGCGCTCGCTCATGCGCACCACGCCCGCGGGGGTCGAGACGTGGAAGCCCGCCGTGCGGCCGGTGCCGACCGTGAACTCCGTCGAGCCGCCGCCGATGTCGATCACGACGGTGGGCTCGACGGCGGGCGGCCGGCCGGCCATCGCGCCGAGGAACGTCAGCTGCGCCTCTTCGTCGCCGCTCAGCACTTTCGCGTCCAGCGAGAGTTCGCTGCGGACCCGCTCGGCGAAGATGGCGCCGTTGGAGGCATCGCGCACGGCCGAGGTCAGAACCGCGATGTTCGCCTCGCACTCGTTTTCGTCGATCGCCCAGCGGTAGCTCTCGAGCACCCGCCAGGTCCGCTCGACCGACTCGTCGTCGAGGGCAGAGGCGAGGTGCTCCGGGCGCTTGCTTGGGCTGCGCTCGGGTGGGCTGGGCGCCCGTGGGGGTTGCGTCGAGGGGCGAAACGGGGTAGCCGCGGCCGGTCACGTCTGCTAGAACATTTAGAGCGACGCGGGGTGGAGCAGTCTGGTAGCTCGTCGGGCTCATAACCCGAAGGTCGCGGGTTCGAATCCCGCCCCCGCTATCGAGGCCGACCGGAAGGTGAGACCCGAAAGGGCCCCGCCGGAGGCCGACTGAGAGCGAAGGCCACCGCCAGGTGGCCTTCGTCGTTCCGTGGCTGCCAATAGGGATTCGTTTGCGCTTATGCCGGTGTGCGACGTAGCCATCGGGATGGCGGCCAGACCAGGGTAGTCAGTAGCCCGGCTCAAATCCCATCGCCCCGATTGAGTTGTGGTTGGTTGTTGGAGGGGGCGGGGGAGGGCCCAGAGCGCGGAGATCGGCTTGGGGATCAGGGATTTGTCGGGTGTGCCGGCCAGGCGGCTTGCGGGCCAATAAAGCGTATTTCGCGCGGGACCGCCCACGAAACCGCCCACGTGGAACGGCGTGGGCGGTTAGAGCTCTAGGACCTAGCTCCGTGAAGCCGGCCGCAGCCACTTCCAGCCGTCGTCCTCCCTGGCCTCCCGCTCGCGTTCTCGCTCAATCATCTGGTCGAATCGGTTGAGAGCCGCTCGCCCGGTCTCCGCCAGACGCGCATCGGCGTCATCGCACCAGGCGGCATACTCTTCGCGGCTTGCCTGGAGATATGGAACGCGCGACCCACTCCAGGACATTGGCTCTCGTGCGCAGATGAGATCGCTGACGAGCTGCCTGCTTTCCGCATGTGCAAGTAGACGCCGGGCACGCACGGTGAACTGATCCCAGCTCATCGGGTTCTCGAGCAGCTTGCTGACCCTGTAGGAGTCCGCCTCCCCGTCACGCTGCAGCCACGCGATCATCCGTTCGGTCACGACATGCGAGCCGTTGTCAACCGAGGCTATGAGGCTCGCGAGCTCAGCGAAGCCGGAAGCGCTGGGGGCAGTCTCCCCGTACTGGTCGAGGGCCCTGCGGATGTCCGCGTCGGTGGCGGTGTTCGTGAAATGGGTGGTGATCTCGTCGGGGATCCTCGTATGCGCTGTGAAGTTGGTTCTGGGCGGCGGTGGCGAGCACGATCTCGCGCGTCCGCTCGACCTGGCTAGATGTCAGCGCGAGATCTGAACGGCCGTCCTCGCCCATGCGGTCGATGAGGGCCAGCACGAGGTGCACGCCGCTCATGTCCTCGCTCCGCGCGGCTCGCAGTGCCGCGTCGATCCGCCATTCCTCGAGATCGCTGGCGTACCGGGTGCTCGCCACGACGGCGTCGCGGACCGTTGTATCGGGGTCGGTGGCTAGACGTTCGAGAAGCTCGCGCTCACCGGGAGCGCCGGGAAGCGCCATTGCGACCAGGGCTCGGATCTCGGGCGCGGGGTGCGCCGCCCACTCCTCGGCTAGGCGGCGCCCCTCATCGCCGGCGCGGAAGAGTGCGCTGAGGGCGGGTACCGAGTTTCCCAGCAGCTGGGATCGGGTGTCGATCAGGTGTCGAAGCCACTCGGTCCCTTGGGCCGGGTCAAGGCTCGCAGCTCGCTCAAGCGCCATGCCGATCACCGGCGAGGAGGTTGGGCGTCCCATCGCTGCCTGCCCCTCCTCTCGCCAGAGTGCCCAGAGATCAAGGCGCTCGCTAACGTTGTCGGCCTCCCGCAGAAGTCGCAGGACCTGATCGGCATCTGCGCCGCGGCGCTGTTCGGCTTCCTCCCATTTCTCGCCTCGGCGTCGAAGGCTCCGAGGATGGGCGACCAGTATGTACTCCGAGAGCGTGGCGTCGGGCATGGTGCCGAGGAGATCGCTGGCCTCCGCCCGCGCTGGAAGCGGTAGCTCGCTTAGCCGCTCAGCGAGGTCGCCTTCGATCTGACGCAACGCCTTGACCGCGAGATCCCGCGCTTTTTCGGAGGGCTGGATGTTGAACGAGCCAGGGAAGCCCTTCTCGATCCTTTGCAGCCCTGCCAGAGACTCGAGCTGTTTGAGCTGCAGCGGCACGGGCAGCCGCCCGAAGGTCGCGCAGAAGAGCTCGGCGCCAGCCGTGAGAGCTGTGGCAGTGTGGGAGCTTGCAGGCAACGCATGGCTGCGTATGACGACCGACATTGGATTCTCTACCGGCGTGAAATGGCTCTCAAACGTCACGGTTAGCAACGTCCGCGAAGCCACCGCGATCGCGTCGGCGACGCCTGGCTCATCTCCGTGTCTCTTCCAGAAGTCGACCGTGAGCTGGGCCAGGGTGCGCTGGACCGCAGCGAGAAGCTCGCCGTCTCGGTCGCTCGTGTCGACGGGGACGCGCTGGTAGACCGACGACAGCCCAGCCGTGACAGCGGTCCTCGTCCGCTCATCTGCTGACTGTGAGAACGCGGCGGCCGCCACGGTGAGCTGCCGGGGCCAGGCGATGTCGATCGCGCCTATGCGTTCCAGCGCTTCGGAGGCTGCCGTCAGGGCGCCGTTCCGCTGCGCACCGGGGGGCGGCAATCGCCCCAGTCCAACATCGACTATGTCTGCGGCGAGGCGCGGTGCGCCTCGCGCGATGTCGCGGGCCATGATGAGCGTGCGGTGGATCGCCTGCTCGGTGGCCGATTCCGCGTGGGCCATAAGGTCAGCGCGGGGTACCTGGAGCGCTGGGCTCTCATCGACGTTTGCCCCGACGGGCAGGCGCCCGAGGGCCCTGACCAGCTGCGACATGTGCGTGGCCACCGTGCTGCCCCAGACCTCCTCATACCTTATGGTCGCGCGCCAGCGGGGCGAAAAGAATGCGGCCCAGAGGACGTGCTCAGCCAGGAGATCGGGGGTGACGAAGTAGTCGCCGCCAGAGTCGGCCAAGAGGCCGGCGTCGGCGAGGTCCGCGAGGATTCGTAGAAGTCCGCGCCGCCCCAGCTCGGTCAGCCGTGCGAGTCGCTCCAGGAGATCGTCATCGTCGCGTGGAACCTGCTCCAGCGCGGCCACCAGTGCCAGCACCTCGCGCACCACGCGTCTGTCGGGGTCTCCCGCAACGGCCGTAACGGAGGCGAGCAACGAGGCGACGTAGCCTTCGAGCAAATCGTTCTGGCCCATAGCCTCCACGGGTGTGCCGCCCTTGGACAACTCGGCCGCAAGGATCGCGATCTGCGGGTTTCCCTCCGACAGCCGCACGATCGCTTCGATCGCCCCCTGGTAGGTCAGCGCCAGAGGCTCGGCACGCAGCAACTCGGCGATCGTCTGCGGGGTCAGCGGGCCCACGCTGATGGTCTCGCGCTCGGTGGGTGCGCCGACCCTGGAGTCTGCCACCGCGGTCTTAAGCTGCTCGTCGAACCCCGGCCGCGTGATGAGGATCACCTGCAGCGCGCCTTGGCGTCGATCGAGCAGAGCGACCAATGCGCCGAGGTCGTCGCGGCGGTGCGCGTTGTCGATGACGGCTACTAGGTTGTCCTCTCCGGCGATCTCGTTGATCGAATGCGGCTCGATCAACGCGTGCTGGTCGATGAAGGCCCATCGCCCTGGCCTGCGGCGGGCGAGCTCGATGGCAAGGCGGGTCTTGCCGACTCCGCCAGGCCCACTGAGGACGACGAGCGGGTTCGCGGCGAGCATCGCCTCGAGCGCCTCGATCTCGGACTCGCGGCCGACGAACGCCGGCCAGATCCGCCCCCGGCGTGCGACATGCGCCTCGTACTCGCTGGCCGTGAGGAAGGCTGGTGGCTGCGGCGGTGCGAGGCCCAGCAACCGCTCGCGTCGGTGAAGGTGCTCCGGTCGCAGCAGGCGGCTCGTGAGCCATGCCTGATCGAAGATCCGGAGTTGCCATCCGCGCTGCTCGGCGTCCGCCTCGAGCGCGTCGCGAGCCCTTGGTGTCGTGCGGCGGTTGGTGACAGCCCAGACCTCGCGGGGGGTCCAGCCCTCTTTGCTGATGCGCTCGAGCTCGCGACGCACCTTCTGTGCCCACTTGGCCTCGAGTGAAACCATAACGATCACCCGGTCACCGTCGGGGCCCGACGCGCCGGTGCCGTCGCGGGCCCGATCTCCGGAGCCTCCGAGGTGTCGCAGGCTGGGGTCGATGTCATGTAGGAGCTCTATCGAGGTGAGCTCGAATGCGCGGTGGTCGTTGACCTCCTCCAGCGCCCGCGCGGTCGCGCTCGCGTGGTCGGCCATCTCGCCGCCGCGCTCGAGCCGGTCGCGAATCTGGTAGATCGCCTGCTCGGTCATCCCGAGCCGCTTTGCGACCTCCGCGACGGGGACGCCGCCTTCGATGACCCTGGCGATGAGCCGATCCCGCGAGGCGAGTGTGGCCTCACCGCCCTGCAAGCTCTGGCTGGCGGCTTCGGCGAGGCCCAGCTCCAGCTCGACAGCGGGCTTTCCGGGAGTTCGCGCGCTCACAGCCTGACTCTAGTTCGTTTGTGCTGAAACCTCAAGATGAGTTACCAAATGATCTTGAATCATGTCCCAACGTCAGGTAGCCTCGGTATTCATGGCTCTGGCGCCAAGCGAGCCGCGCGTGCAGCCTTCGACTCCGGCAGCTCCGGCGGGGGTCGCAGGAGGCACGAGCCGCCCCATCAGGCGGGCATTCTCCGGCGCGGTCGTCGAGGGAGTGACGCTGTACCTTCCGCTCGGGGTGGGGATACTCGCGATCGGCATCCCGGCTTGCGCGCTTGGCTCCTTCCTGCACTTCGTGCTCGCCGTCTCGATGCCGGTTTCCGGCGCCCTTGTCGCCTCGCTCGGCGCCTTGGCGCGTGTGCTCAAGAGAGTCCGCCGCGGCGCCTGAGCACGCACGCCGACGTTGCCGAGACGGTCGAACCGATTTTCGGAAACCGTGACGACCGCCGACCGCAACCCGCGTATGTACGCATCGCCCTTCTAGCGCGCCGCCGCTCTGAACCCGTTGCTCGTGGGGGCTAGACGTACAGGGGACTGAGCCGTACCTCACAGGTGCCTCGCGACGTTGCGATCTGTTGGTTGCGCGTGGGGCGGGGGAGGGCTCAGGGCGCGAAGATTAGCTGTGGTGAGACGGGGGCTGCGGGGCTGAGCTGACTCTTGCTGTGGCATGCAGATTTCGCGCGGGATGCCCACGAGACCGTCCATCTGGGAGGGCGTGGGCGTCCTAGCGAGGATCGCCTAACCATCGTGGCGGCTTCAGGCTGCGAGGCCAAGCAGAGACGGAACTCGCTCGACCTCTGGGCGCTCCACCTCCACGCGAGGACCCTCGCGGTCCCATGAGCTGAAGTGGAGGAGCAGCGTTCGCTGCTCCTCCGATCTGGGTCCGAGCTTACGTTCGAGCAGCGCTGCGAACCGACGGTCATGGGTGGTGAGCAGGAGTTGCCGTCGAAGTCGAAGCTCACGGGCAACGTCGCAGAACCCCAAGACATTCAGGACGTCCATCGCCTGGAGTGGATCGTCCAAGATCGCGAAGGGCAGCCCCCCCGAATCGGTCTCCAGGTTAAGTGCAAGGAAGTAAGACAGCGCGATTATGTTCAGCTGGCCCTCGCTACAGACGAGATTGGGGTTCGCCTCGATGCCTCGAACCGGATCGAAGATGCGAGGGGTGCTGCGGCCCCGCCCGTAGTAGACGTCGTGAAACATACGAAGGGTGGTGAAGCTTGGGTGAGGCGCGAGTCTGTCGTACAGCTCCGCGAAGGCTGGCTCAAGCGATTTCAGGCTTTGCTCCGTTATCTCGACGGACGTCTCTACTGCTGCGCGCCGCAGTGCGTCCGCCTGTATCTCACGAGCACCAGCTGCGGTAGCTCGCTCACGGGCGCTTGTCTTCGCGCTTTCGAGTTCCTCCACCCGGGCTCGCTTCGCGGTGATGGCCGGATCCGTCTCGACGGCTCGGAGCGCGCGGTAGGTGGTTTGCACGGGATCTCGTGCGTCTTCTGATCCTCTTAGCGCCTCATGAACGTTGTCCACCGCTCGCCAGCTTGGCGGCACGGTGAGACGCCGGGCGTTACCAAGGACGTTCCCCCAGCGCTGTTCGATTCCGGATCGAGTCTTGGCGGCCGCTTCTGCGGTTCGGGTCGTCCTCTCTGCGTCTTCTAGCGTGACGGTCACAGACTCAAGAGCTTTACGGGCCTCCTCTCCGTCAGCGGCGTGAGCGTCGGCGGCGACGATTTGCTCGAGCCGCTCACGCACACGGA
>WNFI01432413.1_pt2 | contig 58506 bp, 57 predicted proteins | sample 5400471 | NCBI WGS metagenome assembly WNFI01 (sample SAMN13153348, study PRJNA577476) | soil metagenome | isolation source: 100 cm saprolite on Douglas fir-dominated hillslope | place: USA:California | collected 2013-09-17
CGTTCGGCGAACCCCGCCATATCGCGCTCGATATATTTCATCTGGTTCACGGAATCGAAGGCGCTGGCAAGCGAGGCATTGAGCGAACTGCCCATCGCCAATCCGCTGGTGTGCCGGAGCAGATGGTCGATCGTGATGGCGTGGTGGGGATCGTCCGGATTTTGCCAGGCCGAAATGGGGGCCGGTTGATTGACCGCGACCTTGCCGTCGCGCACCAGGATGCCGATCAGCGCGCTGTGACTGATTTGGTCGCTGAAAACCCGAACATCGGCGTATCGACGCCATAGCCCCATGCGTAGCGTTCTGCGACGACCCGGCCATCCTTGAGCACCACAATCGCCTTGGTGTGCCGGAACGGAGGCTGGTCGGGCTCGGCGAAAGCCCGGTCGAGCGCATGCCAGAGATCCGGGTTAGCGGTGTCCACGAGGGACGGTCCGGCGATTTCCTGCAACAGCGGCGACGTCCCGGTAACGGCTGGCGGCAGCAACGCATCGACGGGGCCCTGACCATTCTCGACGAGGCAACCAAGCCCGTCGCGATAGACGGCGCGGCTTCGTCCGCCACCAAGCAGCGTCGTCGTCACCTCCTTGCGATCGCGGTCGATCTTGTAATCAAGCGCCCAGGCGATCAGCCCGACGCCGGGCATCGCGTCTATGGTATCGGCATAGACTTCGTCTGGATGAATTCCCGATACGAAGGCCGCCGAGCACAGGGTGTGAGCGACGAAGCCTGTGGCGACACGCGGCGCGTTGCGCGCTCGGGCCACAGCCAATATCAGGGCGCTCAAAACTGTTAGTGTCGCAAGAATAACAATTCGACGTTTTCGGGTCACGGCTCGCTCCAGCAATCTGCGCCATCATTGGCGTGCCGGAACAGAGCCGCATCGGGGACGGCGGTGGCTCGCCGAATTCCGAAAACGCACTGATGGAAACTGAAAGGCAGCTAGCCGATTTCGAAATTCGCCTTCGATAACAACGGCTTGGACGCCTCGACCGGATTCCCGCCAAGGCGGCGATATTCGCTCGGGGTCATCCCGGTGATGGCCTTGAAGGCGCGATTGAAGGGGCCGAGCGATTGAAAGCCGGCATCCATCGCAATGGTGATCACGGGCACCTCAGCCTGCGTCGGGTCCGCCAGCGCCGCCTTGGCCTCGCGAATCCGGTAATCGTTGAGAAAGACGTTGAAGTTGCGATACCCCAGGCTCTGGTTGATCAGCCGGCGCAATTTGTATTCCGGGACGGCAAGCCTGAGCGCCAGCGCTCCAATGGTCATCCTCTCGTCGCGATAGACGCGATCCTCGGCCATCAGCCGCGTCAGCGCATCGATCAGCTTTTGATCGGCTGGATTGTCGCTCTTTATACTGGGTGTGCGGTCTGCAATGTCGGCCACCATCCTGATGACCGGCGCGGTCGAAAACACATCCTCGCCACTGACGCGCATCAATGAATATGCAATCGCGACGACGACGCCGGCGAGCACGGCCGCGTTCGCGGTGTTTACAATGCCGGGCGATTCATTTCCGGACATCAGCAACTGCACGATGGCATTGACTCCTCCATAGACCGCGGCGGCGGCTACGATAAAAATCCTGAAACGGCGGCGGCTCTCGACCAGGTCGATCGACCACGATGCAATGGTTTGGCCCACCGCGAGCGCAATGAAACTCAAGGCGATCAGGCTCATGACGATCGAATTGATGCCGGCGCCAAAAATCCGGAAGTTTTCCGCTGGCACCGGACCGAGCAGCAGGCAGTTGACGAGGCTGATGCCGACCACGGCGGCCCAGGGCAGCGCATGCCACCAGCGCAGTTCGAATGTGTCGTCGAAAAGCGCCCTGGCGAACAGCCAGAACACCACGACATTTCCGGTCGATAGCGCGATCAGCGGCGCCCGCCACAGCGTGACCGGTGTCGCGAATCCCGCGGCAGAACTCACCGCATGAGCCGCGGATCCCAATGCGAAGGCAACGGCCAGACGCCCCGCGGCCACGCTTCTGAAATCGCGAACCAGCAATGCCGCGAGCAGCAGCAACAGTGCCGCTGCGCCGGCGCGCAGCGCGGTGTCCAGTATTGGAAGCGACATCAGATCAACTCTGCTCGCGGATTTGCGGTGATTCTATAGGATTTCAATGTTCTTTTGAATCCAAAGTTCGCTCGATCCAATCGCACCCTTCCCTTTCATGCGCGCACGCCCGTCCCCCGGCAGGAACGGCAGCCGGTTTGGCGGTTTACACGCGATACCTTCGGTTGCTATCGTCAGGTCAACGATAACAAAGGGAGGACGCCACCATGAGACGCATCACTGCGATCGCGGCCGCAATCGCAATCGCCTTTACCGCTCTGCAAGTTTCGAATCCCGCATCGAGCCAGTCCGAAGGCGGATGGGTCACGCTGCTGGACAATACAAAAATGGGCGACTGGGACCATGTTGGCGAGGCCAACTGGCAGTTCAAGGATGGCGTGCTCGCCGCCGACAAGCTCGCCGGCAAGGATCTCTCCTATCTCGTCACCAAAGAATCCTACAAGGATTTTCAGATCAAGGCCGAGTCGATGTGGCCAAGGTCAATCCGATGCCGAAGGCCGCCGGCAAGTGGAACACCTATGAGATCACCGCGCAGGGCCCGCATCTGGTCGTCGTGCTCAACGGCGAAAAGACCGCCGACGTGCAGGACAGCAAGCACGCCGCCGGCCCGTTCGCTTTGCAATACGGCTCCGGCGTGGTCAAGTTCCGCAAGGTGCAGATCAAGCCGCTGTAACGGCAACAGCGGGCAAGCCTGGCGCGTCAGGACCGTCGCTGGCGATCGGCTGCGCGCGGATGAGCAGGCAACGAAAAGTCACGCCGTCATTGCGAGCCAACGGGTCGCGCGAATGCGCGCCCGATGATAAACTCCGCGAAGCAATCCAGCCGGCTCAGCGTGGCCCTCACTGGATTGCTTCGTCGCAAGTGCTTCTCGCACAATGACGAACACTGCCGCTGGATCTGTTGCCGCCCGATAAGTGCTGCTATGATCCCCCTGAAAATTCCACGGAGACATCATGAGCTGGTTTCCCTCCAACGATCCAATTCTCGGCGACCCGCATTCCTGCGACGCGCTGGAATTGGTGATCGTGCCACGCACCCGCGACCTCGGCGATGGATTTGAGGTGCGGCGCGCGCTGCCGCACGGCAAGCGCCAGATGGTCGGGCCCTTCATCTTCTTCGATCATTTCGGGCCGGTGCAGTTCGTCTCCGGCAAGGGGATGGACGTCCGCCCGCATCCGCATATTGGCTTGGCCACCGTGACTTATCTGTTCGACGGCAGCATCATGCATCGCGACAGCGAGGGCAACATCCAGGAAATCCAGCCCGGCGCCATGAACCTGATGACCGCCGGCCGCGGCATCGCCCATTCCGAGCGGACTCCTGACGTTCAGCGCCGCGACGGCCAGAAAATGCTTGGCCTGCAGAGCTGGATCGCGTTGCCCGCGGGCTCCGAAGAAATCGCGCCGTCGTTCCAGCACTACGCCGCCGACAGCCTGCCTATGGTCGCGGATTGCGGCTTCACCGCGCGGATCATCGCCGGTCGCGCGTTCGGGAAAGCCTCGGCCGTGAAGATGGTGTCGCCGTGGTTCTACGTCGAGGTGGCGATGGACGAGGGAGCCACCGTGCCGCTGGATCCCGACCACGAGGAGCGCGCGATCTATGTGGTCGATGGCGAAATCGAGATATCGGGCGACCGCTACGAGGGCCCGCGACTGCTGATCTTCCGGCCCGGCGACCGCATCACGGTCCGGGCCATCCGCAAGACGCGCATGATGTTTCTTGGCGGCGAGGCGCTGGAAGGCCCGCGCCATATCTGGTGGAACTTCGTCTCTTCCAGTAAGGAGCGGATCGAGCAGGCGAAGCAGGACTGGAAAAGCGGCCGCTTCGCCCATATCCCCCACGAACACGAGTTCATTCCGCTGCCGGAATAAGTCGCCTCCATCCTGTCCTTTCGCAGCCGGCAGCTTGCCGGAATGCAATTGCTTTTGAAAGTTCAACGCATGACCACGATGACCGCCAGCGACCTGCCCCTTCCACTGTTGGGACGCGGCAAGGTCCGCGACGTCTATGCCGTCGATGATGCTAGGCTTCTGCTGCTGACCACCGACCGGATCAGCGCGTTCGACGTGGTGATGGCGCAGACGATCCCGATGAAGGGCGCGGTGCTGACCCAGATCAGCGCGTGGTGGTTCCGCCAGCTCGGCGGCGCCGTGCCGCACCACATGATCAGCGCCAACGTCGACGAGATCGTCACAGAAGTGCCTGCACTGCAGCGCCATCGCGCCAACATCGCCGGTCGGGCGATGCTGTGCCGCCGCACAAAGGTTTTTCCGATCGAGTGCGTGATCCGCGGCTATCTGTCGGGCTCGGCATGGAAGGAATATGCGCAGCAGGGCACGCTGGCGGGCGAAAGGCTGGCGCCAGGTCTAAAGGAAAGCGCGAAACTCGAACCCGCGATCTTCAGCCCCGCCACCAAGGCCGAGACCGGCCACGACGAAAATATCACGATTGCCAGGATGCGCGAGGTGCTCGGCGAAGAAGTAACTTACACTCTGGAGAGAATGAGCCGCGCCGTCTATACCCAGGGCGAGGCGATCGCCCGCGGACAGGGAATCATCATCGCCGACACCAAATTCGAATTCGGCCGCGATGCCGATGGCCGTATTATTCTGATCGACGAGGTGATGACCCCGGACAGCTCGCGATTCTGGGCCGCGGATGCCTATCAACCCGGCCAGCCGCAGCCGAGTTTCGACAAGCAGCCGTTGCGCGATTATCTCGACGCCGAACGGCGCGCCGGCCGCTGGAACGGCGAAGCTCCCGCGCCCGCTTTGCCTGACAGCGTGGTTGAAGCCACCAGCAAGCGCTATCTCGACGCCTATCGCCGTCTCACCGGCGCCGAGCTCACAACCTCCCAGGGTTGATCGCCGCCGAGTTCCGGCTTTTCCGAGAAGCACGCAAAAACTTCCGCGCGTCACAGCGCGGACATAAAATACGCGGACATAAAATAATTGTTGTCCGGACGCATGGCTGTCGTCTACCAGAGAAGCCTGTTATGCCCACGGCATAGCAATTCCAGCGGGTTCTCGGGCGCGAGGATTCGCTAGGCCCCACGGTTTCCCGCCTCGCATGGACGTTCCCGCGCGTGTCTAGTCCCTCCGCCAGCGTTAGCCTGAACATGCCCGCGCGGCTGAACGATGTTTTCGGCGGTGCCGTCACCAGCGTTCTCAACGTTACGTACGGGCTTTCCTATGCGGTGCTGATCTTCACCGGACCGCTGGCGCCGTTCTTACCCTATGGCATCGCCGCGACGTTCATCTCCGCCTCGATCGCCGCAGCGGTGCTTGCGCTCGGCAGCTCGTTTCCCTTCGCCGTCGCGGGACCCGAGAGTTCCACCGCGGCCGTCTCCGCGATCCTGGCCGCGGCGCTGGCCGAATACATGATTGCAAACGACCCGTCGGCAGCATTGCTCGGCCCGGTGCTGGTTACCCTGTCCGCCGCAACCATCGTCACCGGCGTCGTGCTGTGCGGCTTTGGCGTGACCCGGATGGGCCGCGCCATCCGCTACGTTCCCTATCCGGTGATTGGCGGATTTCTCGGCGCCACCGCCGTCCTGATTGTTGTCGGCGCCATCCGGGTCATTACCGGCCAGCGACTGGAGTTTGCGACGCTGGGCAACCTCGCGAACAGCATGACGCTTTACCAGATACTCGCCGGCTGCGCGCTGGCGCTGGCGATCTATCTGATCTGGCACCGGTCGCGGAATCCATTGGCGTTGCCGGCCATCCTCATTGCCGGCGTCATCGCCGCGCATGTGGGCTTCTCGATCGCGGGTGTTTCCGTGATCGAGGCGCAGGCGATGGGCTGGACATTTGCGTCGCCACCGCAGGCCAGCCTTGCGCTGCCCTGGACCCTGGTCGGAGCCGCGCATTACCCCTGGAAGGCGCTGCCCGGGCTGATCGGCAATTTGATTGCCGTCATCTTCGTTACCGCCATCAGCACGCTGTTCAATACCACGGGCATTGAGGTCGCGACCCATCGCGAGGCAGACCTCGAGCGCGAGCTCAATGCCACCGGTATCGCCAACATGCTGACCGGTGCATTCGGCGGCTATGCCGGCTGCATTTCGCTCAGCCGCTCCCTTCTCAATATCGGCAGCGGCGCCACCAGCCGGTTGTCCGGGCTGACCGTCGCCGCGATCTCGGCACTGATGCTGGTGGTCGACCCGAAATCGCTCGCCTACGTGCCGAAATTCGTTCTCGGTGGCCTGCTGATCTATCTGGGTGTCGAACAGCTCCATAAATGGATCATCGAATCGCGGCGGCGGCTGTCGATTCTCGACTATCTTTCACTGCTGGCGATCATCGCCATCATCGTCGAGTGGGGCTTCGTCGCCGGCGTCCTGATCGGGGTCGTGATCGGCTGCGCGACGTTTGCGTTGAGCGCGTCTCGCGTCAATTCCATCAAATACGGTTTCGACGGATCCGAATATCGCAGCTCGCTGGACCGCTCGCTCGACGATCAGATGGCGCTGGCCGCGCACGGCCGCGAGATCCAGGGCCTGAACCTGCAAAGCTATCTGTTCTTCGGTTCGGCCAACCGGCTCTATCAGCATGTCAAGGCGCTGCTGCATCGCCATCCCGAGTGCCGCTATCTGGTGTTCGACTTCAAACTGGTCACCGGCATCGATTCATCGGCAGCGCACAGTTTCGCCCAGATCAAGCGAACCACCCACGAGCGCGGCATCCGGCTGCTGCTGGTCAACCTTCAACCCGCCGCCGAAAAGACCTTGCGCTCCAGCCAGTTCATCTCCGATGACATCACCATCGCGGACGAGTTGGATCACGCGCTGGAATGGTGTGAAAACGAGGTGATCAATCGGCATCGCGGGCTTAAGCAGGAAGAAAGCTCCCTGCGCGATTGGTTTATGAAAATCCTCAGGACCGGAGACGACGCCGATGAACTGATGCGCCGCTGCCAGCGCGTCGAGTTTGCGGCGGGCGAGATCATCGTCGACGCCGGTGATGCCGCGGATACCATGCACTTCATCCTGGACGGTCGGGTCGGAATCATGGTCCCCACCGGTGAGGGGCGCAACACGCGGGTGCGAAGCCTCGGCCGCTACACGACCGTCGGCGAGATGGGCCTTGTGACGCGCGCGCCGCGCAGCGCGACCATTCAGGCCGAGGTCGCAAGCGTTCTTTATGTGCTGCGCGCGGAGGATTTCGAGGCCATCAAGACCGACCATCCGGCGCTTGGCCAGAAGCTTCTGACCTATTTCATCTCGGTGATGGCGGAGCGGCTCGCCTTTGCGAGCCGAATGATCGCGGTGCTGCGGAGATAGAGGCGTCTCATGCGGCGAGTATCGCTGCGGGCGAGCGACTCGTCCTTAGAATTTGGTGATCAAGAGCCCCCACCCCAACCCTCCCTCACAAGCGGGCGAGCGAGCGAGCGCGCCGGATTGTGTGACTAACGGCGGATTCAAAACCAGACGATCCACGTCGTTTTTCAACCTCCGCGTTCACCGCACATCGTCACCATCGCGTACTGACTGCCCCCTCTCCCGCTTGCGGGGTGGGGGCCTGCGGTTGGGCCCGCGCTTATATCCCCGCCATCATCACGTATTTGATCTCGACATATTCTTCCATGCCGTGATGCGAGCCTTCGCGGCCCAGTCCCGATTCCTTGACGCCACCGAACGGCGCCACCTCGGTGGTGATCAGGCCGGTGTTGACGCCGACCATGCCGGATTCCAGGGCCTCCGCGACCCTCCAGACCCGGCCGAGATCGCGCGAGTAAAAATAGGAGGCGAGGCCGAACGGCGAATTGTTGCACATCGCGATCACATCGGCCTCGTCCTTGAACCGGAATACCGGCGCCAGCGGACCGAAGGTTTCCTCCTGCGCCACCAGCGCATCGGGCCGCACATTGGAGAGCACCGTCGGCTCGAAGAAGCTGCCGCCGAGCGCATGGCGCTTGCCACCGGTAACGATTTTCGCGCCGTGCTTAACCGCGTCGGCGATATGCTTCTCGATCTTGTCGACCGCATCCATGTTGATCAGCGGACCCTGTGTCACGCCGGCCTCGGTGCCGTCGCCGATCTTCATCGCCGCGACCTTCTTCGACAGTTTTTCCACAAAACTGTCGTAGATTTTCTCTTGCGCATAAATCCGGTTGGCGCAGACGCAGGTCTGGCCCATGTTGCGATACTTCGAAACAATGGCGCCCTCGACCGCTGCGTCGATGTCGGCGTCGTCGAACACCACGAACGGCGCGTTGCCGCCGAGTTCAAGTCCGAGCTTCTTCACGCCTACCGCGGCCTGCTGATAGAGAATCTTGCCGACTTCGGTCGAGCCGGTGAAACCGACGAACCGCACCGCCGGATGTTCGCACAGCACCTTGCCGATCGCCGACGAATTGCCGGTCAGGATGTTGAACACGCCCTTGGGAACGCTGGCCCTTTCGGCCAGCGCAACCAGCGCAAGCGCGGTAAGCGGCGTCTCGTTGGCGGGCTTGAGCACCACCGTGCAGCCGGCGGCCAGCGCCGGCGACACCTTGCGGGTGATCATCGAGCACGGGAAATTCCACGGCGTGATCGCGCCGCAAACGCCGATCGGCTGACGTACAACAAGCAGCCGTGCATCCGGCCGGTGCGACGGTATCGTCTCGCCATAAACCCGACGGGCTTCCTCGGCGAAGAACTCGACATAGGCGCCGCCGATGTCGACCTCGCCGAGCGCTTCGGCCAGCGGCTTGCCCTGTTCGGACGTGAGGATCAGCGCGAGGTCTTCGCGATTGGCAACGATCAGATCGAACCATTTGCGCAAGGTGTTGGAGCGCTGTTTCGCGGTGAGCTTGGCCCAGGCCGGAAACGCCCGCTCCGCGGCTTCGACCGCAGCGGTGGCCTCCGCCGTGCTCATCTTCGGCACCTTGCCGAGTTCGACCCCGTTAACCGGATTGGTCACCGGATTGACCGGAGTGCCGGTCCAGACGCCGTCGATATAACAGCGATCGCGAAGCAACGACGGGTCTTTCAGGCGGTCGCGCAGCGATGGCGTGGTGGCGGATGATTGACGTGCGGCGGCGGTGGGGGTCATGGCGTTGCTCCTCGTACTTTTTTACGATGTTGCGAGTTATTATAGGCGGAATTAGGCCGCCATGCGTCGAATACCAGCTATCGCCTGCGCGATGACTTCGGACGGTATTCTTGCAAGGATTACCGCGGCACGTAGCGCAAGCCGCCGGCGCCGAACTGGAAACCAGAACGAGCCGTGTTCAGGCCGCGCCGCTCATATAGGTGTCGCGGCGGCCGATCATGCGCTCGGCCGCGATCTTGGCATCGGCCTTGGTGGAGGTGGCGCAAGTGCGATATTCGAGCTCGGGCAAGTCCGTGTTTTCGCGGCGCCCGAACCACGAGGTCAACGACTTCGGCGCTACCGGCAATAACGCCAGCGCCTACGCCAGATTATCCACGGCGCCAAAACCGAACGTGGCGCCCGACGACGCGTGGCGCACTTCATAGATACCGGGTCCAATCGGAGCCTCGAGATTTTCACCACGCGTCGCCCGGGGATAGCGCTTCCACTCGGTCCAGCAGGAAATCATCGCCAGCCTTTCGCAGCACAAAAGCTGCAACATCTTTCGTCAAACTATACGTCTTATCCGCCGGTCAAACTTCGGCCGGATTTCAAACAACTTTACGCTACAATGGTTCCACGAACAACGGCTCTCGCTGCAGCATATCGCGGATGTGATCCACGAACATCTCTAAAACCGGCAATCCCCCGCAAATCAGCGCATTCGCGGCGGAGTGAGCCTTCCGGACCCTGCGTGGATTCACGAGATCGCGATCACTGCGCCGCAGCAAACTGTCTTTCCTTGCGGGAGGCGGAGCTCGGGAGGAAGATCGACCATTCAAAAAATAAAATATCGGGAGGATCAACATGCAAAGCAGCACTCAGATCGATCATGGCTTGCGTCGGAAGTGCGATGCCAGGGAAATTCCAGGCGTGGTTGCGATGGCGGCGACCGGCATGGAGGTGGTCTATCAGGGCACGTTCGGAAAACGCGACCTTTCCAGGGATACCGCGATGACACCGGACAGTGTGTTCTGGATTGCCTCGATGACCAAGGCGATCACCGCGGCCGGGGCCATGCAACTGGTCGAGCAGGGCAGGCTCTCACTCGAAGGCCCGATCGGCAAGCTGCTGCCCGATCTCGCCGCGCCCCAGGTGCTTGAAGGGTTCGACGCCAACGGCGAGCCGAAGCTGCGGCCTGCCCGCAACCCGATCACGCTGCGTCATCTTCTGACCCATACGGCCGGCTTCTGTTACAACATGTGGAACGGCGACATGGTGCGCTACCTGGAGAAGCCCGGCACGCCCGCCGTCACCACCTGCAAGAACGCCGCGCTGAGGACGCCGATCATGTCCGATCCCGGCACGCGCTGGGAATACGGCACCAACATCGATTTTGTCGGCAAGGCTATTGAGGCAACGAGCGGCCTGCGCCTCGACGCCTATCTGCGCGACCATCTGTTCAAGCCCCTCGGCATGACCGACACCGGCTTTCGGATCGGCGAGCAGCAACGCGCCCGCCTCGTCGGCATGCATGCGCGCGGCGAGGACGGGTCGCTGGCGCCGATCCCGTTCGAGCTCGAGCAGGACCCGGAGTTCCACATGGGCGGCGGCGGACTCTATGGTACCATCGGCGACTATATCCGCTTCACCCAGATGATCCTCAACAAGGGCCGCGGCAACGGCAATCAGGTGCTGAAGCCGGAGACGGTTGCGATGATGGGGCAGAACCACATCGGCGAACTCAACGTGCCCAAATTGACTTCGGCGGTCGCCTTCGCGACCAACGATGTCGATCTTTATCCTGGCATGGACAAGAAATGGGGGCTCAGCTTCCTGATCAACACCGCCAAGACGCCGGAGGGCCGCAGCCCCGGTAGCCTCGCCTGGGGCGGACTCGCCAACACCTATTACTGGATTGATCCGTCACGCGATATCACCGGCGTGATCTTGATGCAGGTGCTGCCGTTCGCCGACCGCAAATGCCTGGACGCATTCGCGGGCTTTGAAAGCGGTGTTTATGCCGGGCTGGACGCGACTCAGCGCGCGGCTTGAGCAAACTCTCGTCGCTCTTCCCGTCAGCGGGGAGAGCGGCGATTGATCCTCACGCGCTCAGCGCATAGGAATTTTCGGTGACATAAGGCCCGCCGCCGGTGGAGGCCCGCGACGAGAACAGCACGAAGCGCGACGCCGTGAAAACCCTGGTCGGAAAATAGCCGCGCACCGAGAGATAGTCCGCGACATCCTGATTGGAGGCGTCGCGCAGCCGCGCCAAGGTCACATGCGGCGTGAATTTTCGGCCCTCGGGATCGAGCCCAAATCGCTGCATCAGCCGCTCGAGTTCGGCCTGCAGCTCGATCAATGGCCGGCTCGGCACGACCGACGCCACCACGGCGCGCGGTTTGCGCCCGCCGAAACTCGACAATCCCTGCAATGCGACCTCGAACGGCTTGCGATTGACCCGAAACAGGATCGAAGCGATCTCGTTCCCCGCGACGCCGTCGATTTCACCGATAAAGCGCAGGGTGACGTTATAATTTTCGGGATCGATCCAGCGCGCACCCGGAAGGCCGCCACGCAAATTGGAAAGCGTCTGGCCGATCTCCTCCGGGATTTCCAGTCCAGTGAACAAACGCGGCATCGCAACCTCCTCGATGCAGGGGCGTGATCCCGAAAGGTGGACGCCGGCTTGCGGCGATGATCAGGCCCAAACAAAAAGTCCAGTGACGAATCACCGATAGCGATTTTTACCGTAGTTATGTGACTCTGCGAAGCATTCGGCCCAGGTTACCGGAAAGATTGACAAAAAAGCTGATTTTAAGGTTGAGGCTGCCGGTTTTTCAACTGCGTTGCCCAGTCTTGGCGCCCAGAAATGCCTGAACGCTAGGCAGGATCGCCTGGACGATAATATCCACGCCTTCGGCGGTTGGATGGATTCCGTCGGCCTGGTTGAGCCGGGGATCACCGGCCACGCCCTGCAGGAAAAATGGATAGAGCGGCACTTGGAACGCCTTCGCCAGATCGGGGTAGATCGCGTCGAACTGCGCCGAATAATCGGCCCCGAAATTGGGCGGCGCCACCATGCCGCACAACAGGACCGCAATGTTGCGCGCCTTCAGCCGCGTCAGAATTTGCTCAAGCGCGGCGCGGGGGATTTTGGGATTGATCCCACGCAGCGCATCATTGGCGCCGAGTTCGACGATCACCGCTTCGGTGCCTTCTGCGACCGACCAGTCGAGCCGGCCGAGGCCACCGGAAGTGGTGTCGCCGGATACCCCGGCATTGGTCATGTCGACCGCTATCCCTTTGTCTTTCAGGGCCTTTTGCAACCGCACCGGAAACGCCGCGGTGGCCGGCAGGCCATACCCCGCACTCAGCGAATCGCCGAGCACGACGAGCTTGATCGGCTTACTGGCCGGCGCTTGCGCCGACGCGGGTCCAGCCATTAGAAGCATGCCTCCGGTCACACCGAAAACCAGCAATCGCAGAAACAACCGGGGCAGCCTCTCGACCGCCGCAAACCAATGGCCATATGCAACCTGCATGGACAGTCTCATTGAATCCCCGTCGTCGGCCGGTCTCACGCCGGACACCATTTCCATCTCCAACGTCAATCTCTCGCTCGGCGCGGGCCCGGCGCGGGTTCATATCCTCAAGGATATCAGCCTGCGGGTGGCCTCCGGTGAGGCGATTGGCCTTATCGGGCCGTCAGGTTCGGGGAAATCCACGCTGCTGATGGTGATGGCGGGATTGGAGCGTCCTGACAGCGGAGAGGTAGTGGTCAGCGGCACGGCTTTCAACGCCCTCGATGAGGACGCGCTGGCGCGGTTTCGCGGCCGCCATGTCGGCATCGTGTTCCAGTCGTTTCATCTGATCCCGACCATGACCGCGTTGGAGAACGTCGCGGTGCCGCTGGAGCTGGCCGGCGATCCCGATGCGTCGGAGCGCGCCACGCGCGAACTGGTGTCGGTCGGTCTCGGCGGCCGGCTGCATCACTATCCCACCCAATTGTCCGGCGGCGAGCAGCAGCGTGTCGCGCTGGCCCGCGCACTGGTGCCCGATCCGGCGATACTGGTTGCGGACGAACCGACCGGAAACCTCGACGAAGCAACCGGCCGGCAGATTGTCGATCTGCTGTTCACCAAGCACGCCGAACGCGGCATGACGCTGGTGCTGGTAACCCACGATACCTCGCTGGCGCAACGCTGCGATCGCGTGGTGCGGCTGCGCTCAGGTCGGATCGATGACCCGGTTCCCGACAGACAATGGGGCGAGACGGCGTAGATTCATGACCATTGCCACGGAACGCATGCATGGCGGCCGCGCTCCCTCGCTGGCCTTGCGCTACGCATTGCGCGAACTGCGCGGCGGCCTGCGCGGGTTCTATGTTTTCATCGCCTGCATTGCGCTCGGCGTGATGGCGATTGCCGGCGTCGGTTCGGTCGCGGCGAGCCTCAGCGAGGGGCTGGCGCGTGAGGGCCGCACGCTGCTCGGCGGCGACGCGGCGTTTTCGCTGATTCAGCGCGAAGCCAAGCCGGACGAACTCGCGTTTCTCCGGTCGCGCGGACAGGTCTCGGTCGCGGCCACGCTGCGTGGCATGGCGCGCACGCCGGACGGCCGGCTGGCGCTGGTCGAACTCAAGGCGGTCGATGGCAGCTATCCGATACTGGGAGAGCTGACGCTGGATCCGAAAATGCCGGTGGCCGATGTCCTGGCCGAGCGCGACGGCGCGTTCGGCGCCGCGGTCGATGCCACCTTGCTGGCGCGGCTCGATCTGAAACTCGGCGACCGCGTCACCGTCGGCAGCGCCAGCTTCGCAATCCGCAGCGTGGTCGGCGCCGAGCCCGACAAGCTTGCCGGCGGCGTCGGCTTCGGTCCGCGGTTTCTGGTCAGCGAAGCCGCGCTGCGCGCGACGCAATTGTTGCAGCCCGGCAGCCTGGTGCGCTGGATCTACCGCGTGCGGCTGCCGGACGGCGCGGCCGACGACCGCGCCGCGACCGCGCTGATCAACGATGCGAGAGCCGCGCTGCCGCAGGCGGGCTGGGAAATCCGCAGCCGCGGCAACGCCTCGCCGCAGCTCGAACGCACCATCAGCCGTTTTACCCAGTTTCTCACTTTGGTGGGACTCGCGGCGCTTCTGGTCGGTGGCGTCGGCGTCGCCAACGCGGTGAAAAGCCATATCGACCGGCGCCGCGACGTCATTGCATCGTTCAAGGCGCTGGGTGCGACCGGCCGCGACGTATTCACGATCTATCTCACCCAGGTGCTGGTCCTGGCTGCGATCGGATCGCTGATCGGCCTCGCGCTTGGCGCGGCGCTTCCCTTCATCGTCGTCGGCCTGTTCGGCAAGCTGCTGCCGCTGCCGGTGGTGCCGGCGCTGCATCCCGGCGAGCTCGCACTGTCATTCGTCTACGGATTGCTGACCGCGCTGGCGTTCGGATTGTGGCCGCTGGCCCAGGCTCATGACGTGCCGGTGGCGACACTGTTTCGCGAAGCGGCCACCAGCGAATGGCATCGTCCCAAGTCGCGCTATCTCGCGTGGATGGTCTTCGTGATCGGGCTCCTGGTCGCGGTCGTGATCGGGCTCGCCTACGACAAGCGCGTGGCGGCGGTGTTCGTGGCATCCTCATTCGTGGTGTTCGCGCTGCTGCGCCTGATCGCCGCCGCACTGATGACGCTGGCGCGCCGCCTGCCGCGCCCCGGAATCACCATGCTGCGGCTTGCGATCGCGAACATCTATCGTCCGGGGGCGCTGACGCCGTCGGTGGTGATGTCGCTCGGCCTGGGACTGGCGGTGCTGGTCACGATCACGCAGATCGACGGCAATCTGCGGCGGCAATTCCTCGCGGCATTGCCCGACCGCGCACCGTCGTTCTATTTCATCGATATTCCCTCCACCGAGGCCGATCGCTTCAGCGCCTTCCTCAAGCAGCAAGCGCCGCAATCGACGACCGAAGACGTGCCGATGCTGCGCGGCCGCATCGTCTCCGCCCGCGGCGTCAAGGCGGAAGATCTCAAGCCGTCATCCGATGCGGAATGGGTGCTGCAAAGCGACCGCGGGCTGACCTATACCAGCGAAATTCCCAAGGGCTCGAAGGTCGTCGAGGGCCAATGGTGGGCACCTGGCTACAGCGGGCCGCCGCTGGTCTCGTTCGAGAAAAAGCTCGCCGACGGCCTTGGGCTCAAGATCGGCGACGAAGTGGTCGTCAACGTGCTCGGCCGCGATATCTCCGCCACCATCGGCAACATGCGTACGGTGGACTGGCAAAGCCTCGGCATCAATTTCGTGCTGGTGTTCTCGCCTAACGCCTTCCGCGGCGCGCCGCACACCCATATCGCCACCCTGACCGAGGCCCACGGCAATCCGGCCGGCGGCGCAACGCTGATCAGGGCGGTGGCCGACGCATACCCGATGGTGACGAGCGTGCGGGTTCGCGAGGCCCTGGAGACCATCGGCACTGTGGTCACCAATCTGGTGCTGGCGATCCGCGCCGCCAGTGCGGTCACGCTGATTTCCGCCATTCTGGTGCTGGGCGGGGCCCTGGCCGCCGGCCACCGCCATCGCGTTTACGACGCGGTGATCCTCAAAACCCTCGGGGCCACCCGCGCCCGGCTGCTTGGCGCCTACGCGCTGGAATATCTGATGATCGGCCTTGCCACCGCGATCTTCGGCGTCGTCGCCGGCTCGGTCGCGGCCTGGCTGATCGTGACCCGGCTGATGACGCTGAGCTTTGTCTGGCAGGCGGGCAGCGCCGCCGCGGTGGTGACAGCCGCGCTGGTGGTCACGGTGGGACTCGGGCTGGCCGGCACGCTGCTGGCCCTTAACCAGAAGCCCGCCACGGTATTGCGGAATTTATGACAATTTGGCGCAGGCAAGCGAAAGGGCGGGGAACTCCTCGCGCGCGCTGTAATTCGTCAAAACAGGCCACTTCTTCCCCCAGATCCGGCCCTGCCATTGCCTCCTGTCAAATTCATTCTGCGCAGCGACATTCAGCCGCGCGTGGAAGCTTGCGTCGAGTGTGCTAGTTTCCCACATGCCAGTTTGGGTCAGACGCCGGGTTTGATGACGTAAAATTAATGTCAGCAGACGCCGGTATCTGGGATAGAATTCTTAACTGACGGCGCAAACCCCTTGCGTTTGCCAGACAACCACGGGATTTCGACCATGTCGGACTTCGACCGTAACTATGCTTCTCCTTTCGGCCGGGCCGCCGGGCGGGTTGACGCCGCGACCGTCGACGCCGGTCTGCGCGCCTACATGCTGCGCATCTACAATTACATGTCGATCGGCCTTGCCATCACCGGCCTGGCCGCGCTCGGCATCTATATGGCCGCCGTCACAGCCGATCCGTCGGGTGCAGCCGCCCGGATCGGCAACGCCTATCTGACGCCGTTCGGCTACGCGATGTTCGTGAGCCCGCTGAAATGGCTGTTCATGCTGGCGCCGCTGGCGATGGTGTTCGTGATCTCGTTCGGCATCAACCGGCTCAAGCCCGCGACGGCGCAAATGCTGTTCTGGGTGTTTTCGGCGCTGATGGGCGTTTCGATGTCGTCGATCTTCCTGGTGTACACGCACACCTCCATCGTCCGGGTGTTCTTCATCACCGCGGCGTCGTTCGGCGCCCTGAGCCTGTACGGTTACACCACCAAGCGTGACATGACCGGCATGGGTTCGTTCCTGCTTATGGGCCTGTTCGGCATCATCATCGCGAGCCTCGTGAACATCTTCCTGGCGAGCTCGATGCTGCAGTTCATCGTGTCGGTGGTCGGCGTGCTGGTATTCGCCGGTCTCACTGCCTGGGATACCCAGCGGCTGAAGAACGACTACATCTACGGCTACGCCTCGCAGGGCGGTGACGTCGCGGAACGAGCGGCCATCACCGGCGCGCTGTCACTCTACTTGAACTTCATCAACCTGTTCACGCTGCTGCTGCAGCTGCTCGGCCAGCGCGACTGATCGCTTCGACTGACGCGAACAATTAAAGCCCCGGCCTTGCAGCCGGGGCTTTTCTTTTGCGGCGACTGCACTCCTCTTCCCTTGTGGAAGAGGCGAAGAAATTCCCTTGTGGAAGAGGCGAAGAAAGAATCGCCCGGCTGGGAAGAAAACCGAATGTCACTTCGCTGGAAAGATTCTAATCTCGACGCCATGTCCTCTCCAGAAATCAGGGTCGCCTCCGTAGCCGACCTCCCAGCCATTACCGGGATCTACGAGCACGCCGTCCGCTTTGGCACCGCGACATTCGAGCTGATACCGCCCGATCTTGAAGAAATGACGCGACGATACGAGGCCCTCACATCAGACGGCTTTCCCTATCTGGTTGCCCTGCTCGAAGGCCAGGTGGTCGGATATGCCTATGCCGGGCCGTACCGGCCGCGGCCGGCCTATCGTTTCACGGTGGAGAATTCGGTCTACCTCGCGCCGTCGGTCCAGCAGCGCGGCATCGGCACTGCGCTGCTGCGAAGACTTATCGCGGAAGCGGAAGCGCGCGGCTACCGGCAGATGATCGCGGTAATCGGCGATTCCGCCAACGCGGGATCGATCGGCGTGCACACCAAAACCGGATTCGGGATGATCGGGACCCACCCGAATGTCGGCTTCAAATTCGGTCGCTGGCTCGACACCGTCATGATGCAGCGTGCAGTCGGTGACGGCGGCGATACGCTGCCTGCCGACGATTCGACAGGGACGCCGCGTTAGCTGTTTGGGTTTGATTTGATACCTCAGGAGGAGGAAGCGCACGCAGGCAAGTATACGTAGAAAAAACTTGGAAAAACTAGACCAGCGCCAGCTTGCGGTCGATCACCAGCAGAACGCGGTCCAGTTCATGGCCGCGGCGCAAAATCAGGCCGGTGGCCGAGATCACGCTGTAGGCGCCCTGCTTGCGCGCGAGCCGCGGATCCTTCTCGATACGATAGATCGGAACTTCGGAAGCCCGCCGGAACACCGAAAATACCGCACGGTCTTTCAGGAAATCGATGGCGTAGTCCCGCCACTCGCCATCGGCGACCATCCGCCCGTAAAGATTGAGAATGCGGCTGAGCTCGAAACGATTGAAGGTCACCCGGCCTTGCAGAGCAACGGCGGCGACATTGCGCTCCGCCGCGCGGTTCTCGCTTGGATCAGCCTCCCCGGACATTGAACTCATGCGGCGCCTCCTGTCATGCGGGCTTCATGATCGCGCCGACCGGGCGCGGCTGCAAGAGCCCCAAAGCGCCAACGCGGAAATTATGGCAATCGGGAGCGTTGCAGTGCAGAAGGCGCTCACGCAGCATCGTGCGGCGATGTAGAGCATGCCGGGGCGCCGCCTCGCCCCGCTGCAGGAAACGAGTCGTCACGGTATCGTTACGGTATCGTTAGCGAAATCATAATGCTGCCCAATTTCCGCCCATCGACCGCCCTTGTGAATTGCGACAAGAAAGTACTGCGTAGGCCCGGTCCTTTCGGTTCCGGATTCCTCAGCCCCCAGCCCCCCGGGGTCGGCGGGATCGGGCCTGTCGCAGGGAGTTTATCCCCACACTCTGGACCAACGAAAGTTGGTCCTTTTTCTTTTGGGGACGGCAGCTTGTTCAGGCAATTATCGTTCCGCGGGTATTGTGCCGGGGCGCTGGCGCATGATCCGCCAAAGCCTGCGCGGCTTGGCGCAAAGGGCATGCGCTAATTTGCTCATTCCAATCATTTAGAGCGGAGCGCGATCGCGCGCAAAACCGGATTTCACTTTTGCCGATCGCGTCGTTGCCGCAGCACGATGCCGATCTCAACAAATTCTCAGAGCAATAATTTTCGGGAGAGCTCAGTGCAGCGACGTGAAGGCGGCGCCCAGCATGGGTCCGGGCTTTTCGCGATTGCCATCCTGAACATAGACCACCGCGGCATCGACGCCGTCGCGAGAGATGTTTTCCAGCGGCACTGTCCAGTTGCCCGCGGCGCCATTCCAGTCACCGACTTTCAGCAAATTGCGGACCACGTTGTGATAGGTCACTTCGTGACCACGATTCTCGCCGCGCCCGATTGAAATCGGCACCGCTTTGGAGATCGCGCAAATCCAGATTTCACCATGACTGGCAGTGGATCCGGAGTGGGACGCTGCCACCGAAACATTGAGTTGCCTGCCCGCCAGCGTCATCGCCACCGGCACCGACATTACGGCATCGCTGCTCTTCGTATCTTTGATCGCGGCTTCGATGCCGGGGCGATCGCTGCCGATCACATGGGCCGAACCGTTGACGACGACTTGCGGCGTGTAGACGTCGCGATCGCCGCGCATCTGGGAATAGGCCTTCTGGCGCGCGCTGAAACGCGAATCAGCCAGCGTGTCCTTCCAACCCAGATAATCCCAGTAGTCGATCGGCATGCTCAGCGCGATCACGGACGGATCCTTCGCCAGCTCGCCGATGATCTTGTCGGCGGGCGGACATGACGAGCACCCCTGCGAGGTGAACAGCTCGACCACTGCACGCGGATCCGCATGGGCCGGGCGAATGATCGCAACGATCGCGCAAACTCCAACCGCACCCGACCATCGCGAGATCAAATTATGGGTCATCTTTATTGCCACGCCGGAACCAGGATACGATACGATGCTGCTATTAGGGACAATCCTTCAAACGCGGGAAGGCGGCCCTTCTTAGGCCGCCTTCCGCTCAGCCGCCACTCACTTCGCAGTGAGGCCATCGAACAAATTCCGCCTCACGCCGCCAGCTTTCGCAGCACGTAATGCAGAATGCCGCCGTTACGGTAGTATTCGAGCTCGTCGAGGGTGTCGATCCGGCACAGCAACGACACCCGGCGCAGCGAGCCGTCGGCGGCCACGATCTCCGCCGTCAGTTTCTGGCGCGGCTTCAGATCGCCCTGCAACCCGCGGATCGTCACCGTCTCATCGCCTTTCAGCCCGATCGACTGCCAGGACGTGCCGTCCTCGAAAGTCAGCGGCAGCACGCCCATACCGACCAGATTGGAGCGATGGATGCGCTCAAAACTCTGGCAGATCACGGCGCGGACGCCGAGCAGCCGGGTGCCCTTTGCCGCCCAGTCGCGCGACGAACCGTTGCCGTACTCCGCGCCGGCGAACACCACCAGCGGCACCTTCTCGGCCTGATACTTCATCGCGGCGTCGTAGATGGTCATCTGTTCGCCATCGGGCCAATGCTTGGTCAGTCCGCCTTCGGGAATATTGCCGTCGGCGCCTTTCAGCATGAAGTTCTTGATGCGGATGTTGGCGAAGGTGCCGCGCATCATCACTTCGTGGTTGCCGCGCCGGGTCCCGTACTGATTGAAATCGGCCGGACGGACCTGGTGCTCGGACAGATATTTGCCGGCCGGCGACGTCAGCTTGATCGCGCCTGCGGGCGAGATGTGATCGGTGGTGATCTTGTCGCCGAACACCGCGAGAATGCGCGCATCGACCACGTCGATGATCGGCTCGGGCTCCTTCTTCATGCCTTCGAAATAGGGCGGATTCTGAACGTAAGTCGAGCTCATGTTCCAGCGATAGGTTTCGCTCTCGACGGTCTTGATCTTGCGCCAGTTGGTGTCGCCCTTGAACACGTCGGCGTAGCGCTTCTTGAAGTTTTTCGTCACCGTGCCCGCCAGCGCGTAAGCGACGACCAGCGGCGGCGAGGCGAGATAGTTGGCCTGCACGTCCGGACTGACACGGCCTTCGAAATTGCGGTTGCCCGACAGCACCGCCGCGCCGATGATTCCATTATCGTTGATCGACTTCGAAATCTCTTCCGGCAGCGGACCGGAATTGCCGATGCAGGTGGTGCAGCCGAATCCGATCAGGTTGAAGCCGACCTTGTCGAGATCGAGCTGCAATCCGGAATTGGAAAGATATTCCGCAACCACCTGGCTGCCGGGTGCCAGCGACGTCTTGACCCACGGCTTCGCCGTCAACCCCTTCGCCGCGGCATTGCGCGCGAGCAGGCCGGCGCCAATCAGCACGCTCGGATTGGAAGTGTTGGTGCAGGAGGTGATGGCCGCGATCACCACGTCGCCATGGCCGAGATCGAAGTTGCGGCTTTCGACCGGAAAGCGCTTCGCCGAATCGGGCTTCTTGTATTCGTTCACCATGGCGGCGGCGAAACCTTCAGCCACCGCAGGCAGCGCGACGCGGCCTTCGGGACGCTTCGGTCCGGCCATCGACGGCACCACGTCGCCGAGATCAAGCGTCAGGGTTTCAGTGAACACCGGATCGGGCGATGCCGCCGTGCGGAACAGTCCCTGCGCCTTGGCATATTTGGTGACGAGGGCAACTCGCGCCGTCGCGCGGCCGGACGTCTTGAGATAGTCGATGGTTTCGGAATCGACCGGGAAGAAGCCGCAGGTGGCACCGTATTCCGGCGCCATGTTGCCGATGGTCGCCTTGTCCGCGACCGAGAGATAATCGAGGCCGGGACCGTAGAATTCGACGAATTTTCCAACCACGCCCTGCTTGCGCAGCATCTGCGTGACGGTCAGCACCAGATCGGTGGCGGTGACGCCTTCCTTCAATTGGCCCTTGAGCTTGAAGCCGACCACTTCCGGCAGCAGCATCGACAGCGGCTGGCCGAGCATCGCGGCTTCCGCCTCGATGCCGCCAACGCCCCAGCCGAGCTCGGGATAGGCCACCTCGAAGGTGCCCTTCTTCTTGCCGACGGTCATCTTCTCCTTGCGGGTCCACACCGTCTGGGCGAGATATTCGAGATTGACCTGATGGCAGATGCCGGTGCCGGGCGGCACCACCGCGAAATTCGAAAACGCCCGCTGGCCCCATTTCAGGAATTCGTAGCGCTCCTGATTCTGCTTGTACTCCTCGACCACGTTCTTGCCGAAGGCCTTGTTGTCGCCGAAGAAATTCACGATCACCGAGTGATCGATGACAAGATCGACCGGGACCAGCGGATTGATCTTTTCGGCATCACCGCCGAGCGCCTGCATCGCATTGCGCATCGCCGCGAGATCGACCACGGCGGGCACGCCGGTGAAATCCTGCATCAGCACCCGCGCCGGGCGGAACGCGACTTCGTGTTCGAGCTTGCGCTTCTTCAGCCACTGGGCAACGGCGAGAATGTCGGCCTTCTTGACGGTGCGGTCGTCTTCATTGCGCAGCAGGTTTTCCAGCAGCACCTTCATCGAATAGGGCAGCTTGGAAATGCCCTTCAGACCGTTTTTCTCGGCGGCTGGCAGGCTGTAATAGACATAGGTCTTGCCGCCAACCTTGAGGGTCTTCTGGCATTTGAAGCTGTCGAGCGAGGTCATATCAGGCGGTCCCAATCATCATTGAAGGATACCCGGCAAAAGGTATCAAAACACCGCAGCAAAAGGTAGCCCGATTGGCTTGCAGGCGCCGACTGTGTGCTGCATCAAGTTCCGGCTTATAGAATCTTTCTGGAGGCGCCGCCACACTGACAATCGTGTCGCAGCAATGCGATCCGGGTGAGCTGGAAACATGGAATGGGCTGAGATGCGGCTGTCGGGACGCGGCGTCAGATGTATCCGGGGCGGCCGCGAGGTGTTCTCCGGCCTTGATTTCGATGCCACCGCGGGCGAGGTGCTGGCCCTGGTCGGCCCCAATGGCGCCGGCAAGACCTCACTGCTGCGGCTGATTGCCGGCCTGCTGGCGGGATCCGGCGGCTCGATCGATCTTGCAGGCGGCGATGACGAACTCACGCTGGCTGAGCAGGCGCATTATCTCGGCCACCGCGACGCCCTGAAACCTTCCCTGAGCGTGATGGAAAACCTGTCGTTCTGGAGCGATTTTCTCGGCGGCCGGGCCTCGGACACGGCCACCGCCCTTGCCGCCGTGGGGCTCGATCATGCCGGCCATCTGCCGGCGGCCTATTTGTCCGCCGGGCAGCGGCGACGGTTGTCGATTGCTCGGCTTCTTGCCGTGCAGCGGCCGGTCTGGCTGCTGGATGAACCGACGTCGGCGCTCGATACCGCCGGCCAGGGGATGTTCGCGGGTTTGATGACCGATCATCTGCGGGGCGGCGGCCTGATCGTCGCCGCGACCCATGCATCGCTCGGGGTGCAGGCAAAAGAATTGCGGATCGGGGAGCCGATGTGAGGGAGCAGCACAGACGCAAACCACTCGTTGCCTTGAGGTCGCGATTCATACCGGGCGCGGCCGCAACTCTTCTCCCCTCCCCCTTGCGGGCAAGGAGCAGTCCGCGCCTGCGGACGAATCATCGAATATCGTTCGCGGCTCCACAACAGTGCTCCGCATGACCCCCTTGGCCGCCCTGATTCGCCGGGAGATTCGCATCGCCATGCGCGTCGGCGGCGGCGCGCTGATCGGCGTGCTGTTCTTTCTCACCGTGGTGGTGCTGATGCCGTTCGCGGTCGGCCCCGATCTCGCATTGCTCAAGCGCCTCGGCCCCGCGATTCTCTGGCTCGGCGCGCTGCTCGCCAGCCTGCTCACCCTGGACCGGCTGTTCATGGCCGACCACGACGACGGCTCGCTCGACCTGATCATCATGGGCCGAACCCCGCTGGAGCTGACCTGCGCCGCCAAGGCCCTCGCGCACTGGCTGGCTGCGGGATTGCCGCTGATCATCGCGACCCCGGTGCTCGGGCTGCTGCTCAATCTGGATGGCACCGCGACGCTGGCGGTGGCCCTGACGCTGTTGGCGGGCACGCCGGCGCTGACCTTCACCGGCATGATCGGCGCGGCGCTGGCGGTGACCTTGCATCGCGGCGGACTGCTGCTCGCGGTGCTGGTGCTGCCGCTGTCGATTCCGGTGCTGATCTTCGGCGTCGCCGCATCCGAGGCGGCGATCTCCGGGCCGCTGTCGTTTGGCGCGCCTTTTTCAGTTCTCTGCGCGCTGTCGCTGGCGAGCCTCGTGATCGGCCCGTTCGCGGCCGCCGCGAGTCTGCGTCATGGCCTGGATTGATGATGCCGTTGGTGTCGATCAACTCTCGCGGAGGCGAGCTGGAACCAGCCAAGCTGCATTGCCGGCAACGGCCCCGACGACTATCAGGAATGCCATGACGCTGATCAATCTCGCCAATCCCACCCGGTTCCTGTCGCTGACGGCGCGGATTTTGCCGTGGCTTGCGGCCGCCACCGCCATTTTGCTGACGGTTGGGCTGACGCAATCGGTCCTGGCGCCCGACGACTATCAGCAGGGCGCCACCGTGAAGATCATGTTCATCCACGTGCCGAATGCATGGCTGTCGATGTTCGTCTGGGGGGTGATGAGCCTCAGCGCATTGGGCACGCTGGTATGGCGGCATCCGCTGGCCGACGTCGCCGCCAAGGCCGCCGCCCCCATCGGCGCGGCCTTCACATTTCTGGCGCTGGTGACCGGCTCGCTGTGGGGCCGGCCGATGTGGGGCACCTATTGGGAATGGGATGCGCGACTGACCTCGGTGCTGATCCTGTTCCTGATGTATCTCGGGCTGATCGCGTTGTGGCGCGCGGTCGAGGATCCGTCGCGTGCGGCGCGCGCCGCCGCGATCCTGACGCTGGTCGGCGCCATCAATCTGCCGATCATCAAATTTTCGGTGGACTGGTGGAATACGCTGCATCAGCCAGCATCGGTGATGCGGATCGGTGGTTCGACGCTCGACCGCGCCTTTCTGATTCCGCTGCTGGTGATGGCAGTGGCGTTTTCGCTGTTGTTCGTCACGCTGCATCTGGCGGCGATGCGCAACGAGATCCTGCGCCGCCGGGTGCGCGCCCTGCAGATGTTGCAGGCCAGCCAGCGGCCGGCGTTGCCGTGATGACGCTCGGCCCTTACGCATTCTTTATCGTGGCGTCCTATTTGCTGGTCGCAATCGTGGTATTGATCCTGATCGTCTGGATCGGCATCGATTACCGCCATCAGAGGCGACAATTGCGCGAGCTCGAGGCCAGCGGCACTGTCAGGCGCTCCCGCCGCGGCGCGGCGGATATCTCATGAGCAATCCCTCGACATCAAACGGCGCGGGGCGCCGGTCCTGGCTGATGGCGCTGCCGCTGATCGCGTTTGCGGCACTGGCCGCAATCTTCTGGTTTCGGCTGGGATCGGGCGACCCATCGCGGATTCCCTCGGCGCTGATTGGCCGCCCGGCGCCGCAGACCGCGCTGCCGGCGCTGGATGGCCTCGCCGGCAACGGCGTGCAGATTCCCGGGCTCGATCCCGCCGTCTTCAAGGGCAAGGTCAGCATCGTCAACGTCTGGGCGTCGTGGTGCGTGCCGTGCCATGACGAGGCCCCGCTCCTTGTCACGCTTGGTCAGGACAAGCGGCTGCAACTCGTCGGCATCAACTACAAGGACGCGCCGGACAACGCCCGGCGCTTTCTCGGCCGCTACGGCAATCCGTTCGGCATCGTCGGCGTCGACGGCAACGGCCCAATCCGTTCGGCATCGTCGGCGTCGACGGCAACGGCCGCGCCGCGATCGAATGGGGCGTCTACGGCGTGCCGGAAACTTTTGTCGTCGGCCGCGACGGCACCATCGCCTACAAGATGGTGGGCCCGATCACACCGGAGAATTTCGACAGCGTTCTGAAGGTCGAGATCGACAAGGCGCTGAATGCAGGTTCTTAACCCTAAATAATTTTCAGCTTTTATCTGCCGTTCATCTGGGGGCCATGGCGCCGCCACGAATCCGCAGCTAGCTTTGAGGGCGTACTTAAAACCGTCTTTGGAGGGACACACCCAATGCGTCATTTCACGCTTGCTTCACTTACTGCTGCCGCTCTCACGCTCGGCCTGCTGGCGTCAGCGCCATCGATGGCCCAAACGGCCCAGCCCGCCGCCAAATCCGACAAGATGGCTCCCGCCCCCAAAGCGGCGCCCGCCGAATCGAAGATGGCTCCGGCTGCCAAATCCGATCTGCTCGACATCAATTCTGCCAGCGCCGACGAGCTCGACGCGCTGCCGGGCGTCGGCAAGGCCTATTCGGCCGCGATCATCAAGGGCCGCCCCTACAAGGGCAAGGACGAACTGGTGCAGAAGAAGATCGTGCCGCAGAAGACCTATGACGGCATCAAGGACAAGATCATCGCCAAGCAGAAGAGCTGAGGTTCTGCCGTGCGCTGAACTTAACTTGCTTTAATTTTTGAAGACGCATCGGTGCACCCGCGCCGGTGCGTTTTCTTTTTCGGGTACAAGCATTCGCAGGCCGAAGGGCCCCAACCCAACCCTCCCCCGCAAGCGGAAGAGGGAGCAGTCTGTGCCAGACACAGAGGCTTATCGTTGCATTTTTTGCTCGACGTTGCGCACAAGCGCCCGCTCCGATGAGCTACTTCGACACGTCGCCGCCGCCAGCTTCGCTGGCCTCGAGCGACGCCGGTTCCAGATGATAGCGCTTGATCAGCGGCATCTGGATGATGGCAAAGCCCATTGTCAGCGGGATCACGCCGAACGCCTTGAACGCCACCCAGAAATCCGTGGTCTGGGTGCGCCAGATGATCTCGTTCAAGATCGCCATCGCAAAAAAGAACATCGCCCAGCGCATCGTCAGGAGCCGCCAGCCCGTCGCCGTGAGATTGAACATCTGGTCGAACATGATGGCGATGAAGGACCGGCCGAACAGCAACCCGCCGCCGAGGATAGCCGCGAACAATCCATAGATGATGGTCGGCTTGACTTTGATGAAGGTCTCGTCGTGCAACACCAGCGTCAGCGTGCCGAACACGATGACGATGACGCCGGTGACGAGTGCCATGATGGGAACGTGGCGCGTTACCACATAGGACGCGATCATCGCGACGATCACCGCCGCCATGAACGCGCCGGTGGCGACGAACAGGTGGAACCTGGCGTTGGCGATGAAGAAAATCATCAGCGGACCGAGTTCGGTGGCGAGCTTGAACAGCGGATGCGGCGCGGTTTTATTCATGTCAGCTTTCGATCCCTGCAATCGCCTGCGCGAAATCCCGCGCGGTGAACGGCGCGAGGTCGTCGATGCCCTCGCCGACGCCGATGAAATGCACCGGCAGTCTGTGTTTTTCGGCAAGCGCCACCAGAATGCCGCCCCGCGCGGTGCCGTCGAGTTTTGTCATCACCAGGCCGGTCACGCCTGCTGTACGATGAAATGCCTCGACCTGCGACAGCGCGTTTTGTCCCACGGTGGCGTCGAGCACCAGCAGCACCGCGTGCGGCGCCGTCGCATCGACCTTCTTGATGACGCGCACGACTTTCTCAAGCTCGTTCATCAGTTCGGCCTTGTTCTGCAGCCGCCCTGCGGTGTCGATCAGCAGTACGTCGAGCTGGCCCTCACGCGCGGCAGTCAGAGCATTGAAGGCGAGGCTCGCCGAATCCGATCCCTGCGCGCCCGCGACCACCGGCGATCTGGTTCGCTCGCCCCAGATCTTCAGTTGCTCGATGGCCGCGGCACGAAACGTATCGCCGGCCGCCAGCATGACCTTGCGTCCCTCTGCAGTCAGCTTGGCGGCCAGCTTGCCGATGGTGGTGGTCTTGCCCGAGCCGTTGACGCCGACCACGAGAATAACGAACGGCTTTTGCGCCGCATCGATTGTAAGCGGCTTCGCCACGCCCGCCAGAACCTTCTCGACTTCGCTGGCGACCACGGTTTTGACATCGTCGGGTGAAATCGACTTGTCATAGCGACCGACCCCGACCGCCTTGGCGATCCGCGCCGCAACCTCGGTTCCAAGGTCGGCGCGCAGCAGCACGTCCTCGATATCCTCGAGCATGGCGCTGTCGAGCTTGCGCTTGGTGACGAGATCGGCCACCGCCGACGAAAGCGAACTCGACGTACGCTTCAAGCCGCTGGAAAGCCGCCGCCACCAGCTCAGTTTGGACTTTTCAGGAGTGTCGTTCATGTCCGGGGTGTGTTAGCCGTTTCGCGCCATGAGTGAAAGTCACCCCGAACGCGTGGATACGCCGCAGCTTACCGCCGACGAGATCATGTCCCGCGTGCTCTATCGCGACGGGCTGATGCTGGTGATCGACAAGCCGGCCGGGCTGCCGGTGCATCGCGGCCCCAAGGGCGGCGCCAATCTGGAAGCATCGTTCGACGCGCTTCGGTTCGGCCTGCCGCGGCCGCCGGTCCTTGCCCATCGCCTCGACCGCGACACCTCGGGCTGCCTGGTGCTGGGACGGCATCGCAAGGCGACGGCGTCGCTGGGGCTGCTGTTCAAGCATGGCCGGATTGCCAAAACCTACTGGGCAGTGGTCGAAGGCGGACCTGTCGAAGAGGAGGGCACCATCGACATGCCGCTCGGCCGCCTCAACGCCGAGCGCGGCTGGTGGCAGAAACCCGATCCCGAGGGGCAGGTTGCCATCACGAATTGGAAGGTGCTGGGGCGCGGCGAAGGTCTCACCTGGCTCGCGCTGGAACCCGTCACCGGCCGCACCCATCAATTGCGTGTGCACAGCGCCGCGATGGACTGGCCGATTGTCGGCGACAATATTTACGGAAGCGGTCCCCGATTCGGCGAACCCAGTTTGCATCTGCATGCCCGGGAGATTGTGATTCCGATTTCGAAGAACAAGGACCCAGTGCGCGTCCATGCTCCCGCGCCAGATCATCTGCACCAACGGCTGAAAGCCTGCGGCTGGAACGGCGAATAGAGCGTTTTCAAGCGAAGCACGCCCCCGGACTTGATCCGGGGGTGTATACCGGTTCGCGTGAAGAAAACGCGACAAAACAAAACCTAGAGCGCAATCGTGATTCAATTCGATGGGATTGCGCTCCAGCCGAGGTTCCGGCTGACCGGGCCCGCCCGCCTTTGGCCGGCTGACTATGCCGCTGCGGCGACCACCTGCGCCAGCAATTGCTCGCGCTTGGATTGCGAGCGATAGCCGGTCATCGTCGCGGCGAAACGCTCAAGGATGCCGTCTTCGAATGCGGTGACGATGGTGTCATGCACGTAGCTCTTGCGGCAGATCGCCGGCGTGTTCGACAGTTCGTCGGCGGCGGCGCGGACGGCTTCCAGCACCTGCTTGCGACGGCCGCTGGCGCTTGCGGCCGGGGAAATCCGCGACAGCGATTCCAGCACCACCGCGGATGCCATCAGGGTGCGGAAATCCTTCAACGAAATCTTGATGCCCGCGATCTCGCGCAAAAACGCGTTGACCTGCGTCGTATTGGCGATGCGGATGTTGCCGGCATCATCCTTGTACTGGAACATCCGCTTGCCCGGGACGCCACGCAAAATCCCGACCGCGCGCACCAGCTTCGCAGCGTCGCACTCCTTGCGCACGGCCTTGCCGCCCTTGGCCTTGAAGGTGAGCACAAGACAATCATCTTCGAGCACGACGTTCGATTTGAGCAGCGTGGTCGCGCCGCGGGTTCCGTTGAGCCGCGCATAGGATTCGTTGCCGGGGCGTATAGCGGTTCGCGCGATCAGTTCGATCACCGCCGACAGGGCAAATTCGCGGGTCGGCGCATCGCCCGACAGATGCTGGGACACGTTGCGACGGATCTTCGGCAATGCCGCGACCAGCCGCGCGAGACGGTGCGCCTTGCGCTGTTCGCGGACCTTCTCCCAGTCCGAATGGTAACGATATTGCAGCCGCCCGGCGGCGTCGCGGCCAACCGCCTGCAAATGCGAGTTAGGATCGGGGGCATAGCGGACTTCGGCATAGGCCGGTGGCACCGCCATGGACTTCAGACGCTTGATGGTGCCGGTATGGCGGATCGGGGTGCCGTTGGCCCGAACGAATGAATAATTCTTCCCGCGCTTGATCCGGCGGATGGTCAATTCGTTCTGGTCGCCGAGCTTCAGGCCCAGTTCCCTGGCGAGAGATTCCACGCTGGTGCGTGTCCCGCGCGTCACGGCGATAACGGGATCAGCGGACACGGGCCGCGACGGCGCGAAATTCTGCTGATCTGTCATAGCCTTAAACGCCTCGCTTGGGCTTATATTCTGACTAAAGCCGGCCAATGGCCCTTGGTTCCGGCGTCGGCGCCGGCTTCCGAGGGCCATTTAGTGCCATGAAGCCGTGAGCGCTAGTCCATTGATTCGCGTTAAGGTTATTAGATACCGTTTACCGAAAGCACGAATCCCGATCCGACGGTTCCCGCGATGCCGGCGGGCCCCGCGCGGCCGCGAAAAAGCCCCGACGATGGGGACGGCGCAAGCGGTGCGGATCTCAGGCGCGAGAGCCCGGAACTCGCCTCACAAGGCGTGACCCTTGCTGCCCAACTCCTCGATCAATTGCTGGCATAAATTGCCACGACCGCATCGGATAATTCGCTGATGCCGCCTCCATGCCCTGCATCAGCATCGGCGCAAAAGAAGCGTCAGGTCGCGTTCGACGTCGGCGCGATTCTGCACTCGCCGGATTCATGGTTTTCACGAGCGTCGGCATCAGGGCGTTGAACTGGTCGAGCTTCATGGTGTTGACCAATTCCATCGCCGCCACCGCGGCATCGGAAGCCGGATCGGCCTGCGTCGGCGTCAGCGAAAACAACAGCAGAGCCATGAGGCCGATGTCCCCGAAGACAGGCTTCGACATGAAAATCCGCTTTCAAAAAAGCGTGCAATCATCGCTTGTATTATAAAGGACCATTCCAACGCCGTCGGGGTGACGGCGACAAGCCGACAAAGGTGGCATGCCTTACCCCTTGCCGGGGCCGCGCGCCGCGACGCATAATCGCCGCAACAACGAAGATCGGCTTGCGGCAAGGGCATGGCGCCGGCCGGGCGGGTGGAGGGATCGATGTCCGAGAAGATTTACGACGTGTCCGCGGAGTGGGCGACGCGCGCCTTTGTCAACGACGCCAAATATCGCGAAATGTATGCGCGCTCGGTCAAGGATCCCAACGGATTCTGGTCCGAACAGGCCAACCGCGTCGACTGGATCAAGCGGTTCACCAAGGTCGATAATACATCGTTCGCGCCCGGCAAGATTTCGATCAAATGGTTCGAGGACGGGGTTCTCAACGTCGCCTGGAATTGCATCGACCGTCATCTTCGCACGCGCGGCGATCAGACCGCGATCATCTGGGAGGGCGATAATCCGTCGGAGTCGAGGCACATCACCTATCGCGAACTACACGACGCGGTCTGCAAGTTCGCCAATATCCTGCGCAACCGCAATGTCAAAAAAGGCGATCGCGTCACGATTTATCTGCCGATGATTCCGGAAGCCGCCTACGCCATGCTGGCCTGCGCGCGGATCGGCGCCATTCACTCGGTGGTGTTCGCCGGCTTTTCACCCGACAGCCTCGCCCAGCGCATCATCGATTGCCGGTCCAAGGTGGTCATCACCGCCGACGAAGGCATGCGCGGCGGCAAGAAGGTGCCGTTGAAAGCCAATGTCGATGCCGCGATCGCAAAAACCGGCGGCGTCGACTGGGTCGTGGTGGTTCGCCGCACCGGCGCGCCGGTCGAAATGGATCCGGTACGCGATTTTTGGTACCAGGAAGCCGCCGAGGTGGTGACCACGGAATGCCCGTGCGAGCCGATGCATGCCGAGGATCCGCTGTTCATCCTCTATACCTCGGGCTCGACCGGGCAGCCCAAAGGCGTGCTCCATACCACCGCCGGCTATCTGGTCTTCGCGGCCATGACGCACCAATATGTGTTCGACTATCACGACGGCGACATCCACTGGTGCACGGCGGATGTCGGCTGGGTCACCGGCCACAGCTACATTCTCTACGGGCCGCTGGCGAACGGCGCGACTACGCTGATGTTCGAGGGCGTGCCGAACTATCCGGACAATTCGCGCTTCTGGAATGTCATCGACAAGCACAAGGTCAACATCTTCTACACCGCACCGACCGCGATCCGCGCGCTGATGCAGGCCGGCGACGAGCCCGTGAAGAAGACCTCGCGCAAGAGCCTGCGGCTGTTGGGATCGGTGGGCGAACCGATCAATCCGGAAGCGTGGGAATGGTATCATCGCGTGATCGGCGATGAGCGCTGCCCGATCGTCGATACCTGGTGGCAGACCGAGACCGGCGGCATTCTGATCACCCCGCTGCCCGGCGCAACCAAACTCAAGCCCGGCTCGGCGACGCGGCCGTTCTTCGGCGTGGTGCCCGAGATCGTCGATGCCGACGGCAAGGTGCTGGACGGCGAGTGCCAGGGCAATCTCTGTATTGCAAAGTCTTGGCCGGGACAGATGCGCACGGTCTATGGCGATCATGCCCGCTTCGAACAGACCTATTTCTCCACCTACAAGGGCAAGTACTTCACCGGCGACGGCTGCCGCCGCGATGGCGACGGCTATTACTGGATCACCGGGCGGGTCGATGACGTGATCAACGTCTCCGGCCACCGCATGGGCACCGCGGAAGTCGAGAGCTCACTGGTGGCGCACGCAAAAGTCTCGGAAGCCGCGGTGGTCGGCTATCCGCACGACATCAAGGGCCAGGGCATCTATGCCTATGTCACGCTGATGGCCGGCACCGAGCCCAGCGAGGAACTACGCAAGGAACTGGTGGCGTGGGTGCGCAAGGACATCGGCCCGATCGCCTCACCCGATCTCATTCAGTTCGCCCCGGGCCTGCCGAAGACTCGCTCCGGCAAGATCATGCGCCGCATCCTGCGCAAGATCGCCGAGGATGAGCCGAGCATGCTCGGCGACACCTCGACGCTGGCCGATCCAGCGGTGGTGGACGATCTGGTCCAGCACCGGCAAAACAAGAAGGGCGCGTAGGGCCCAATTTCGCGCTCCGGCGTAGCCGTCGCCCGCACATTCACGCAACTTCGGGGGCAAGCCCCCCGGCGATGCGTTTTCCCGGCGAGTGTTGTTTTCCGGGCATTTACTTTGTTCCCAACAATTTCCTTCTATGCCCCCGCCTGATGGGCTTGGCCCGTCGGCTTGCGACCGGCTGGTTAACGCGGCCGGTTAAAAATGGTGGGGCGAAGTCTTGTTTTATAGGCGAAGTCTTGGCGCAGACCCGGGTTTAAGGCCGGGTCGGGTGGATTTTTGTGGAATTGGACGGCCTCGGGCGGGCCGCCGACCGAACTGGAGAGATTGATGTCGTTGAGGATTGCCGTGGCGCTGGCAGCCACACTCGGAGCGGGCCTGTTGCCCGCCAACCCGGCGCAGGCGCGGCCGGATATGGTTGGTTTCCGGGGCGATTATTCGCCCGGAACCATCGTGGTGAAAACCGGTGAGCGCCGGCTCTATCTCATTCTGGATGAGGGCCACGCCGTCCGTTACCCGGTGGGCGTCGGCAAGGCCGGCAAGCAATGGGCCGGCACCACCCGCATCGACGGCAAGTACCGCCAGCCCGCCTGGTCGCCGCCCGCGGAAGTCAAGCGCGATAATCCGAGCATTCCGAATGTCATCCCCGGCGGTTCGCCGGCCAACCCGATGGGCGTCGCGGCGATGACGCTGGCGGGTGGAGAATATGCCATTCGCGGCACCAACCGCCCGGGTTCGGTCGGCGGTTTCGTATCATATGGCTGCGTCCGCATGTACAATGAGGACATCACCGACCTCTACCAGCGAGTCTCCGTCGGCACGACGGTGGTGGTGACCTCGCGCTGATCGTCATCGGGTATTACATTGAGAGTTCCAAAAGCCGCGCGTGATGCGCGGCTTTTTTTGACGCGGCATCATCGCGTCGCGGCGGCCCCGGCATGATTGCGCTCGTCTCGCGGTTCTCCGCTCAGCGCGAAGCGCACCAGCCGCTGCGGTGGCCGCCATCGTAGCTGCGCGCAAAGCCTCCAGCGAGCAATGCATCCGACACGTTCGGGGTCCGCTTGGTCGCGACATCCGCCACCACCCGGCCCTGATATTTGTCAGGCCCGATGTTGTAGATCGTGACGTCGCCATCCGTGAGCAGGTTTTGCAGCGCATCGCTGGCGGCTTCCGCCATCCGGAACTCTTTTTCGCATTGCGCCTTCAGCTCCGGCGCATCGATGCCGCGCAGCCGGACCCGCGTCATGATGTCGAGACCGGGCCACAGATGCACCCGCGCCTCGAAAGTATCGCCGTCGATTGTCCTGATCACATCGACGGGATGGCGGACGCTCGGATTGCCGGCGCGCTTCCAGATCACATCGGTATTACGCGGCGACGTAGAGGCCGGCAGCGGCCAATGCATCCAGCGCCGCGCCGGGAGCATCGTTCCCGCCGCCATCCCCAGCACGAACACCCATGGCAGCGCCACCGACACCCGGCGACGCCAGGACGGGTGCAGGGACGTATTGATCCTCGGGTATCGGCACATGATTCGAGCATAATCCGAGTCGATCGGTTCGGCATCCGCCATCTGCGGTTGTATCGATTCGATTTTTGCGTCAGAATTGGACGTGCCTAGAAATCAGACGCGATTCCCCTGCGCTCCCAGTCGCCGAACCGAGTCGGCTCCGGCCCCTCGGGCCCCTGAACCTCTTTTGCCGCCGGCGCGGGTCTCGCTTGGGCTGCAGCGCGCCGCGCCTCGGCCTCGGCAAGCGCGCGCTTCGCCGCCTCTGACAGCGGTTTGCGCTCCGGTGCAGCCGTTGCCGGCAAAATGGGATCGTCGTTCATCTTAAAATTTCCAATCGCTGGATTGGCTCGCGCTCAAATTTGTGTCAGCGCCACAGATCGCATTCGAACGATGAGAATGTAAGGGGGATTCTTACATTTGGCATATTCGCGTGCCAGAAATGCCATCCCGCCACGATGGATCGCGCCGATGCCGGTCGAACCCTCGTCCGTTCCCCGCTGTGATGTTCCGATCCCATGCCGCCATTGAAATTCGCGCAGCCAACCGAGGTACCCGGCCTCGCGGCACGGCGAATCGCGGCGGACATTCTCGACGGCGTATTGCACAAGCAGCGAACCCTCGACGACCAGCTCGAAGGTGCCGCAGCGCATCCCGGACTGAAAGCGCTGTCCGATCGCGACCGCGCCCTGATGCGCCGGCTGGTCGCGACCATTCTGCGACGGCTGGGGACGCTGGGACATGTGTTATCGCGCCTGCTCGACCGCGGCATCCCCACCGACGCGCCGCGCGCACAGAGCGCGCTGCTGATCGGCGCGGCGCAGATACTCTGGATGGACGTGCCCGATCATGCCGCGGTCGATCTGTCGGTACGCCTGGTGCAATCGGATCGACGGGCCGCGAAATATGCCGGCCTCGTCAACGCGGTGCTGCGGCGCTGCGCGCGTGAAGGCCAGCCGCTGATCGACGAAGTTCTGGCGCAGACGCTGGATATCCCGCCATGGCTGATGGCGCGCTGGACCGCGCACTATGGCGAGATCACGGCACGCGCGATCGCGCTCGCCCTCAGCCATGAACCTTCGCTGGATCTGACGGTGAAATCCGACGCCGCGCAGTGGGCCACGCGGCTGCACGGCGAAACCTTGCCGACCGGAACCGTGCGCACGCTGCTGCACGGCCCGGTAGCCATGCTGCCGGGATTTACCGAGGGCCAATGGTGGGTGCAGGACGCCGCCGCGGCGTTGCCGGCGCGGTTGTTCGGCGATATCAAGGGAAAGACAATCGCGGATCTCTGCGCTGCACCGGGCGGCAAGACCGCGCAACTCGTGCATGGCGGCGCCCGGGTCACCGCAATCGACCGGTCGCCGAATCGCGTGGCCCGGCTGCGCGACAATCTGGCCCGGCTCAGCCTCGATGCCCAGACCGTGGTGGCTGACGCCGCCGAATGGCAAGGCGAAGCCAGCGGTGAAGGATTCGACGGCGTGCTGGTCGATGCGCCCTGCGCCTCCACCGGCACGATCCGGCGTCATCCCGATGTGGCCTGGCTGAAGCAGGAAGCCGACATCGGCGCATTGATCGCGCTGCAAAAACGCCTGTTGCAAAAGGCGGTCGCGCTGCTCAAACCGGGTGGCACATTGGTGTATTGCACCTGCTCGCTGGAACCGGAAGAGGGCGAACAGGCCATCGCGGAACTCCTCGCCACCGACTCCGGCATGCGACGCGCGCCCGTCGACGCCTTTGAGGTGGCGGGACTGGCTGAAATCGTCACCCCGGAGGGCGATCTGCGCACCCTGCCCTGCCATCTGCCGCACGACGATCCGCGACTGGGGGGACTTGATGGTTTCTATGCGGCACGGCTGATTAAATCCTGATATTTACAGCTCATTTCGCCGATTCGCTTTCCCCATGGTGTGTTGACCGCGTTTCCGGATTAAAAGGATTCGCAGAGAATTTTCTTCAATTTAAGGCGCGCGTGTCGATCGCTCAACGCAGAAATATTTCGACGCTGGTCATCAACCGCTTTGCGCGGAACGTGATGTCGCGCGCCAGCGGCGGCTCGATCGCACTGTCGCGGTTGTGGCCAGGCCGCACCGACCGCCTGATCATCGCCCCGCACGATCTGCGTACCGCCGACGCCACCCGCGCGGCCGAAATCTATGCCGGCCGGTTCGTTTTCGCCGGCAAGATCGTCACCTGCCATGGCCGCTCGGTGTTCGACCTCGAGCCCCCCTCGGAAGACTGGGAAGTGGCGCTGCTCGGTTTTGGGTGGCTGCGGCATTTGCGTGCGGCGGATACCACGATCACCCGGGCCAACGCGCGCTCGCTGGTCGATGACTGGCTTTCCAATCCGGCACGTAACCGGCCGGTGGGCCGGCGCGCGGATGTGCTGGCGCGCCGCGTGATCTCGATGCTGTCGCAGGCGCCGCTGGTGCTGAACGACACCGACGGCAAATTTTATCGCCGCTATTTGCGCGGGCTGACTCGCGAAATCCGCACTCTGCGCTACACCATGCTGGACATACCCGATGGCGTGCCGCGGCTGCAGGTGCTGATCACGCTGTGTTACGCCTCGCTCTGCCTCGCCAACCAGGCGCGCCACATCCGCACCGCCACGCGAAAGCTCTCCGACGAACTGCAGCGGCAGATTCTTCCCGACGGCGGACATATCTCGCGTAATCCCGGCGCGCTGATCGAACTGTTGATCGACCTGTTGCCGCTGCGGCAAACATTTGCGGCCCGCAACATCGCGCCGCCGCCGGCGCTGCTGAACGCCATCGATCGCATGATGCCGATGCTGCGCTTCTTTCGCCATGGCGACGGCAGCTTTGCGTTGTTCAACGGCATGAGCAGCGCGCCGTCGCATCTGCTCGCGACCCTGCTCGCCTACGACGACACCCACGGTGCACCGATGGCGAACATGCCGCACTCCGGCTTCCAGCGGCTCGATGCCGGCGCCATGACCGTGATCATGGATACCGGACCGCCGCCGCCCCCGAATGTCAGCCACGACGCCCACGCCGGCTGCCTCTCCTTTGAGCTTTCCTCCGCCGCGAGCCGGATCGTCATCAATTGCGGCATGCCTGCCACCGGCCGCGATAACTGGCGCGTTTTCGCCCGCGGCACGCCCGCGCATTCGACGCTGACCTATCACGGCACGTCGTCCTGCCAGTTCGTGGAACTGACGGCGATGAAGCGCTTCCTGCAGGGCGCGCCGATCGTCAGCGGTCCCGGCAACGTCGAAAGCTACCGCGAGGTGGCGGCCAACGGTACGGTGCTGACGACGTCTCACAATGGTTATCTTGACCGGTTCGGGGTGACGCATCGCCGGGTACTGATGGCGGCGCATGACGGCTCCAGGCTGGACGGCGAGGACACGGTTTCGCCTGCACCGGGCGCGCGCATCAAGGGCAAGGCTACCGATTACGCGCTGCGCTTTCATCTTCATCCTTCGGTAAAGGCGAGCCGGCTCAGCGATGCACGCGGCGTGATGCTGGTGCTGCCGAATCGCGACGTCTGGACATTCGAGGCGCTCGACGACAAGGTCGAACTGGAAGATAGCGTGTTCCTGGCGGGAAACGACGGCCCACGGCGCACCGCCCAAATCGTGATCCAGCAGAATTGGCGCCAGGCCTCCAGCGTCCGCTGGAGCTTTGTCCGATCGACGACATCGGCATCGGCGACATCGGCCCGCCGCAATGCCCGGCGCGAACCGGAACTGCCGCTGTAAAGCAGATCGACCGGAGCGTCGGGCCGAACCCGAGATAATCTAAGCATTTTAAGTATTTATTGTTAGCTTTTGGACTAACCTTCTTTCAATCATTGCCAGTGTATAGCCTCCCCCCGTGGAGGCCGTTGTGGGCAAGGTAATCGAGCTTGGCGAGCGCAAGCACAGCAGAATCGAATTTCAGAAAGCCGCATTTGTCATCGTGGAGCCGGACGGCCCGTGGATCCAATGCGCTATCATAGATATTTCCGATGGTGGCGCTTGTCTGGAAATCGGCGACCTGCCGGTCCCGAAGATATTCGTTCTGGTGATGACGCCCGACGGCAGGGTTCGCCGGGCATGTATCACAGCGTGGCGCCGGGGCGAGTTGCTTGGCGCGCGCTTCGTCACCGCGGAACAGCTTCGCCGAGGCATTGGTGAGCCGGACTATGTCGATCCGGGGCTCCAGAAGAAACCAATCATGTGACCGATCCCGGCATCTTCCATCAGCTGCGGCAGCGCGCCGTCAGCTGACCCAACCGCCGCGATGACCCTGCCCTTTGCGGTTCCGCGCTGATTAGGCACGGCATGCTGCCGGTCCGCACCCGTTTTGGGAGCGGCGGCGCTCGGACCAGTCATGCCCTGTGGCATCCACATGCAAGCCCTCATGCCCGGTTTCATCGTATAAAAATTCGTGCTACCCGGCGCATAACTTCATCGCCTGGGCAAATCGACATGACCGACCAGCCGCGCCGCGTGACCCGCGCTCTTTTGTCCGTTTCCGACAAGTCGGGACTGATCGGGTTCGCTCGGGCGCTCGCCGGCCACGGTATCGACCTCGTCTCCACTGGCGGAACAGCGAAGGCGATTGCCGCCGCGGGATTGAAGGTCACCGACGTATCGGAATTGACGGGATTTCCGGAAATGATGGACGGCCGGGTCAAGACCCTGCATCCCAAGGTGCATGGCGGCTTGCTGGCGATCCGCGGCAATGCTGAGCACGCGCAATCCATGAACGACCACGGCATCGCGCCGATCGACCTCCTGGTCGTCAATCTCTATCCGTTCGAGGCGACGGTCGATAAGGGTGCCGGCTTTGAGGACTGCATCGAGAACATCGACATCGGCGGCCCCGCGATGATCCGCGCCGCGGCGAAGAATCACGACGACGTCGCCGTTGTCGTCGAGCCGCAGGATTATCAGGCCGTGCTCGACGAACTCGCCGCCAACAAGGGCGCGACCACGCTGACGCTGCGCCGCCGTCTGGCGGCAAAGGCCTATGCCCGCACCGCCGCCTATGACGCCGCGATCTCGAACTGGTTTGCGGTTCAGCTCAAGAGCGAGGCGCCGGATTTTCGCGCCTTCGGCGGCCGGTTGATTCAAGCGCTGCGCTACGGCGAGAACCCGCACCAGCACGCCGCCTTCTATCGCACGCCGGACAAACGCCCGGGCGTCGCCACGGCGCGGCAACTGCAAGGCCGGGAACTGTCCTACAACAACATCAATGACACCGACGCGGCCTATGAATGCATCGCCGAGTTCGACGCGGCGCGCACCGCCGCCTGCGTCATCGTCAAGCACGCCAATCCCTGCGGCGTCGCCGAAGGCGCGGATCTCGCCAGCGCCTACCGCAAGGCGCTGGCCTGCGATTCAACTTCGGCCTATGGGGGTATCGTCGCGCTCAACCGAACGCTGGATGCCGAAGCCGCGCGCGCCATTACCGAGATCTTCACCGAAGTGATTATCGCGCCGGATGCGACGGAAGAGGCCATCGCCATCGTCGCCGCGAGGAGAAACCTGCGGCTGTTGCTGGCGGGCGGACTGCCCGATCCGCGCACGGCCGGCCTGACCGCAAAAACCGTCGCCGGTGGGCTTCTGGTGCAGAGCCGCGACAATGCCGTCGTCGACGACATGACGCTGAGGGTCGCGACCAAACGTGCACCCAGCGAAGCGGAACTGCGCGATCTCAAATTCGCATTCCGTGTTGCCAAGCACGTCAAGTCCAACACCATTATCTATGCGAAGGATCTTGCCACCGTCGGCATCGGCGCCGGTCAAATGAGCCGGGTCGATTCTGCGCGCATCGCGGCGCGCAAGGCGCAGGATGCCGCCGATGAGCTCAAGCTTGCCGCACCCATGACAAAGGGGTCCGTCGTTGCCTCCGACGCATTCTTTCCGTTCGCCGACGGATTGCTGGTGGCGGTTGAAGCCGGTGCCACCGCGGTAATCCAGCCGGGCGGCTCGGTGCGCGACGATGAAGTGATCAAGGCTGCCGACGATCACGGCATCGCCATGGTGTTCACCGGCGTCAGGCATTTCAGGCATTAAGGTTCAATTCATCAGTGCCGTCATGCCCGGACTTGATCCGGGCATCCATCCATCTCACAAAATGATGGATTGCCGGGTCAAGCCCGGCAATGACGAATGTTACGAATCAATCCCGTACCCGCCAAATGTAGACGGCATTCGCGATCAACAGCACCAGCAATACCGAGACGTAGATTCCCGCCTCGGTCGGGAAGCGGTGAACTCCCCGAAGTCCCCACACAAACGTAGCCGCGATGCCTGCGGCCACGCCGATATTGACGATCAACAGCAACATCCGCACGCGTGACATCATCCCTCCCGCACCCGCGACAGCAGCGCCAGTCCGGCGAGAAAAAACACGACCAGCACCGCCATGCCGGCTTTCTGGCTCGCGGTGACGGCGGTGACGATGCCGATCAGCAGCGGCCCGACGAACGACGTGACCTTTCCGGTCAGCGCGAACAGCCCGAAATATTGCGCGATGCGGTCTTTCGGCGCCATGCGGATCAGCAGGGTGCGCGAAGCCGCCTGCAGTGGACCACCCGCCATCCCGATCAGACACCCCAGCGCGAGGTAAGCCTGCTCCGCGGGCGCGGCAAACAGGCCGCCGCCCGGCGCCGGCGCGACGACCTTGATGAAGAGAATCGAATCCCGATCCACCAGCAGGATGGCGATGATCGACGACAGCAGGATCAGCATGCTGCCGGCGATCACGCGTTTCGGCCCCAGCGAATCGTCGAGCTTGCCGCCAAGCCACGCGCCAAGCGTGCCGGCGATCGCAAGCAGAATGCCGAACGTGCCGATCTGAATCGTGTTCCAGCCGAAGGTGCCGGCGGCATAGATGCCGCCAAAGGCAAACAGCGACACCAGGCCATCGGTGTAGATCATGTTGGCGAGCAGAAATGCCGCCATCGAATGCCGCTTCGGCAATTCCTTCAGCGTTTCGTACAAATCGGTCAGGCCTTCACGCAGAGCCTCACGCGCCGAAAGTTTTGGTGGAAAATCCGGCGTGAACAGAAACATCGGCAGCACGAAGATGATGAACCAGATCCCGGTCAACGGACCGGTGATGCGGTCGCCCTGATGGCTGACGGGATCGAGCCCGAACAGCGGCATGAAGCCGAACAGCGTGCGCCCGGTCTCCGGATTGGCTGCGAGAAAACCCAGCACGAGAATTAAACTGAGGATGCCGCCGACATAGCCCAGCGCCCAGCCGGACCCGGACAACCGCCCGATCTTGTCGGGCGGCACCAGCGACGGCATCATCGCATTGTTGAAGACGGTCGCAAATTCCACGCCGATGGTGGCGATGCCATAGGCAATCAACAGCGGCGCAATCACGCTGGAATCGCCGGGCTTGCCGATCCACATGATGCCGGAGCCGATCACCAGCAGCGTGCCGAACGCCGCGATCCACGGCTTGCGCCGGCCACTGGCGTCGGCGATGGCACCCAGCACCGGCGACGCCAGCGCGATCAGCAAACCCGCCGCGGCGGTGGCGAATCCCCACAATGATTGCCCGCTGGCGGCATCGGAGGCCACATGCGTGGCGAAATAGGGCGCGAACACGAAGGTGGTGATCAGGGTGAAATAAGGCTGCGCCGCCCAGTCGAACAGCATCCAGCCGATAACGGCAGAGCGCGGTGGATAGGTCTTTGGCATGTCTGCAATGCGTGCCTCAGATGCAGCCGTGATTGCCATGTTGTGATCCCGCTGTTCGCCCGACTATTGTGCCTGTCGCATCGAAAGCCATATAGCATCCGGGATAGTGATGCGATGATGGCGGCCAATTTGTCGGAGCAATTGATGATCTCGTTCATGGCCGGCCGGCGCAGGTTGTTCGCGTTACTAACGCTGATCGTGGCGTGCTGCGGCTCGGCCGATGCGCAAGACCAGCGTCGCGGATTGCTTACACCCTCTGCTGCCGGAACGATCCATCCCGTGGTTGCAAAGCACGGCATGGTTGTCGCGCAGGAGAAGATCGCGGCGCGGATCGGTGCCGACGTGCTGGCGCGCGGCGGCAACGCCGTCGATGCCGCGGTTGCCACCGGCTTTGCGATGGCCGTGACTTATCCCCGCGCCGGAAACATTGGCGGTGGCGGCTTCATGATAATCCATTCGGCCGAACGCCACGAGGACATCGCCATCGATTATCGCGAGACCGCGCCGGCGGCGACCACCAGGGAAATTTACCTGGGGGCGGATGGCAAACCGGATATGGCGAAGTCGCGCGATTCCGCGCTCGGCATCGGCATTCCAGGAACCGTCGCGGGGCTGACGATGGCGCTGCAGAAATATGGCTCCGGAAAATTCACGCTGGCGGATCTGCTGAAGGGCGCGACTGCGCTGGCGCGCGATGGCATCGTCGTCACCGACGACAGCGCCGACACGCTGCCCAATTGGCATGCGCGTCTGGCGCGCTGGCCCGCATCGCTGAAGATCTTTTCCCGCGCCGACGGCAGCTCACTGCGCCAGGGCGACACGCTGATCCAGACCGACCTGGCGACAACCCTCTCGGCGATCGCGGAGCAGGGGCCGCGCGGATTTTACGAGGGGCCGGTCGCTTCCAGACTGGTGGCTGGCATCCGCGCTGCCGGCGGCATCATGACGCTTGAGGATCTCAAGGCCTATCAGCCGGTCATCCGCGCGCCGGTGCGCGGCAGCTATCGCGGCTTTGACATCGTCTCGATGCCGCTGCCGTCGTCCGGCGGCGTGGTTCTGCTGGAAACGCTGAACATTCTCGAAGGCTTTCCGATGCACGACATGCAGCAGGGCTCGGCGCCATCGCTGCATGTCATGATCGAGGCGATGAAGCTCGCCTATGCCGACCGCGCCCGCTATCTAGGCGATCCCGCCTTCGTCAAGGCGCCGATTGCAACGCTGATCGCCAAGGACTACGCGGCCAAACAGCGTGCAGGCATCGATCCGGATCATGCCACGCCGTGGACCGACGCGCTGTCGGCGACACCGCCGCACGAAGGCAGCAACACCACGCATTTCTCGGTGGTCGACAGCGCCGGCAACGCCGTGAGCAATACCACCACGCTGAATTTCAGCTACGGCGTCGGCATGGTCGCCGAAGGCACCGGCGTGCTGCTCAACAACGAGCTCGACGATTTCACCGCGGCACCGGGCGCCTCCAACGCCTACGGCCTGGTCGGCTTCGAGGCCAACCTGCCCGGGCCCGGCAAGCGGCCGCTGTCGTCGATGTCGCCGACCATCGTGCTGAAGGACGGCAAGCCGGTTCTGGTCACCGGTTCGCCCGGCGGCAGCCTGATCATCTCCACGGTGCTGCAGGTGATCGTCAATGTGCTCGACTACAATATGGATGTCGCGTCCGCGGTCGCGGCACCCCGGCTGCACCATCAATGGCTGCCGGACGAAGTCCGGATCGAACGCGGCTTTGCCGATGACACGATTGCGGCGCTGAAGGCCAAGGGCCATCGCGTCATCGAACCCATGGGCCAGACCTCCGCCAATTCGATCGCGGTAACGCCCGACGGCTTGCTAGGCGCGCCTGATCCGCGTACGCGTGGATCAGAGGCGGCGGGAAACTAGCGTCGCAACGTCGCCTACCGAGGCCCCTTCGGTCTCAGACGAACCTGTTTTCGATCTTCCCGATCTTCGAAATATCGATAGCGATCACATCGCCGTGCTTCAGGAATTTCGGTCGCGAAAATCCGATACCGACGCCTGCGGAGGTGCCGGGCCCGTTGTCCTCAGCGCGACCATGCCGTTGGGGCAGGCGATCGGCATCTTTACCGTTGCCGCGTATGGGTTGATCATTGTCGCAGCGGCGCTGCTTCCGGGGACCAAAGGCAAGTCGCTCGCCATTACTTAACGCTAACTGGCTGGCGTTGTCGAAATCGGGGGTTGTGCCCAGGCACATCCCGATTTTTTGGACCGGCGAGGCGAGCGGGCCCCCTCGGCGGCGAATCCGCCGCGCCCGGATTTTTTCCGCAAGGCCGCAGCTCTCGCGTAGTATTGCGCCGTATGGTCGGGCCGGCGGGCAGCGGAACAGCGGCGTCTGCCGGTTATTCGGCTCATCCGATTCAAATCAATGGGGATCACCCAATGACGTCTCTCAAGGGCAAGACACTGTTCATTTCCGGTGGCAGCCGCGGCATCGGGCTCGCGATCGCGCTGCGCGCCGCGCGTGACGGCGCCAATGTCGCGATCGCCGCCAAGACCGCGGAGCCGCACCCGAAACTTGCCGGCACCATCTACACCGCCGCCGAGGAGGTCCGCGCTGCCGGCGGCATGGCGCTGCCGATTCTCTGCGATATCCGCGACGAAGCTCAAGTGATTGCGGCGATCGACAAGACCGTCGCCGAATTCGGCGGTATCGACATCTGCGTCAATAATGCCAGCGCGATCAGCCTGACCGACTCGCAGAAGACCGACATGAAGCGGTTCGATCTGATGATGGGCATCAACACCCGCGGCACCTTCATGGTGTCGAAATACTGCATCCCGCACCTGAAGAAGGCCGACAATCCGCACATCCTGATGCTGTCGCCGCCGCTCGACATGAAGAAAAAATGGTTCGAGCACTCCACCGCCTACACCATGGCAAAGTTCGGCATGAGCATGTGCGTGCTCGGTCTGGCCGGCGAGTTGAAGCGTCACGGCGTTGCCGTCAACGCGCTGTGGCCGCGCACCACCATCGCCACCGCCGCGGTCGGCAATCTCTTGGGCGGCGACGCCATGATGCGCGCCAGCCGCAAGCCGGAGATCATGGGCGACGCCGCCTATGCCATTTTCACCAGGCCGGCGCGCGACTTCACCGGCCAGTTCTGCATCGACGACAAGGTGCTGTATGCCGCGGGCATCCGCGACTTCGAGCCTTACCGCGTCGATCCGTCGGTACCCTTGACGTCCGATTTCTTTGTGCCCGACGATGACGTTGCGCCGCCGGGCGTTACGGTGATGCCGCTGCCGTCGGTCGGCGAGGTTCAGAAGTCGCGTTAGCGCATGATCCGGTTGACTTGACGCATGCTCGGTGATGACTGCCGCGTGTACGTCCACCTCATGGTGAGGCGGCGCGCTCCTCAGAGCCTGTGAAGACATACTGACCTCATCCTGAGGAGCTTGCGAGGCAAGCGTCTCGAAGGATGGACGCAACGCGTGGACTCGCTGCCATCGTTCGAGACGCGCGACCGGACACCGCAAGTGCGCTGCCGGGAGGGCGTGCTCTTCAGAATGGGGGGACGAATCAAACCGAATCGGAATGCTCTAGCGCCCCACCGTGTAAGGCCCGCCCTTCTCGAGGGCGCGCGCATAGGCCGGGCGGGCGTGAATTCGCGCAAGAAACGCCATCGCCTTCGGGTGACCCTGGTCAAGCCCGGCGCGCGCGGAGGCCGCTTCGAGCGGAAAGCTCATCTGGATGTCGGCGGCGGTGAATTCATTGCCGGCGAACCATTCGCCCTTGGAGAGCTCGCTTTCCCAGAACGCCATATGCTGCTTGAGCTGCGGATTGACCAGGGTGACGAGCGCCTGATTGGTGACCTTGCGCAGCAGCGGCCGCAACAACGCCGGCGCGCGTTTCGGCATCAGCGTGAACAGCAGTTTCAGGAGCAGCGGTGACATCGCCGAGCCCTCGGCATAATGCAGCCAGTAGGTATAACGCAGCCGCTCAGGCGTCCTGGGCGGCGGAATCAGCCGGCCCTCGCCATAGCTGTCGATGATGTATTCAGTGATCGCGCCGGATTCGGCGATGGTGTTGCCGTTGTCGGTAATCACAGGCGATTTCCCGAGCGGATGAATGGCGCGCAACTCCGGCGGCGCCAGCATGCTGGATTGGCGCTGATAGCGCACGATTTCGTAGGCCACGCCGAGTTCTTCGAGCAGCCACAACACGCGCTGAGAGCGCGAATTATTGAGATGATGGACGGTGAGCATGGTGATCCCTCGCGCGACGCAGGAAAACCGTCGTGCCAGCGGGGCCGGGGAATGTCGAGGCGGATCGCCGATCGAGCGCGACAAGCCCGCTATTTTTACCCGGGCATTATTGACAGTTGAGATTTACCCGGGTATAAATTTGGCCATGCTTGATCCCGAGGATTTTTCCAATGCCCCAAGCTCAATTTACCGCCTTCGACGGCCAACGGCGGCTCGCCACCGGCTCGCTGGCCGAGGTCGCCCTTGCCGTCAAAAAATCTGCCGGCAGCGCATCGACCTCTCCAATTCTGATTTTCGATGATTCGACCGGCCGGGCGATTGATCTCGACCTCCGCGGCGCCGACAGCGAAATTCTGAAGCGACTGCCGCAGGCAGCCGGATCTTCCGATGTTCCTTCGGCAGACACGCCGCTGCCGGATCCACCTTTGAGCGAACCGCGTGGGCGCGGTCGGCCCAAACTTGGCGTGGTGGCGCGCGAGGTGACCTTGCTGCCGCGCCATTGGGAATGGCTCGGCGCGCAGCCGGGCGGAGCCTCGGTGGCGTTGCGAAAACTGGTCGACGCAGCGCGTCGCGCCAATGGCGACAAGGATCGCAGCCGTGCCGCGCGCGACGCCGCCTATCATTTCATGTCGGCGATATCAGGCGATCTGCCGGGCTTCGAGGAAGCCGCGCGCGCATTGTTTGCGGACGACCGCCGGCGATTTGACGGTTTGATCGCCGCGTGGCCCGACGATATCCGCGACCATGCCGTCAAGCTGGCGTTCGGCGACCGCGCCGAGCCGCCGGTTGATCCCGCGAATGTGAACCGCTAGGCTGGTGGGATGATAATGATCATATAAGAAGCCATTTGAGAAAGCCGCCATGAACAAAACCGCCCCGCAATTCTTGTTCGACGTCGGCAGCCCCAATGCATTTCTCAGCCACGAAGCGATACCGGCAATCGAAGCGCGAACCGGCGCGAAATTCGAATATGTGCCCGTACTGCTGGGCGGCATCTTCAAGGCCACCAATAACAAATCCCCCGCCGAATCGCTGGCGGGCGTCAAGAACAAGCGCGAATTTCACGAAATCGAGACCCGACGTTTCGTTCGGCGCTTTCACGTCAAGCCCTACACCGTGAACCCGTTCTTTCCGGTCAATACGCTGGGTCTGATGCGGTGCGCCGTCGCCGCCCGGTTCGAAGGCGTGTTCGAAAAATATGTCGACGCCGCGTTTTTTCACATGTGGGCCGAGCCGAAGAAAATGGACGACCCCGACGTGGCGCGCAAGGCGCTGACCGACTCCGGTCTGGATGCGGCAAAGCTGTTTGCCCGCGCCCAGGACGCCGACGTCAAGGGCCGCCTGATCGAGAACACCCAGTCGGCCGTGGAGCGCGGCGCGTTCGGCTGTCCGACCTTCTTCGTTGGCGAGGAGATGTTTTTCGGCAAGGAGCAGTTGCGCGAGGTCGAGGAATTGATCTCGGGTTCGGGCAAATAGGCTGAGTGATTTGGGAGAGCCACCTTGGAAAAGCGAAACGCCACCGTCGCGGTGATCGGCGCCGGCGACTACATCGGCTCCGAGATCGCGAAGAAATTCGCCGCCGAAAGATTCACCGTGTTCGCGGGCCGGCGCGACGGCGCCAAGCTTGAAGCGCTGGTGAAGGACATCGAATCCTCGGGCGGAACGATTGTCGCGCGGTCGCTGGATGCGCGGAAGGAAGACGAGGTCGCCGCGTTTCTCAACGACGCCGACAACCATGCCCCGCTCGAAGTCTGCATTTTCAATGTCGGTGCCAACGTCAATTTTCCGATTCTGGAAACCACCGACCGCGTGTTCCGCAAGGTATGGGAAATGGCGTGCTGGGCCGGTTTCCTCGCCGGCCGTGAATCCGCCCGGCTGATGCTGCCGCGCGGCCGGGGCAACATCTTTTTCACCGGGGCCACCGCGAGCCTGCGCGGCGGCAGCGGCTTTGCCGCCTTCGCCAGCGCCAAATTCGGATTGCGCGCGGTAGCGCAATCGATGGCGAGGGAGCTCGGGCCGAAGAACATCCACGTCGCGCATCTGATTATCGATTCCGGGGTCGACACCGCCTGGGTGCGAGAGCGCCGCGAGGCGCTTTGGGGCGAGGAGGCGCTCGACAATCCGGACCTGTTGATGCCGCCGTCATCGGTGGCCGCGTCGTATTGGCAGCTGTATCAGCAGCCGCGCAGCGCCTGGACCTTTGAGCTCGAGATTCGCCCGTTCGGTGAAAAGTGGTAGTATCTGTTCCTCATGGGGAGGAGGCGCTCTTGCGCCGTCTCGAACCATGAGGCCGACCTCGGGATGAGGCCGTCTTTGCTGGATCATGCCTCATCCCATTTCAAGAATCTTCAAAAACAACCAGAACAAAAAGGAGCTGAGCGATGCGGATTCTCGTGGTCGGTGCCGGCGCGATCGGCGGCTATTTCGGCGGCAGGCTGCTTGCGGCCGGACGCGACGTGACCTTCCTGGTCCGGCCGCGGCGCGCCGCTGAATTGGCCGACGCCGGTCTTGTCATCAAAAGCCCGCTCGGCGACGCGACGCTGAAAAATCCGCCGGCAGTGCAGGCGGACAGACTCACCGAAAAATTCGACGTCGTCCTTCTCAGTTGCAAGGCGTTCGACCTCGATGACGCCATTGCGTCATTTGCGCCGGCGGTTGGGCCCCAGACGGCAATCATCCCGCTGCTCAACGGCATGCGGCACCTCGACGTGCTCGATAGTAAATTCGGGTCCGAATGTGTGCTCGGGGGCCAATGCGCCATCGCGGTGATGCTGGACGAGCACCGGCATGTGGTGCAGCTCGCTCCGATGCAATCGCTGACCTTCGGCGAACGCAACGGCAAAATGACGGATCGGGTTCTCGCCATTGCCGAGCTCATGGCGAGCGGCAATTTCGGATCACAGGCAACCGACAATATATTGCAGGAGATGTGGGAGAAGTGGGTCTTCCTGGCGACGCTGGCGGCCTCGACCAGCGTCATGCGCGCGCCGGTCGGACATATTCTGGCGTCGCCCGGCGGCAGGGATTTCATGCTAGGCGTCAGGGACGAGTACGGCTCGGTCGCGACCGCCGCCGGCTATGCGCCGCGCGAGGCCTTTCTGACGCGTATCACCGGCATGCTGACGACCGAGGGTTCGCCACTCACCGCCTCGATGTTTCGCGACATCAAGGCGGGCGCGCCCATCGAGGCGGACCAGATCGTCGGCGATCTGATCGCGCGCGCCGACGCTGCGAAGGCGCCGGTGCCAAGGCTGCGCCTCGTCTATACCCATCTCAAAACCTATGAGCGGCAGCGGAGTTAGGGCATCCCGTCATGGTTGGCTACCCGGATGAGTATCTTGGAAAAGCCCCCACCCCGACCCTCCCTGCAAGCGGGAGAGGGAGTCGGCAGCATCCGATACGAGTGATTAGTACCGTCTCGAACGCTGTTGAGATTCTATTCGTTATTGCCCCCTGCCAGCCATGGAGCGCAGCGCGCTCCCTCTCCCGCTTGCGGAGGAGGGTCGGGCTGGGGGCTCTGCCGGTCGAGCCTATCCGTTCCATGACGATTGAGCGCCAGCAGCAGGAGCCTCAAGCGATACTCTAAAGATGCGCCAGATAGTGCGCGAGTGCGGTGATTTCCTCCTCGCTGAGCGGATAGGCGACATCGGCCATGGCGGCCATGCTGCCGCCGGCCCGAACCCCCGATTTGTAATCGTGCAGCGCCTTGAGCAGATATTCCTCGCGCTGGCCGGCGATACGGGCAACGGCTTTGGTTCCGGCAAATGTATCGGTGTGGCATGAGGCACAGCGCCGTCCCGCGGCAGCCTCGGCGCCCTTCCGGGATAAATCGGGATTGTCGTCGGGTGTCGAAGCCTTGGGCGGCGTTAGCGAAGCAAAGTAGGCGCCGAGATTGCGGATATCGTCATTGTTGATCTGCTCGACGATCGGCTGCATCTGCTCGTTCTTGCGGCTGCCGCTGCGGAAGAAAACCAGCTGCCACTGAATGAACTGATCGGGCTGCGCCGCAAGTGACGGAATGTTCTCGGTTTGCGAAATGCCGCCTTCGCCGTGACAGCCGGTGCACAGTTCGGCTTTTTCCTTACCCGCCGCGATGTCGGCGGCATTGGCCGGCGCGATCGCGAGCCCGGAGGTGCACATCGCAAGGACGGACAATGCAAGAGCGACGGCACAAAATCCGAAGCGGCGCATGATCGGCATTCCCATTCCCAACCAAAAAACGACGAGGCTGCGGCTGCTCCCCAAGCACGATCCGGAAAAGCATGCCTTCGGACTTGATCCGAGGGTGGCTACCATTTTCCGAATCATGCTCAAAGAGTCAGCCGCAGCCCCAAAGCTTCAGTGCATCACTTGCTATAGCTGATCCGGTATATCGCGCCTGCCCAATCATCCGCGACCAGGATGGATCCATCCTTGGCAAGCACAATATCCGCCGGACGACCGAGGTATCCCTGGTCGCCCTCGATCCAGCCGGAGGCGAATACGTCCTCCTTGGCGTTCTTGCCTTCCGGATCTGCAGTCACGCGCACGATTCGCCCACCCTGATATTTGTGCCGATTCCACGAGCCGTGTTCAGCGATCAGGATGCTGTTCTTATACTCGGCAGGAAACTGGTCGCCCGTATAGAACTTCATGCCGAGCGGAGCCACGTGCGCGCCGAGATTAAGCACTGGCGGCGTGAATTCCGAACACTTGTGACCCATCGCAAACTTTGGATCCGGTATGTCGCCCTGATGGCAATAGGGATAGCCGAAGTGCTCGCCCAGCTTGGAGATCATGTTGAGCTTGTCGCTCGGGGTGTCGTCGCTCATCCAGTCGCGCGCATTTTCCGTGAACCAGTATTTGCCGGTGCGCGGATCGACATCACCGCCGACGCTGTTGCGGACGCCGAGCGCCACCAGTTCGGCGCTGCCGGTTTTCGGATCGACGCGGCGGATCTGCGACACGCTGGTCGGCGGAATCCCAACGTTGAAGGGAGGTCCGAATGGAATGTAGAACCAGCCGTCCTTGTCGGCGGCGAGGTACTTCCAGCCGTGGGCCGCGTAGGACGGCATGTCGTCATAGACCACCTTGCCGTCGCCGAGCTTGTCGTAGACGTTGCCGAGGCCGAACGAGCCCACGAACAGCGTGCCGTTGTCGCCCCACGCCATCTGCCGCGCGGCCAGCACGCCCGGCGCATAGACTTCGATCTTGAAGCCAGGCGGCAGCTTGATCTTCTTCATCATCGTGGCCAGTTCGGCTTCCGATGAGCCGGTTGGCGGACCCGACGGCGGTGCCAGGCCCTTCTGGGCCTCGGTCTCGTCGCCGAGGAACCAATCGTCCGGCGGATGGGTCCAGAACTCCTTGGTGCCGGACTCGTAGCTTTTTAATTTTTGCTGTGCGCTGGCCTGGCTTGCACCGGTGACCACAAAGACTGCTGCAAGTGCAAGAATAGATCGATTGAATGCCGATTTCATCGCGTCACTCCCTATGCAGCCTGACGGGCTGCGACTGCTATTTTATTTTGAACGTTTTGAGAGACGAACTTTTAGTCTGCGGTTTGGATCAGACCGGCAAAACCTACCACATCCGTCGCCGGAGAGAAGCGCGCGCTGCACCACGCTGTCAGACCGAAAAATATTGAGAAAATATTTCTTGGGTCGCGCCGCCCAGGAAAATTTTCAACCTGGTCGCGCTGCACTACGACAGACCGGACCGGCGTCGGCTACTTCGATTGCACAAATGAGAAGCAAAAAACTGAGAAGCAAAAAACGAAAAGCCCGCGGACACCCACGGGCTTTCGTTCAGCTTTGATCGATCGCTACAAGGGGACCACCACAAACGGGATATCCCCTTCCCGACTGACCCGACCAGCATGTCCCGCGACTGTTGGTGCGGGCGCTCTGGCGGCATCCAGCCTTTCGTTGGAAACATCCTCCGCGTTTAAGTTACGAGCCTTGCACTCATCGCTCGAATAGTGCCAAATTTCCCTCGGGACTGGGGGGATTATTACATGCGAGTTTTGCAGGTAATGGCGCTTGGCGTCATGCTGGCAAGTTGTGCGGGTCGGGCACCTGCTCCAGTGGCGGTTGTGCAGCCCACCGATCGTTACATGGATTGCACTGCCATCTTGGCCGAAGTCCAGGCGAATAACGAAAAGGTCAAGCAACTCGCCTCTGATAAGGGCCTAAAGACGGCCCAAAATGTCGCCGCTGGAGTGGCAGGCATAGTCATCCCAGTTCTTTGGTTCGGCATGGACTTTCAGGGCACCGCCGACGCTGAAATCACCGCGATGCAGAGTCGTCAGCAATATTTGGCAATGCTGGCAGATCAGAAGCGGTGCGGCGCGGAACCAGAACCTCAACCGGCGCCCCTATCTGCAAAGCGGGCCGGAAAGCCTAAAGGTGCCGCGCCGCGGCCGGCAGTTGCTCCGCCCCCAGCAGAAGCAGTTGCCTCGCCCGCAGCAGAATAGGCGTCGGGTTTCCTGGGGCAGAGGCCGCGTTATCACCTTCCGTTCCCCGCCGTCGCGGTTGCATACTGGACTTTCGGCCGAACGGCAGCCGGTAGTGTCACAGTTTGAATTTGGGGTACTTTGGACGGTCCCCCATGTTTATCCGATCATATGAGTATGAGCTACGCCTCGATAGATCCGCAGATCCAAGATTGGATACAGAGACACACTCTGAAGCTTTTCACGTCACAAGGCGAGCGTGAGAGCTGCCTGAGAGCTGCCTATGTATCCAGCACATCAGGTGAATGCTTCCAGATTTGGATTGATCCCCCTGAGGAGGGCTGTGTGTACACTGCATGCGTAGAGGGCCGGACCTTCCCGAAACTTGGCGTATCCCTGTCTCCGGTTTACGCGCGGCTCTCGATAGCGCCTTTCAGACGGTTACCCATTGGATGGCACGTTCGAAGCTTCTTCCTCCTAAAATTTCAAACTGATGCACTACTTTTCGCGTCGCTGAGGAACCGTTTCTGAAAAATTGAAAATTTAGGAAAGCGGGATTCGCGATTTGCGGGCCCAACGATTTAGGGGCCGGGGTGGGGACCGGGCGCCATCCATGGCCGCCGGCCGCGTTTGGGGTAGTGGTCAGTTTGAAATGTGGCGGGGCCGAACCGCGAAATTGGCCCTATAGGCGCCCCCGTTGCTTGCGGAACAGGCCAGACTTGTCGCCCGGGGGTGGCGTTGGTTGGTCACTGCGAGGTAGCCCGCGTGCCGCTTACGCCGCGCTACTCCCGCCGCGCTACTCCGTCCTCCCTCGATTGCCCCGGTGGAACCCTCAGTGTTCGTGCCCGTTACACCTCTAAATCAAGCCCAAGGAGGACTCCCACATGATGAAGATCGCTCTTGCCGTGGCAGCAGCCGCAGCGGTGCTGACGACTGCCCCGCTCGTCACTCCGGCCAAGGCCCAAGGCGTCAAGATGGCCCAAGGCGTCGATGTTCAGATCGGGCGGGACGCCACAGTTGGCGTCGGCCCTGGTGGTGTCACCGTCGGCCCACGACAGCGCTGCCGCATGGAGACTACCACGATTGAACGGGACGACGGCCGCAGGATCACGCGCAAGGAGCGCCGCTGCGACTAAACGGCGAGCAACAAAGAAATAATTGTTTAAGGGGCAGTCAATGACTTGGAACCGCCGCCGATCCGGTGCGCGTGGGGAGCAGTCCGGTGACTCGTTCTTAATCCCGCGAGCGGTTCGTAGTTATACCCTGAATTGGTGCAGTATTCGGCAGAGTCGCCCGGACATTAGAAGCCACCATTCAAACTGACCCACTACCCGCGTCTGATATCCGCGAGGCCATGGTCGCGGCGCCAAAGTGGCGTTGCGAATTCGCGCTCCGAACCGGCACGATCTCATTAGCGGTGGACCACGGGTGGACCGCGCCGCGCAGCCCGCTTCGCTCAAGCGATCGAGTGCTTGAGGGAAGTGGCTGTTACGCAAGAGAATATTGGAGCGGGCGAAGGGATTCGAACCCTCGACCCCGACCTTGGCAAGGTCGTGCTCTACCACTGAGCTACACCCGCATCCGAGAGATTGACGGCGATTGCTCGCCGCAACGGGCAGAGCTATGCCAAATGCGGCTCACGAATGCAACAGCAGGTCTGCGACCTGGATCGCTCAAATTCGCAGGCCATGATGGCGGGGTTTGAGCGCCACTTATGGCTTGAGCCGTGATAGAATGGCATATCACTGACATAATTGAGACATCTGGCGAGGATCACGTGACGATACTGGAACAGAGCGGTGGAGCGGCACCGCAGACAGCGTCCGATCTCATCAAGGAGACGACGACACAAACGTTCGTGAAGGACGTCATCGAGGAATCCAAGCGCCAGCCGGTGCTGATCGATTTCTGGGCGCCGTGGTGCGGACCCTGCCGACAGCTCACCCCGATCATCGAGAAAGCCGTGCGGGCCGCCAAGGGCAAGGTCAAGCTGGTCAAGATGAACATCGACGAGCATCCGGCGATTCCGGGCCAGATGGGGATCCAGTCGATCCCCGCCGTGATCGCCTTCGTCAATGGTCAGCCGGCCGACGGCTTCATGGGCGCGGTCCCGGAGAGCCAGGTCACCGCCTTCATCGACAAGCTGACCGCAGGCATGCCGGGCGCCGGTGAGCCCAATATCGCGGAAATCCTCAAAGAGGCCGAAACGGTGCTGGCAGAGGGCGACCCCGCCACTGCGGCTTCGATCTACGCCGAAGTGCTCGCTGCCGATGCCACCAATATCCCCGCCCTGGCCGGGCTCGCGCGCTGCTACATGGAAACCGGCGCCATCGACCAGGCCAAGCAGACCCTTGCATTGGTGCCCGAATCGAAACGCGAGGACGCCGCAGTCAAGGCCGTGCAGGCGAGCATCGATCTCGCCGAGCAGGCGAAGGCGCTCGGTCCGGTCACCGAACTCGAACAGAAGGTCGCCGCCGACCCGCTCGATCATCAGGCCCGATTCGACCTCGCCATTGCGCTCAACGCCAATGGCGACCGAACTGAGGCGACCAACCGGCTGCTCGAAATCGTCAAGCGCGATCGCAAATGGAATGACGACGGCGCGCGCAAGCAGCTCGTGCAGTTCTTCGGGGCGTGGGGACCGACCGACGAGGCGACGGTCGAGGGGCGAAAGCGGTTGTCGACGATCCTGTTCTCCTAGAGCATGATCCGGAAAAGTGGAAACCGGTTTTCCGAAGAGCATGCCCTCGGGCTCGACCCGAGGGATCATGCGCAAACAAAAGAGATAACGCCAGAGTCTGATTCAACTCAGTTGAATCAGACTCTGGCGGCCTATCCCGTGTAGCACCGGAACTGCACATGCCGATAAACGCCGAATATCGCGGGCCCAGCGATCTTCCCGAGGTGATACCGGTGTTTCCGCTGCCCGGCGCGTTGCTGCTGCCGCGCGGACAGATGCCGCTCAACATCTTCGAGCAGCGCTACCTGGCGATGGTGGACGACGCGCTGCGCGACGGTCACCGGCTGATCGGGATGATCCAGCCGGACATCGCCCACTCGCAGAACCAGGACAAGCCGGAGCTGTTTCGGGTCGGCTGCGTCGGTCGCATCACCCAGCTCGCGGAGGCCGGCGACGGCCGTTACATTCTCGAGCTCACCGGCATTGCGCGCTTCCGGATCAAGGAGGAACTGGCGGCGTTGACGCCGTACCGGCAATGCAAAGTGGATTATTTCCCCTACATCGACGACTTCACCGCCCGCAAGGGCGAGGAGGCGGTCGATCGTGAAGCGCTGATCGAGGTGCTGCGGGATTTTCTCAAGGCCAATAATCTCAAGGTGGACTGGGAGGGCATCGAGACCGCGCCCAATGAGGCGCTGGTGAACGCGCTGGCGATGATGTCGCCCTATGGCCCGCCGGAAAAGCAGGCGATGCTGGAAGCACCCGATCTCAAGACCCGCGCCGAGATTCTGATCGCGGTCACCATGATGGATCTGGCCAAGAAACGCACCAGCGGCGATCCGCCGCTGCAGTAATAGCCCGCGGACGACATGTGACCGAATATCCAGGTTGGGGCGTCTCCGGAGAGGCGACGCAATCCTATGGGCCCACCGGCGGGTGGAGTGCCTGGTGGATCGGCTCCGCGCCGCCCGCCTTGCCGCCGCAGCCGACGAACGGGATATCCTGGGTGTTCGGCGCCGGCGCCATCCAGCATGTTTACGCGAGGGATCCGAACTTCGATGTGCGCAAATACCGGCCTGAGGATTTCGAGGCTCGCCTGCGCGAGGTGTCGGAGCTGATGGATTCGACCAATCCGGATCTGCGCGCCTTCAAGGCCCATGGCGGCAAGCTCATCATCCTGGAACACGTGTCGGACTACGCGCAAAGCCCTTACGCCGGGATCGGATATTTTCAGCAGGTCCAGCAACGCATGGGCGAACGCGACGTCGCGGAGTTCGCGCGGCTTTATACCGCTCCCGGCGTCGATCATGTCGGCGGCGGCGGACCGTCCAACGTGGATATGCTGTCGGTGCTGGTCGACTGGGTCGAAAGCGGCCGCGCGCCGGGCGATCTCGTCGTCGTGGAGCAACAGGCCGCGTTGCCGATCAAGACCGATCGCGCGCTGCCGTTATGCCAATGGCCGGGATGGCCGCATTTTAAAACCGGCGATCCGAAAATCGCGGCGAGCTGTGCCTGCGCGCGTTGATGCGCCGGGCACTCAAGCGCAATGACATATCCTAGTAACCGGCAACCGCGAGTACGACCACCGCGCCGAGCGCCTTCCATCCGAAGCCGCGGCCGCGCGACCACCAAGCATTTCCGACCACTGCAAACCCGTAGACCGCGATGATCGTCAGCACGATCCAGTGCCGCGCGGTCTCTGATCCCATCGACGGCGCGGCGATCAGCAGCACGCCGCCGCCGATCCACGCCACCGTGCCGGCCTGCCAGACCAGCCGGATCAGGGTTTTGAGGCGCGCAGGCTCGATGGTGGCCCTGGCAAACACCTTGGTTTCTCCAAGCACGCCGTGAATCAGCGCGACCGCGACACCGGCGACACCCGAAACTTGCAGGAGCAGATCGCGCATCGGAACCGCCTTCCATACATGACTGTATGGTCACTCTGCACGCCAGGCTGGCGAATGTCAATACAGCGGTGTATGGTGGACTCATGAGCGATCAACTGTCCGCAAAGAACTGGCTCGATCAGGGTCTCCGGACACTCGCAAACAGCGGCTTCACCGCGCTGAAGGCAGAGCCGCTGGCCAAGGCCATGGGCGTCTCGCGCGGAAGTTTCTATTGGCACTTCGCTGACGTCGATGCGTTTCATGCCGCGGTTCTGAGGCACTGGCACGAGGTCGCCGTCGAACAGATCATCGCCGGCATCGAGGCATTGCCCCCGGGCCAAAGCCCGATCGAGCAATTGCTGCGCCGCGCTTTCAGCCGCAAGCCAGCGTTGGAGAGCGCCATCCGCAGTTGGGCGACGCTCGACCCAGTGGCCAGCGCCGCGGTTCGGGCGGTCGACCGGCGCAGGCTGAGCTATGTGGAGAGCCTGCTTGCGGCATCCGGCCTCGCCCCGCGCGTTGCCCGCGCCCGGGCGCAGATCCTGTATTGGGCCTTTTTGGGGTTTGCGTTATCGGAAAAGCCCTTGCCGCGTGCCCGGCAGGCGGCGGTGCTCGACGAGTTGATCCGGATTGCATCGCGGTCGTAACGCGCGTCCCGCGACAGGCTTCAGCCGAATATGCTACACGATCCGAACATAGATACTTGTGCCGGAGACCTCGCATGAACACCCCTTCACCGGAGCGCCCCGAAGCCACCGTCGATCCAAAGCTTTTGGAGATTCTGGTTTGTCCGCTGACCAAGGGTCCTCTGGAGTTCGACAGCGCGCGACAGGAACTGATCTCGCGCTCCGCAAAACTCGCCTATCCGATCCGCGACGGGATTCCGATCATGCTGCCGGAAGAGGCGAGGAAGATCGAGTGACGTATCCATGTCCGGGTCGTCATTGGCGCGCTCGCATGGCTGAGTCTTGCTTCCGGGGCGACCATGAGCGCGTCTGCTGAAGAGACCAAAATTCGGATCGGCGCCATCGACGCGTGGCTGGTGACTCCGCCGGGCGTCGAACGTCCGCCCGTCGCATTGCTGATTGCCGGGTCGGGGCCTACCGATCACGACGGCAATGGACCGATTGTCAAACCCGCGACATTGAAGAAACTGTCGGAGCAACTGGCCGCGCGCGCCATAGCAACGCTTCGTTATGACAAGCGGGGCGCCGGCGTTTGGAAGCCGGAATTCGGGCGGCCAGAAGATTTCCGTTTCAAGGGCTATGTGGACGATGCCGCCGCGCTGACGGACTACCTGCGCAGCGCCGGAAAATTCTCGCGGGTGGTGGTGGTCGGGCACAGCGAGGGCGGCCTACGGCAGATTCCGCCTGATGCAGGTCAACGTCTATAGCCGGCATGTCGAAAATAGTTGGCGCATTGGTCAGGTGCAAACGATTTTACAAGTTTGCCGATCAG